>Ga0265797_10005840_pt1 | contig 17773 bp, 18 predicted proteins | sample P2T30metagenome_FD_192433 | JGI IMG/M metagenome (GOLD analysis project Ga0265797, IMG submission 192433) | Plant litter microbial communities from East Loma Ridge, Irvine, California - P2 T30 | ecosystem: Environmental > Terrestrial > Plant litter > Unclassified | place: USA: California...
CCGCAGGGCGGTTCGATGCCGCGTTCGGAAATCGACGCGTACACCCAGTTCGTCGCCATCTACGGCGCCAAGGGCCTGGCCTACATCAAGGTCAACGAGAAGGCCAAAGGCCGTGACGGCCTGCAGTCGCCGATCGTCAAGAACCTGTCGGACGAGGTGCTGGCGCAAGTCCTGGCCCTGACCGGCGCCGAAGACGGCGACCTGATCTTCTTCGGTGCCGATAAAGCCAAGGTCGTCAACGACGCCATGGGCGCGCTGCGCGTGAAGATCGGCCACTCGGAATTCGGCAAGAAGGCCGGCCTGTTCGACGACGTCTGGTCGCCGCTGTGGGTCATCGACTTCCCGATGTTCGAATACGACGAGGAAGCCAACCGCTGGACCGCGACCCACCACCCGTTCACCGCGCCGAAGGATGGCCACGAAGACATGCTCGAGTCCAACCCGGGCGCCTGCATCGCCAAGGCCTACGACATGGTCTTGAACGGCTGGGAGCTGGGCGGCGGCTCGATCCGTATTCACCGCGAAGAAGTCCAGAGCAAGGTGTTCCGCGCCCTGAAGATCGACGCCGACGAAGCGCAGCTGAAGTTCGGCTTCCTGCTCGACGCCCTGCAATACGGCGCGCCGCCGCACGGTGGCCTGGCCTTCGGCCTGGACCGCCTGATCACCCTGATGACCGGCTCGACCTCGATCCGCGACGTGATCGCCTTCCCGAAAACCCAGCGCGCGCAGGATCTGTTGACCAATGCGCCGTCGGAAGTGGACGAGAAGCAGCTGAAGGAACTGCATATTCGCCTGCGTAACGAGCAGCCGAAGGTGGCTTAAGCATTACCATCGCGCCGCCTCCGACTTCGCGGGGGCGGCGCTTTTCTGTGTTCGGCGCGGGTAACGTTACAATAACGCCATGCCCCACAAAATCCCCGAATCCGTCCTGGTGGTCATCCACACCGCCGACCTGGACGTCCTGCTGATCGAACGCGCCGATCGCCCCGGCTTCTGGCAATCGGTCACCGGCTCGCTGGACCGCATCGACGAGCCGCTGCTGGACACCGCCGCGCGCGAGCTGTTCGAGGAAACCGGCATCCATGCCGATGGCGAGGCGATCCGCCTGCACGACTGGCACCTCTCCAACGTCTACGAAATCTACGAAACCTGGCGCCACCGCTATGCGCCCGGGGTCATCCACAATACCGAGCACGTGTTTTCCGTCTGCGTGCCGCGCGACATCCCCATCACGCTGGCGCCGCGCGAACACGTCCAGTACGCCTGGCTGCCCCTGCTGGAAGCGGCCGACCGCTGCTTTTCCTCCTCCAACGCGGAAGCCATCCTGCAGCTGCCGCGGCATTTCACCCAATCCAAATAAGCGCCCATGAGCATCATCGACAAACTGCCCTACGAATGGCTCATCGGTCTGCGCTACACGCGCGCCGGCAAGCGCAGCGCGCGCAACAGCTTTATATCGTTTATCTCCTTGATCTCGGTGGCCGGCATCTCGCTCGGTGTGGCGGCGCTGATCGTCGTCCTGTCCGTCATGAACGGCTTCGAGCGCGAAGTCACCCAGCGCATGCTGTCGGTGCTGGCCCACGTCGAGATCTTCGATGCGCGCGGCGTCATGCCCAACTGGCAGCAATCGGCGCGCGAGGCGCGCGTGAATCCCGAGGTGCGCGGCGCCGCGCCCTTCGTCGAGGCCCAGGGCATGCTGGTCAATGAAGGCGAGATGAAGCCGGCCGTGATCCGCGGCGTGCTGCCCGAACTCGAGCCGCAGGTGTCCGACGTGGCCAAACAGATGCGCCAGGGCAGCCTGGACGTGCTCCAGCCCGGCTCCTCGAACATCGTCCTCGGCAGCGCGCTGGCCACTGCGCTCGGCCTGTCGGTCGGCGACCGCGTCACGCTGCTGACGGCGGTGCCGGCGGCGCCGGGCCAGGGCGGCGTGAATGGCTTGCTGCCGCGCCCGCACCCGTTCAAGGTGGCCGGGATTTTCGAGGCCGGCCATTACCAGTTCGATTCGAGCATGGCCTTCGTCAGCCTGCAGGACGCCGAGCAGGTGCAGGGCTTGCCCGCACCAAACGGCCTGCGCCTGCGCCTGGCCGACATGTACGCGGCGCCGCAAGTGGCGCACGAACTCCAGCAAAGCATGACGGGCGAGCTGGTGATGCGCGACTGGTCGCAGGTGAACCGCGTCTGGTTCGCTGCCGTGCAGTCGCAGAAGCGCATGATGTTCATCATCCTGGCCATGATCATCGCCGTCGCCGCCTTCAACCTGGTGTCGACCCTGGTCATGACGGTGCGCGACAAGCAGGCCGAAGTCGCCATCCTGCGCACGCTGGGCTCGTCGCCGCGCTCGATCATGCAGATCTTCATGGTGCAGGGCACCCTGGTCGGCCTGCTCGGCACCGCCATCGGCATCGGGCTCGGCGTGACGGTGGCGCTGAATGTCGACGTCATCGTGCCCTTCATCGAGCGCCTGTTCGGCGTGCACTTCCTGGACAAGGACATCTATTTCATCGGCGAGATCCCGTCCGAACTGCGCTGGGGCGACGTCACGCGCATCGGCGGCGTGGCGGTGCTGCTGGCCTTCGTCGCCACGCTGTACCCGAGCTGGTCGGCGGCGCGCCAGGCGCCGGCGGACGCGCTGCGCTACGAGTGAGCAGCAGGCTTATCGGTTAGACTTGCAGCTTGAGCAACTCGCAGGCTGCAGTGTGAACCGGAAAACCCTCATCGCGGCGCTTGCGGGCGCCGGCCTCCTGGCCGCCGGCGCGGCCGTCTACTACGTCGTCGGGACACGCCAGGCGCCCACACCAGGCCCCGTGGCCTGGCTGCGTGCCGAGGCGCCGACCAGGCCTGCATGGACCGCGCGCGTGGCGCCGCTGGCCGGCGATGGCATCGATGGCGTCGTCGACGGCGCCGCGCCCGCCAGCCGCTTCAGCGACCCGTTCGGGACTGCCGTCGATGCCCACGGCAACGTGTACGTGGCCGAGGGCGGCACCAGCAACCGCATCCGTCGTATTGGCCCCGATGGTGTAGTCGTCACCTTTGCCGGTGCTCGCGCAGGTTTTGTGGACGGCCCGGCCGCCAGCGCCGCCTTCGACACGCCTTCCAGCCTGGCCATCGACCGCCTGGGCAACCTCTACGTGGCCGACACCGGCAACAACGCGATCCGCAAGGTGGCGCCCGACGGCAGCGTGAGCACGCTGGCCGGCGGCGGAGAGCCCGGCTACCTGGATGGCGTCGGGCGCGCAGCCCGCTTCGACGGACCGGTCGGCGTGGCGGTCGACCGCGAAGGTAACGTTTATGTAGCCGACACCTATAACGACCGCATCCGCCGCATCGGCAAGGACGGTAGCGTCACGACCGTGGCCGGCAGCGGCACCCCCGGCAACCAGGACGGCCTGGGTCCGGCGGCCGGCTTCGACACCCCGACCGCCATCGCGGTCGACAAGCAGGGCGTGCTGTACGTCGCCGATACCGGCAACGACGCGATCCGGCGCATCGGCAAGGATGGCGCGGTGACGACACTGCCGCCGATGGTCGACGGCCAACAGCGCGACCTGCTGCGCCGCCCGGTGGCCCTGGCGCTGACCCACGACGGCACCCTCTACATCGGCGGGGCAGGCGGACGCATCATCCAGCGCAGCCCGGACGGCCAGTATCACGCGCTGGCGGACGCCGACCACCGCTTGCGGCCCAGCTACGCCAGTGACGGCAGCGTGCGCCTGTACGCGCCGCGCGGCATCGCGGTGCGGCGCGACGGCTCGCTGGTGGTGACGGACGGCCAGGCGATGCGGCTGTTTTCGCTGGCGCCGCCGCAAGCCGGCGTCCCAATCCCGCAGGCCCCGGCGGCGCGTCCCGTCGCCATGCCCGCGGCGATGCCCTGGCCGGTGGGCCCGCAGCAGGAACCGCATGAAGTGGTCGGCGTGATGGGCGAGGTGCGCGGCAGCTACGACGGCGAAAGCCGCGATCACTTCCACGCCGGCCTGGACATCCGCGCCGACATCGGCACGCGCGTGCTGGCGGTCCTGCCGGCGACGGTCAGCGATCCCTACCCGAACTGGGCCTTCGGCGAGCTGGGGGAGGGGATGAGCATCGGGCCGCTGTCGTACATCCACATGCGCGTCGGCCGCGACAGCAACGGCAAGGCGCTCGATGCGCGCTTCCAGCTGCTGACGGGCCCGAAGGGCAAGCCCGAGCGCGTACGCGTGCGGCGCGGTACCCGCTTCGCCGTCGGCGACGCCCTCGGCACCATCAACCCGATGGCGCACGTGCACATGGAATACCGCCCCGGCGGCGCCCTGGCCAATCCGCTGACGCTGCCCTTCGTCGGCCTGCGCGACACGGTGGCGCCGCGTATCCGCAGCATCGCCCTGTACGACGACACGGGCAAGCGCCTGCCGGTAAAGAAGGGCCAGCGCCTGCGCGTGACGCGCACGCTCGGCCAGGTGGCGATCGTCATCGACAGCTACGACCAGATGGACGGCAACCTGGCGCGCCGCCGCCTCGGCCTGTACAAGCTGGGCTACCAGCTGCTGCATGCGGACGGCAGTCCGGTCGCCGGATACGAGACGCCGCGCATCACGCAAGTCTACGACCGCCTGCCGCGCGAGCACGAGGCGGCCAAGCTGGTGTATGCGGACAGCAGCGGGATCACGGTGTATGGCAGCAAGGAGACGCGCTTTGCGTATGCGGTCAACAATACCTTGCACGATGGCTTGGCCTTGCCCGGGGTTTGGCGGGTGGATGGGCTGGTGCCGGGGGACTATACCTTGCGCATTTATGCTGCGGATTATGCGGGGCAGGTGGCGCTGGAGGGGCGGGATTTGGCGATTACGGTGGAGTAGGGCGCTGGACGGGCTATCAATATCTATAGATACTCCGGTCTCAACCGGAGAATGAAATGAACAAATGGATAGCCCTTGGCATTGCCATTGCAGCCGAAACGATTGCTACTTCAGCGATGAAATCAAGTGAGGGATTTACCAAGCTTTTCCCCTCTATCATGGTAGTGATCGGCTATAGCGTTGCGTTTTATTTCTTGTCAATAACACTGAAGGCGATTCCAGTCGGAATCACCTATGCGATCTGGTCTGGCGTTGGAATCGTGCTGGTTTCGCTGGCTGGTTGGTTTCTATACGGACAGAAGTTGGACGGCCCAGCTTTGATTGGAATGGCTTTAATCATTTGCGGCGTCGTCATCATGAATGTTTTCTCGAAATCTGCTCATTGATGTCCAAGATAACTCTGGATATGGACTCTCGATTGTCAAAGACGATGAAGAATATACCGTCAGCTGTTGTGCTTCTCGTCCTTGGCCTGAGCTCTTCCACCGTGCTCGCACAAGCGCACACGCCTGTCGCGTCGATCACGCAAGCCACCCTGGACCAGTACCGTGACCAGTATGGGCAAAGTCCAATCTGCACCAAGGATGAACTCACGCTGTGGAGCTGCGAAACCGGCAAGCGCGTGTTCTCGCTTTGTTCGTCGCAAACCGCCACTCGCACGACGGGTTACCTGCAATATCGCGCTTCAAGCGCCGGCAAGGTGACATTTACCTATCCCGCAACCAAAGTCCCGCCCCTGGGATTGTTCAAGTACGATTCCTACCCCAACGGCAACGCATCCATCGAGTTCACGAACAAGGGCTATCACTACAGCCTTGTGGATCAGCTTCGAGACAGGTCATCGATAGTGGTATCGACGCCTGGCGCATCGGAAAAGGAAACGGAAATTACATGCGGTCCCAACCAGACGCTTCAGGTCAACTACACCATGCGTCTCATGCATGATTTTGGCGTGTGGGCAGATGACTGAGCAGGTCTGCCAACCGGGTCGGCCATAACAAAAAGCCCGCATCGCGCGGGCTTTGTTGCAATCGAAACGGCAGGCTTACTGGGTAACCGGAGCGGTAGGTGCCGGGGTGGCAGGCGCCGGTGCGGCGTCCGAGGCTGGCGTCGTGGCTGCAGCCGGTGCCGGGGTATCGACCGGAGCCGGGGTGTCGGAAGAAGCCGAGGTCGAACCAGAAGCCGAGGTCGAACCCGAAGCCGTCGAACCCGAAGCCGAGGTCGAAGACGCTTCCGACGCCGGCGTAGCGGCAGCGGTGTCCTTCTCATCCTTCACGGTGTCGGCCTTCGCCACATGCTTGGTCTTGCTTTTCGCATGCTTGGCGCTCGCTTTCGTGTCCTTGGCGTGCGATTTGGCCGCCTTGGCCTCGTCATGCGTGTCTTTCGCGTCGGCTTGCGCGATCGGAGCGGCCGGGGTCGCCTTGGTGTCGGCTTTCGCTGCCTTCACGTCGGCATTCTTGACCAGCACGGCTTGCTTGGGAGCAGGCGCGGTCGTCTGGGCAAAAGCGGCGGTGGCGAACAGGCCGGCGATCAGGGCGGCGATGGTTTTTTTCATGATGTAGGCTCCTCAGCTGTTGTTTCGGTCGATGCACATGGACTTGCACATCACATGAGCTTGAAACGCAGCCTCATCGCTGGCTGTTGACAGTCTTTACAAATGCTTACGCAGCTGACAAATACTTACATCACATGCAACAAATCAACGCGGATACACGAAACCGGTGCGGATGTCGGTCGGCAGCAAGCGCTTGCCATCGCGCACCATCAGGCGCTGGGGCGGCTCCTCGCCGGCCAGTGCGCGCCAGATGACGGGCAGCCCTTCGCCCTTGCGCAGCAGCTCGTCGCTGCGTTCGAAGACGTTGGGACAGCCCGTCGCCGCCAGCAGCGCCTGCACGATGGTCACCTTCCACAAGTCGACACCCGCGGCATTGAACTGGCACACCAAGTAGCCGGCAGTCCCGCCATAGCTGTGCACCAGCAGGCCCGGCAAGCCATCCTTTTCGCCATCGATCACCGGGACCAGGGCTTGCGGATCGGCCGCGCGCACCGCAGGGGCGCGCCGTGCGACCGCAGCCTGCACGCGGCGCTTCATCATGGCATGGTCGACCGGCTCGTCCTCGCGCAGGGTCCAGGCGCGGGCGGCGATCTGCGACTTGGCGTTGTAGGCCGCGCGGGCCAGGAACTGGCGCGACGACGATTGCACGACCGCCGTGGCGCCCAGCTTGTTGCGTTCCCGGGCATTGCCGTCGACCCTGTCGATGGCCGAGAGGTAGATCCAGGGATCGCCGGACAGCAGGCTTTTTTCCTTGCCCTGTTTGATGGTGATGATGAGCATATGCAGGCTTCGTTTTCAGGAGCCGCATGATACAGCAAGGGCGCCGCCATCCCACATCCTGCTAGTTAACTGGATTGCATCTCCTGCGGTAGTGTGGCAAATCGACGCGAAAGGATGAGCGATGGACGAATCGATCAAGGTGCTGGCCGCCGCCGCCGCATTCGTGAGCACGCATTTCCTGCTGTCGCACCCCTTGCGCCGCCCGCTGGTCGGCGCCCTCGGCGAAAAGGGCTTCCTCGGCCTGTACTCGGCGGTGGCCTTCGTCACGCTGGGCGCCACCGCCTGGGCCTATCGGGCGGCGCCCGTCAGCGCGCCCTTGTGGGTGGCAGGTGACGGCTTGTGGGCGGCCGCGACGGTCGTCATGCTGCTCGCATCGATCCTGCTGCTGGGATCCCTGGTCCGCAATCCGGCCCTGCCCGGGGCCGCCGGCAGCGCCGCCACGGCCAGCGCGCAAGGCGTCTACGGCGTGACCCGCCACCCCATGATGTGGGCCTTCGCGCTGTGGGGCGTGGTGCATGTCCTGGTGTATCCGGTGGCGAAGAACATCATTGTCGCGTGCGCCATCATCGTGCTGGCCCTGGTCGGCGCCGCGCTCCAGGACCGCAAGAAGGCCGCACTCGACCCGCAAGGCTGGCCGGCCTGGGAAAGCCGCACCAGCTACCTGCCGTTCATGGCGATCGCCCGGGGCCGCGCGCGCTTCGGCGGCTTCGGCGCGCATGCGATCGCGGGCGGGGTGGTGGTGTGGCTGCTCGCGACCTGGGCCCACATGCCGCTGGCCGGCTGGGCCGCCGGGATCTGGCGCTGGCTGGCCTGATCGTCCGGCGCATGATCACTCGATCTTCTTGACGAAGCCGACGTAGAGGCGCCGCGCGACGAAATGATCGAAGCCTGCCTGGCGGAAGGCCGCGGTGCCCGTCGCATAGGTGCGCCGGCTGCCGTCGAACAGGTCGTTGGCGTTGACCGTCAGGCTGAGCGTTTTGTTCAATTTGTATTTCCAGCTCAGGTTCACGCTGCTGGTTGCGCCGTAGCGGCCGAGCGGCGTGATGCCGGCCGACTGGGCGTGCGCATCGAGCGACACGTCGTCGCGCCCGGCGCTGTACGTGGCCCTGGCATTCACGTAGCCGGAAAGCCGATCCTGGCCCACCAGGCTGGAGAGGTCGGGCGTCTCCAGCGACACCCGGTAGATGCCGCCATCCACGCCCAGGCGCAGCGCCACAGCCGGCGTCCAGTCGAGCGATGCGTTGACGCCGGCCGAGCGGGCCTGGCCGCCATTCTCCTTCGCCGTCACCAGCACGTTCCCGCTGACCGTGCGCGCGTCGTACACCGTATCGCGGCTGCCGCGGTAGAAGGCCCCGAGGCTGCCGCTCAGCTGCGCCCCTTCCAGGTCGCTGCCGATCTCCCAGGCCTGCACGCGCTGTGGTGTGAGCCCGGGATTGCCGCGGCTGAGGTTTTGCGCATCGACGTAGGTAGTGAACGGGTTCAGGTCGCGTGGATCGGGCATCTGCAGGCTGCGGCGGTAGCCGAGCGTCAGGGCGGCGCCGTCGCCGAGGGCATATTTGAGGTTGAGGCTGGGATTGACGGCCTGCCAGTGCGTCGTGCGCGCACCGCCCGCGGCCGGCCGCACCCGCAGCGCCATGCGCTCGGCGCGTGCGCCCAGCAGCACTTCCCATTTTCCGTGCCGGAGCTGGTCGGTCAGGTAGGCGGCGGCTAGCGTCGTGACTACCTTGTACCGATTGGTCGTATCCGGATCGGGTAGCTCGGCGCCGGTCAAAGGATCGGCAAAGGCCTGGTAGTTGCCGATAATGTCGGCCTGGGACTGGAGATCGGCACCCAGGCCCCACTGGTGGGTATCCAATGCGCGGGTCCAGTCGAGCGTGGCCTGGTCCAGGCGCCGTCTTGCGCTGGTCGCGCCGCGGCTGTAGGCGGTGGCGCGCGCGGGTTCGATGAAGACGTCGCGGTACGATTTGTCGACCAGGGTCGTGGTCGTGCTGTGCTGGAGCATGGCTTTCAGCGCCGCGCCCGGGGCCTGGTGGCTGTAAGCGAGGCCGGCGCCGCCGTCGGACTGCTGGTTGGGACCGTAGGAGATGCGGTGATAGACCGATTCCGCAGCGCCGCTGCGATCCTCGTTCAGCACGTCGAACAGTGGATGCGAGCGGCGTGCGTTGTAGCGCGCGGACAGGCTGAGGGTGTCGGTGTCCGAGAGGGAGCCGTCGAGGCCCAGCGCCGCGCTGTCGACGACGCGCCGCACGAACACCTGCGATGCCTGCAGCCGCTGTCCGGCCTGGCCATCCTGCGGATTGACCCAGTCGAGTGCGGACTGGCGGATCTTTTGCGTGCCGTCGTGGCGCAGCCCCAAGCTGCCATGCACGCTGAGCCGGCCGCGGGTCAGGTCGCCCGCGCTGCCCAGGTTCCACAGGCCGTGGTCGGCGGCACTGCCTTGCAGCTGCGCGCGGGCGCCGGGCTTGCGGCTGCGCTTCAGGACGATGTTCAGGATGGCGCCGCCCTTGGCATCGTAGGCGGCGGACGGGCTGGTGATGACTTCGACGCTGGCGATGTCGGCGCCGCTCATGGTCTGCAGCGCCACCGCCCGTTCTTCGCCGGCGCCCGACATCACGGCCGCCGGCTTGCCGTCGACCATCACCGTGACCTGCGGGTTGCCCTTGACCGCGATCCGGCCGTCGGCCGTCACCGTCACCTCGGGCAGGGCTTGCAGCACGTCCTGGGCGCTGCCGTTGGCCGCGCGCGGCATGTTCGCGACCTCGTAGACGGTCTTGTCGAGCTTTTTGACGACGGGGTCCTTCCTGGCTGTTACCGTCACCGTTGCCGGCTCCGGATCGCCGCCGCGCACGGGGAGCGGCAGCGTGGCGAGCCCGGACAGGAGCACGGCGAATGTCCTGCTGAGCATGGCATATCTTTCAGGCTGGCGAAATGTCGATGCCAGTGTCGGATGGGGCCGGGACAGGGTCAACGCGCGTGGGACGAAAGGGCGGGGCGGCGTGATGACGATTTCCACCCATCGATATGCGCCGAATGTTTTAACAAAAACATCATAATCAAGCGCGAAACCATTCGTTCCGCGCGCGTGCACGGGACGGTAGCCTGTCCGGGTACACAGCCACCTGAACCCACCATGAATGTTCTATTGCTGGGCGGAAGCCCATCCGCGCCGTCGACGACCTGGCGCTTGCTGCAGCTCGTCGGTACGCGCCTGGCCGCGCTCGGTCACCGCAGTACCGCGCTGCAGGTGCGCGAGCTGCCGGCAACGGCGCTGCTGAGTGCCGACCTGCAAGACCCGGCCATTGCACAAGCCGCGGCGCTGGTCGCCGCAGCCGACGCCATCATCGTCGGCACGCCCGTCTACAAGGCCTCGTTCAGCGGCGTGCTGAAGGTCTTCCTCGACCTGCTGCCGCAGGATGGCCTGGCGGGCAAGCTGGTGCTGCCGCTGGCCACCGGCGGCAGCCAGTCGCACATGCTGGCGCTGGATTACGCACTGCGGCCGGTGCTGGCGTCGCTGGCGCCGCGCCACATCCTGCCCAGCATCTATGCCACTTCCGAGCAGTTGCCGCGCGATGCCGGGGGCGGCCTGGTGCCGGTGCCGGCGATCGCGGCGCGCATCGATGCCGGCGTCGAGCAGCTCGCGCACGAACTGCAGCAGCTGGCGCTGCGCAGGGCAACCGTGCCGCAGCCGGCACCGGAACCCGCGTCCGAACCTGCGCTGGCGCCCATCCCGGCCTGAATCCTCTCTTCGAAAAACCAAGGAGTTCCCATGATTGACCGCCACGAGTACGCGCGCCAGCGCCGCCGTACGCTCGGCCTGCTGTTCGCGTCCGCCTCCGGCGCGGTACTGGCCGGGGCCGCGCCGCTGGCCCGCGCCGCCGCGCCGCTGCGCGAGATCCGCATCGGCTACCAGAAATACGGCACCCTGACCCTGCTGAAAGGCCGCGGCACCCTCGAGCAGCGCCTGAAGGCCAGCAATGTCGCGGTCAAATGGACCGAATTCCCGGCCGGCCCGCAACTGCTCGAGGGCCTGAACGTGGGCAGCATCGATTTCGGCACCGTGGGGGAGGCGCCGCCGATCTTCGCCCAGGCCGCCGGCGCCGCCCTGGTCTACGTCGGCAACGAGCCGCCGTCGCCCGCATCGGAAGCGATCGTGGTGCCCAGGACCTCCACCCTGCGCTCGCTCGCCGACCTGAAAGGCAAGAAGATCGCCCTGAACAAGGGCTCGAACGTGCACTATCTGCTGGTCAAGGCGCTCGAGAAGGCGAATATTCCCTATGCCGGCATCCAGCCGGTCTACCTGCCGCCCGCCGACGCCCGTGCCGCCTTCGAGCGCGGCGCCGTGGATGCGTGGGTGATCTGGGACCCGTTCCTGGCCGCGGCCGAGAAGCAGCTGGGCGCGCGCGTTCTCGCCAGCGGCGAGGGACTGGTCGCCAACCACCAGTTCTACCTGGCCGCGCGCGACTTCGCGCAGCAGCATCCCGACATCGTGCGCATCGTGATCGAGGAACTGGCCAAGGTCGACGCCTGGGGCAGTGCGCATCCGCAGGAAGTGAGCGCCATCCTGTCGGCGCAGACCGGCCTGCCGCCCGAGGTGGTGGCGCTGGCGGCGTCGCGTTATGCGTATGGCGTGAAAGCCATCACGCCGCGCGTGCTGGCCGAGCAGCAGAGGATCGCCGACGTCTTCCACGGCCTGAAACTGATCCCGAAACCGATCGCGGTGCGCGAGGCGCAGCCGCCCGCCACCCTGCTCGCAAAGGAGTAACGACATGAGTTCGACCCCGAATGTATTCTGGTTCCTGCCCACCCACGGCGACAGCCGCTACCTCGGCACCAGCCGCGGCGCGCGCACCGTCGACGGCGACTACCTGCGCCAGGTGGCGGTGGCCGCCGACACCCTCGGCTACGACGGCGTGCTGCTGCCGACCGGACGCTCCTGCGAAGACGCCTGGATCGTGGCCTCGTCGCTGATCCACGAAACCCGCAAGCTGAAATTCCTGGTGGCGATCCGGCCCGGCCTGTCCACGCCCGGCCTGTCGGTGCGCATGGCCTCGACCTTCGACCGCCTGTCCGGCGGGCGCCTGCTCATCAACGTCGTGACCGGCGGCGACCAGGGCGAACTGGAAGCCGACGGCCTGTTTGCCGACCACGAAACGCGCTACGAAATCTCGGACGAGTTCTTCCGCATCTGGCGCGCCTCGATGGCCGGGGAGGGCGGCAGCAAGGGTTTCGATTTCGAAGGCAAGCACCTGACCGTGAAAGGCGCGCGCACGCTGTATCCGGCCGTGCAGAAGCCGTATCCGCCGCTGTACTTCGGCGGGTCCTCGGAAGCGGCGCACGAGCTGGCGGCCGAGCAGATGGATGTCTACCTGACCTGGGGCGAGCCGCCGGAGGCCGTCAAGGAAAAACTGGACGACATCCGCGCCCGCGCCGCGAAACATGGACGCACGCTGAAATTCGGCATCCGCCTGCACGTGATCGTGCGCGAGACCAACGAGGAAGCATGGAAGGCCGCCGACGAGTTGATCAGCCACCTGGACGACGAGGTCATCGCCAAGGCGCAAGCCGCGTTCGCGAAGATGGACTCGGTCGGCCAGCGCCGCATGGCGGCCCTGCACGGCGGCCGGCGCGACAAGCTGGAGGTATCGCCGAACCTGTGGGCCGGGGTCGGCCTGGTGCGCGGCGGTGCGGGCACGGCGCTGGTCGGCGATCCGGAGACGGTGGCGGCGCGCATGCGCGAGTATGCCGACCTCGGCATCGAGACCTTCATCCTGTCCGGCTATCCGCACCTGGAAGAGTCCTACCGCTTTGCCGAATTGGTGTTCCCGCTGCTGGATAAAGGGAAGCAAAGCGGCAAGCAGGGTGGCGAGCATTCGCTGACCGGGCCGTTCGGCGAGGTGATGGCCAGCGACATTGTGCCCAACACCAGCGTGCCGAAAAAGGTGGCCTGATGGCGCGCCTCGCATCCGCTCGCGGGGCACTGGCGCCGTGGGCGCTGCCGCTGCTCTTGATCGTCGCCTGGCAGGTCGCGGCGCAGACCGGGCTGCTGTCCAGCCGCATCCTGCCCGAACCCTGGGCCGTGGCGACGGCGTTCTGGCACCTGGCCGTGTCCGGCGAACTGTGGACGCATTTGAAGGTGAGCCTGTGGCGGGCAATTGCCGGCTTCGCGCTGGGCGCGGGACTGGGCCTGCTGCTCGGCCTGCTCAACGGCAGCAGCCGGCGCGCCGCGACCCTGCTCGACACCACGCTGCAGATGATCCGCAACATCCCGGCCCTGGCCCTGATCCCGCTGGTGATCCTGTGGTTCGGCATCGACGAGACGGCCAAGCTGTTCCTGCTGTCGATCGGCGTGTTCTTCCCGATGTACCTGAACACCTTCCACGGCATCCGCTCGGTCGATCCGGCGCTGGTCGAGATGGCGCGCAGCTATGGCCTGGCCGGCTGGGCCCTGTACCGCGACGTGATCCTGCCCGGGGCGCTGCCCTCGATCCTGGTCGGCGTGCGCTTTTCGCTGGGCCTGGTGTGGGTGCTCCTGATCGTCGCCGAAACCATCTCGGCCCAGGCCGGCATCGGCTACATGACGATGAATGCGCGCGAATTCCTGCAGACCGACGTGGTACTGGTCGGCGTGCTGCTGTACGCGCTGCTGGGCAAGGCGGCCGATGTGTCGGCGCGCGGCCTGGAGCGTCATTTCCTGCGCTGGAATCCGGCCTACCTGTAACCCTGGAGACGCGTCATGCAAATCAATCCTGTTGAAGAGAACCAGGTCAGCGAGGCGGCGGGCCAGGGACAGCACGGCGCCCACCTGGTGCTGCACGGGCTGACCAAGCGCTATGCCGGCCGCACCGTGCTGGACGCCATCCACCTCAAGATCACGCCGGGCGAGTTCGTCGCCGTGGTCGGGCGCAGCGGCTGCGGCAAGAGCACGCTGCTGCGCGCCATCGCCGGGCTCGAGACGCCGGATGCCGGCCAGGTCAAGGTCGGCGGCGGCGGGCGCAAGCCGGAAGTGCGGATGATGTTCCAGGACGCGCGCCTGCTGCCGTGGAAGACGGTGCTGCAGAACGTGGCGCTGGGCTTGCCCGACGGCCAGGACCGGGCGCGCGCGGCGCTGGCCAGCGTCGGCCTGGCGGAGCGCGCAGGCGACTGGCCGGCGGCGCTGTCGGGCGGCCAGCGCCAGCGTGTCGCCCTGGCGCGTGCGCTGGTGCATGCGCCGCAATTGCTGTTGCTCGACGAGCCGCTGGGCGCGCTGGATGCGCTGACCCGGATCGAGATGCAGCAGCTGATCGAAGCGCTGTGGACCCGGCACGGCTTCACCGCCGTGCTGGTGACCCACGACGTGCAGGAAGCGGTGGCGCTGGCCGACCGCATCCTGCTGGTCGAGGATGGACGGCTGGCGCTGGACCTCGATGTGCGCCTGGCCCGTCCGCGCGCGCGCGGCAGTGCTGATTTCGGTTCCCTGGAGCAAAAAGTACTCGACCGGGTGTTGGATATTCATCACAAGATGAACAGAATTCAAGAAAACCATCCTGCTTGAATATCTTTGTGTTTACGATGTATGCATCTGTTGTGTTTGGAGCTAAATTTAATTTAGACAGCTTGACCTAGCACAATAGATTAGTTCGTTTGACATTGAGAAATTATTTGATTAATGTCAATAGATCGCCGTAGGCGACTTGATGTTTTGTAAAGTCCACAAGGAACCTGGAGAAACCATGAGCGAACGCATACAAGCAGAGAAAGTGAAAGATGTCGGTATTGACAACGATTTCCTTTGCATTGAACTGTTAAACGGCTTGCGCCTGATGGGGCCGTTGCGGACCAACCCGGTCTACCGCGACCCTGTGCTCCCATCGGAAGCCCACGCCATGCCGGCCGGCGGATTCTGCCCGGCCATCATCCAGGCCTGACTTGCTCTGGCTGCCCCGGCGACTCCGGGGCAGCCACTGTTATCCTCCCGCCATACCGCCTTCCGCATTTCCTTCCGCCGCCCGCTCCACCCCGCCGCACGATTGCCAGTTGATTAAGAGGAACACGGAATGATGGGGTTAAAATGTTCCCATGAAAATTCGTGTCGCGACCTACAACATCCACAAGGGCGTCTCTTCGTTCCGCAGCACGCCGCGCGTACTGGCGCTGAAGAAAGCGATCGGGCAGTTCGATGCCGACGTCGTGTTCCTGCAGGAAGTGCAGGGGCGGCACGACCGCTATCAGGCACGCTACGGCGAAAAGGTACGCAGTTCCCATCATCACTGGCCTGAAAAAGCCCAGCACGAATTCTTCGCGGGCGAAGCGCTGCACTCGGCCTACGGCATGAATGCGGTGTACGACCATGGCCATCACGGGAATGCCTTGCTGTCGAGCTACCCGATCGGGAACATGCATAACCATGACGTCTCGGACCATGCCTACGAGCAGCGCGGCATCCTGCATTGTGTGCTGGAGACGCCGGCCGGCAACGTGCATTGCTACGTCGTGCACCTGGGCTTGTTCGAAGGCAGCCGCCGGCGCCAGACCGATGCGCTCATCAATTGCGTGGAGGATTCGGCTGACAAGAATGAACCGGTCATCATCGCCGGCGACTTCAACGACTGGCGCAATACCTTGAGCGATTGCCTGCGCCTGAAGCTGGGCGTGGTCGAGGTGTTCGACGAACTCGAGCGGCGCGCCTCGCGCATCGGCGACCTGGTGCGCAACGTGGCGGGCCGCGAACGGCGCCTGGTGCCGGCACGGACCTTCCCGGCCGCCTTGCCGTGGTTTCGCCTGGACCGCATGTATGTGCGCGGTTTCAAGGTCGAGCATGCCGAGGTGCTGCACGGTCCGCAGTGGGCACGTTTGTCCGATCACGCACCGATCGTGGCCAATTTGCAGCTAGCATAGCGATATGCGCTCCGTCACTTATATAGCGAACAACGACGTCACCCTTCTCCAAAGCGGCACCTACTTTCCGGCACTGGTCGCCGCCCTGGATGCGGCCGAGCAGGAAATCCTGTACGAGACCTATATCTATGCCGAGGACGAGACCGCGCGTGACGTCACCGCTGCCCTCGTGCGCGCGTCCAAGCGCGGCGTGAAGGTGCGCGTGCTGGTCGACTGGTTCGGCACCGGCCACCGCACCGCGCAGCGCCTGGCGCAGGAATTCGCCGAAGCCTGCGTCCACTACCGCATGTTCAACCCCTGGTTCAAGCGCGGCGCGGCGCGCAGCCACCGCAAGATCGCCGTCATCGACGGCAGCGTCGCCTTTGTCGGCGGCATCAACACCAACGACGACCGGCTATGCGACTACGAGCCGCACGCACCGCTGCCGGCACCGCGCTGGGACTTCGCGGTGCGGGTGCGCGGGCCGCTGGTCGACCAGATCCACCGCGAGGCCCAGGCCCAGTGGCTGCGTACCGGCCGCCTGCCGCTGGTACGCCGGATGAAATTGTTCCGCGAAAGCCGCCAGAAACCGCCGGGGCTGGGCGAGCGTCCGATGCGCGCCGCCTTCGTGGTGCGCGACAACCTGCGCAACCGTCGCACCATCCAGCGCGCCTACCTGCAGGCGATCGGACAGGCCAGGAAGCGGGTGCTGATGGCCACGCCGTATTTCGCGCCGGGACGCAAGTTCCGCGACGCCATGTGCAAGGCGGCCGAGCGCGGGGTCGATGTCTGCCTGCTGATCGGGGTGGGCGAATTCCGCATGCAGGATGCGGTCGCCGCCTCTTTCTATCCGGAACTGCTGGAGGCCGGCGTGCGCATCGTCGAGTACCGCAAGACCCAGCTGCATGCGAAAGTCGCCGTGGTCGACGACAATTGGGCCACGGTCGGCTCCAGCAACTGCGACGGCTTGTCTTTGTTCGTCAACCAGGAAGCGAACGTGGTCGTGCGCGACAGCGCGTTTGCCGCCAGCATGGCCGAACAGATCCACGGTGGCGTCCGGGATGGCGTGGCGGTCGGGCTGGAAGATCTTCGGCGACTCAGTTGGGTGCGCCGCTGTGGCCATGAAATGGCTTATTTTCTCTATAAGCTCACGATGCGGATTTTTACCATCGGCTATGCCTGAGCAGCAATGAATACTGGAAGCATGCAAACATGACGGAAAACGACAACGTACGGATCGACAAATGGCTGTGGGCGGCACGCTTCTTCAAGACGCGCTCAATGGCGGCGGAGGCGGTCGACCGCGGCCGCATCAAGATCGGGGGCGAGAACGTCAAGCCGGCGCGCTCGGTCAAGGTGAACGACAAGATCTTCATCGACAACGGCTCGACGCGCTGGGAAGTGATCGTCCTCGGCCTGTCCGACAAGCGCGGCCCGGCCCCGGTGGCCCAGGCGCTGTACCGCGAAACCGAGGACAGCGTCAGCAAGCGCGAGAACGACCAGGAAGCGCGCCGCCTGTTCCCCGAGCCCAGCAGCACCATCAAGGGGCGGCCCACCAAGCGCGATCGACGCGTGCTCAGCCGCACGGGTCACTAGAACCTCACCTCTAAACTTCCCGTTTGACATTTCAGGGCTGGTAGATAATAGTACGAGCGTTCGGATTTTTTCGATTCACGCGGGGATATTATTAGCACTTCAGCCAAATCCATGAGCATGCGCAAGGGCGAGATGACGCGGGCCGCGATTCTCGACG
>Ga0265797_10005841_pt1 | contig 17771 bp, 9 predicted proteins | sample P2T30metagenome_FD_192433 | JGI IMG/M metagenome (GOLD analysis project Ga0265797, IMG submission 192433) | Plant litter microbial communities from East Loma Ridge, Irvine, California - P2 T30 | ecosystem: Environmental > Terrestrial > Plant litter > Unclassified | place: USA: California...
GATGTCGCCTTGGCGAACCTTCAGCTGAACGTGAAACGCGTGCTATCGAGCATCAGCCGGCCTATCAGATGCAACAGGACACCAGCCGACTTCAGCTGCATCCTTCCTATTTGAAAGCATGGACGCCGGGGCTGAGCGTATTAATATGTGTGTTGTCTGCTCAAGTTTCCCTCGAACCAAACTTTCACTGAAGCACTTCGCTCACTCGATTGCTTTTGCTTACTAACACCAACCAACATGGACAAATTAGCATCTTTGAGACTCCCTGACCTCGAGAGGCTCGCCCGCATAAGTGTGCCGCCTCAATATCTGAAGCCTTTGGCCGCTCTAGGAGGCCTGTGGGCATTCTCTCAGTTGTACAGGCTCAGCAGCTTCACTTGGTACCACTTCCTGCGTCCTTACAACCTGAGCAAATACAAGAAGGGTGGCAAAGGCGAACCATGGGCCATCGTGACCGGAGCCTCCGACGGTATCGGCTTGGGCTTTGCACAGGAGCTTGCGTCGCAAGGCTTCAATGTGATCTTGCACGGCCGCAATGAGCAGAAGTTGCAGGTCGTTAAAGAGAAACTGCTTTCTCAGTATCCCGCCAGGAAGTTCGAAATCCTCATTCTGGATGCCATCGCAGATGCTGGCAACTCCGAAAAGATGGCCGCCGCGCTCTCCGAGTTCAAAGACCTCAACGTCAAGATCCTGATCAACAACGTCGGCGGCGTTGCTGGTGGGAAACCGGCTTTCAGGAAGTTCGCAGAGCAAGATCCCGGTCTGATCGACGGCTGGATCGACGTCAACCTTCGCTTCGCGACGCAATTCACCAGACAAGCCCTGCCGACGCTGATTGCGAACCAGTCTGCCTTGATCGTCAACATCAGCAGTGGCGCCGCCGAAGCACCCTCGCCTTGGATCGCCGTGTACAGCGGCACAAAGGCCTTCAACAAGGCCTGGTCGAAATCGCTTGCAGTCGAACTGCTCGACGCAGGCCACGACATCGACTGCCATGTCATTATTGTCGGCCCAACTGCAACGGAGAGACTAGACTTGGATGTCAGCATGACACAGCCGACCCCAAGGACCTTAGCTAGATCGAGTCTCCGCTATGCGGGTACGAGTGTGAGAAGCGTGCCTGCATACTGGGGCCATGACTATCTGATGTCCCTGTTTGCGACTCTGCCCGAGTCTTTCGCCGAGAACTTCGTGAGGAATTTCTCAAAGACAATGATCCAGAAAGAGCTGAAGGAGGTTGAGGAAGAGACCAAACGACAGTAACGATCTGGAGAGTGGACTTGCTCGAGGGTGACGTATTGCGAGGAATGACTATGGATGCAAGTAACTAGGAATGCAGTATAATGGCAACCATCTTTCAACGGACTCACGTGCAACTGATGCTAAGATCTCCTGAAATTGAAGCTACAGACAAGATTGAACCATTCATGTAATCGACACCAGCCGTATATCAACAGGAGACCTGTTCTCAGGCCGTCTTTTCGACAGCCTCAGCGCTCCACCGCCTCTCGTGTAGGTATTGGTAATGCGGCATCGCCAACCCAACCATCTCTTCAATCAGCCCAGCATCGTCTCCAAACTCCTCCTTCCACTTCACGGACACATCAGTAAAATCGAAGTCCTTCGCCGCTTTCCCAGCAATAACCCCAGAAGACTCGTAGAGCGTGTTCTGACTAGCATACTGCATCGGATGAATCTCCTTCTCCTTCTGTTCGCTACTCGCAGCATCCCACTCAAACTGAACCTTAGAAGGATCAAGGCCCAACCTGACGCACAAACTCCGCACGAACGTCTCGCTGGTCATGTAGTCGTCGGCATCGACAACGACAGGCTCGATGCCATGGGACTTGTAGAAGTTGTAGAGCACGCAGTTCCATACGTTGCAGGTAGTGGTCAGGAAGAAGGCCCGGCTCCCTCCATGAGGTAGGTTCATGCGTTCCAGTACGCGGTACGCAGAAGGGACGCACAAGCGCGGGTCACGGATTGAAATAAGAGGGATCGTTCCTGGACGAAGCAAGAGGTCGTCCGGCACGAGAGAGAAGTTCTCACTTTTGAGATGGATTGGTTCGGAAGAAGTGAGCAGACGGATGTACTCGAGCATTTTGTCGGGCAGGACGGGGAAGAATGGATGGGAGTGGACCAAGAGGAGGCCCTCATTCTGTCAAAAGTCAGTAATCTAGACATACACAGGCAGACACATCAAGCTCACCGTTTCCGCACTCTTACTCGGAGTCTCCTCCCAAGCACCGATCTCCTTGAGCATTCCTTCTTCATAGTCGCGAAGTTCCTCTTTATTCATTCCATCCTCATAGTTGTCCTTCAACAACCACGGGACTTGCTTGCCCCGGCTTGCAGAGAACGGGTGGGCAAGTAACTTCACATTCTCTTGGCTGGTGAGTAGGCGTTCAAGTAAGTGGCCTGCAAAATCAAGGTCAGCTGTGTACTTTGAAAGGTATGCATTTCGCCGAGGAAGACTTACTTCCACTGCGTGGCTGCGAGAAGAGGATGATTTGCGATGTCATTTTGATGGTCTTGTTGCTTTCAATTGCTTGACGTGGATTTTGTTGACTGTCTTGTGAGCATGTCATATATTGAAAGTACATCAGTATATATAGGCCTCAGGCAAAATATTGCCGCCTGCGTGGGCGCTCAGAAAACGCGTGGCTCTCGAAGGCAACACCATAATTCCAGCTGAGTGACGCCGACAATGATGGCGCAATAATGCAATATACTGACCACGAATCCATCCACCACACGTGATTAATTTGTAGATTGGAAGTTGACATTTTGCGCACATTTATACAATCATCCCACCAAGGTGCCACTAACAAAAAAGTAGTCAACATCGGATTGGAGGAGAGAAAACCAAAACACCGTTGACGCTTTGCCCGCATTGCAACATAAAAAGGACACCCAAGATTTTTCGCAAAACTCCCAGAACTCTCTTTTGTTCCTTGTGCATAATCCAAGCGTGTCGTCGGAAAAAGATATAACAGGTACTCGCGTCTCGTGCTATAGACATTGCCGGCAGCCTACATGTGCCTGACGCCGCGGTTGACGTAGGCGACGAAGCTGTTGAAGAATCCAGCAAAGCCGCCGGTGGGGCGGGCGAACGAGCTCTCACCTGGAAATTTGTGTCAGTACAATGTTGTTTGCCTCGCGCGTGACGTACTTTTACGAAGACTCACCCTTCATGGCCTTGTCGGCGACCAACGCAATGAGCGCCGCGCCAACACCGCTACCGTCCTTGGCAATACCAATGCGAATCCTCTTCTCGCCCCAGACACCAATCTGAGGAATCTCCCTGAGAGCCTCGCGAATATACTCCTCGAAGTTGGGGTAGAACTCGACCAGACTGCCGTCAACACCGACATCGACGACGTCGTCCTCATTGACAGTGGTGTCCTCGGTCGTAGCGATATCCTTAGGGTGTTGGAGCTTGTCGGTGCCAATGACGATGGCGGCGATAGCGACGGCTGAAAGACGGGCGGCACGCTTTCCGATGGCAGAGGCGATGAGGCGAACGGCCTCAGCATCCTCGGCGCTTGCGGCAGAAACACCGTAGTCGTGGTCGAGAGTCTGACGGGTGACCTTCAGGCCGGCAGAGTGGTCACCGCTGGCGATCGAAAGGAAGCTGGTGTCCAGACCCCACTGCTTGCGCAGAGGCGAGTTGGGTGCGAAGTTGGTAGTGCTGCGCATGTCGTTCTTGCTGCTGTCCTCGTCGCTGAACAGAGGAACGGTCTTGTCGTTGACGAGGGCCATGATCGCGCGGCGGAGAATTTCACCAAGGAACATACCGGAGATGCGCTTCTCAAACATTTGCACACCGGGGTTGTTTGACTCGGCGTCGAGCGACTGATCGTAAGGTGTGTTGGGCAGAACGGAGAGCTGGTTGTCGAAGCTGCCCCACTCGGTGTTGACAATCATCTCGCCAGTGCTGTCATCGACATCACCAGCGTCTGCGCCCATGGCCTTGAGCTTTGTGATCTTGTCGAGCTTCTCGACGTAAGCACCGTTGGTGCCAGTGCCGAAGATGGCACCAAGAAGAGTGCCGGTCTTGCCAGGGCTTGTGTACGAGCGAGCCATAAGGGTACCGACAGTGTCGTTGACGAGCGCAGCAACACGGACCGGGAGGTTCAGGTTGTCAATCTCTTTCTGCAGAAGAGCGCAAACGTCCTTTCCAATGGTGTCCTGGATATCGAAGCCCTTGGTCCAGCGGATGAGGGTGCCCTTGTTGATGCCATACTGCTGCACGGGGAAACTGAAGGTGAAACCAAGGCTGAAGACTTCCTCGTCCTTAGGCTCGCCGAACACATTCTGCCTGCGCTCCATGTGCGAGTTGTAGTGGTCCTCGTGGTGCTCCTTCAGGAAGCTCTCAATCTGCTTGGCCAGGAAAGCGAAGAGCTCGCGGGAGGTCTTCGCAACCATCAACTCGTGAGGAATGGCAACCTTGCTCTGGGTCAAGCTGAATGTGCTGTTTCCGTGCAGCTGAATGGAGCAGACACGGAAGTTTGTTCCTCCCAGATCAACAGCCATGTACAGACCCTTCTCGGTACCATTGGGCACAGCGGTAACGTAGGTCGGAATCTGGCTCATGGTCTGTCCCTGCTTGTGCAGACCCTCGTCCATCTGGCGAATGAACTCAGTTACGCCGCGGTTGACATCCTCCTTGGTGTATTCGAACTCAGCGGCTACGCGCTCGGCGGCTTGTGCGAGAGACATGCTGCGTGGAGATCGATTGTAGATGCTTCCTGGGTTGTGGGTTGGTACGCGGCAGTACAATTCTTGCACGAATGGGTTGTATGTGGGCACCGGCGGACACGAGGCTACTTCTGGCGCGGGATAGGTGCGCAGGAAGAGATCCTGGTAGGGAATGGGCAGATGCGGTAGGAAGTATTGGATAAGGAGAACGGCGACGAGAAGAAGGCCGAGGATGAGAGTGGAGGTGGAGGGACCGTCACGCGAGAGGGCGGAGAAGAAGGTGTTTCGCTTCTTTTGGTGAAGGTCGTGCAGGAAGGGTTGTGGTGATGGGGCTGGAGAGGATGACCGCGAAGGCGGAGGGAGGGAGCGAGAACGACGAATGGTGACGGCCAGGATGAGAGGGCGGAGCGGGAGAGAGCAGAGTGGCAGCAGTGGGTGAGGCAGCGGATGCGGATGCTTGGTACTAGACTATGGTACTGTATGTCTCTGCGGCGGTTGAGCTGTGACGGTGGTCTGGCGATCGGTCCTCCGAGCTTGCCTCTAAGGTTGCAGCGGGGCTGTGGAGAGCGTTCTAGCCGTGGTTTCTCTTAAAATGGCACATTGTTTGTGAATTGGTTGAGAGACATCTCGCTGGCAGTGTGAGTTGTTTGTGATCATCACGTGTCGAGTATGAGAGTCTATCTCATGCCTTTAGACATCCTTCCATACATTGTTCGAGCACGAAAATGACCATCAGTCCCATCCCATACTGCACCTCCCCAACCATCATATCTCCCCGTGGGCGGAATTTACGGACTTGGTCGTTTCCAGCGCTCGAAAACGCCCACTACGCAACTTTCGCGCATCGACCGCCGCTAACACGGAAATCGCAAGGGCACTTTAAAAAAAAGTGATCTGAAGCTTTGAGGAAACGCTGCAGCTATGACATTCGAGAAGGCCATCTATGTACTTTCTCCCAAGCTCCATTTACACCTTCCACCGGCCCATCCAATCGTACCACAGCCATTCCCACTCCCACCTACACATATGTACAGTCGGCGTTACCTTTTAGTCGTCTCCCTCTCCATTTCACCCTCTCCACGCGGGGCGCACGTGCTTTGCTGGCCAACCCCAATCGGCATGTGCGGTCCTTTGTCGGTGGTTCTCAGCTTTTTCGTGCATTTCTTTACGCGCTTTGTATGTTGGAGACGCCGGAGAGGTTAGCGACGCGGCACCACGGTCCACCGTCGCGCTGCCCGCTAGAGCACACGAAGACCACGAAGAAGTGCCGGGCCCCGTCGTCTGGCGAGCCCGGATCGCGATGTCTCGACGGAACTTTGCGGAGTTTCGCCCAGATAAATGCCCGGTTTCTTCACAAACGTCATTGTTGGCTGGGTGGGAATTCTGTAGTTGGCAGCGTGAGGGCTGGCACGCTGACAGCACATTGTGACGCGAGTCGTACGGCACTAATGATACTCGCGAGAGGCTCGTGCCATTGAGAGGCGATTGTCTAGCACAGTTGTTGCTTATGGAATCGCGTACATTTTTTCTAGCTTTCTCTCAGTGGCAAGTGTAGTTGTTCCTTGTGTCTCAATCTAACAGTATTTGCATAAACGATCGTGCTCACCATTGAGATACTATGCAGCGATAATGCCCAGCTATCTTCTTATTGGATGTGCAAGTACCATCCGTCCTGAAGATACAGGCATAATTAGACTTCGTTGATATATAATCGCCTCGACGATCGATGTTCGTAAGTCGTGTTCCCATAATTACTACCCGTGATCCATCCCAAAACTCCCTCGCAATGCTACCATCCACGCTCAAACATCCCGCCAAGTGCCTTGCACCGGCTTCCTGCCAATAGTCTGACCAGCCGGTGGCGGCGACACAGCTCCTCCAGCGAGATAAGTGTGATTACCTTGCGCCTGTGTGTGATAACTAGGCGGGTACAGACTTGGCTCATACTGCGTTGACCTCACGCTCGTGACGCGGCCAGGGACTTGCGAAGCTGTCTCTTGGCTGTAAAGCGACTGTGGTGCAAACTGCCGGTGAGAGTCGTAGTTGTGTGCCGGCGCTGCATTCATGGCGCCCAAGTCGCCACCGGCGGGTTGGCCGTAGTAGTCTGCGTTCGCGTTCGACGAGAGCAGTCCCTGTTGCTGGCCTGCCTGTGGGCTCTGGAGGTGGCCCATCTCCACATCATCGTATTGGCGATCACGAGTGTGCGTGGGGAAAGCAGGCAGCGCGTCTTCGTTGTATGCACCCTTTGGTGCTTCGTACGGGCTCGTGGGTGCGCCGCGAGAGCCTGCACCTCCTGACATCTGCGGTGGCGCATACATGGGCGCAGGTGCGTACATCGGTGCTGCCGAGTACATGGGCTGCTGCGGGCCATAGTATTGGTTATGCATAGGGTACTGTGATGGTGGCTGCGCAGGTTGTTGATATTGGTGCTTGTTTCGTGAGGAACAGCAGTCGCAGCACCCGCAACAGCAGTCCGCGATGCCACCACATATGCACCTGACCAAGCACCATAGAATGGATAGCGCGATGATACTACCCAGGATGATACCGACGATTACGGGCCATTTGCTGAGAGTAGGTGTCAGCCGCGTATGCAGTATGTAAGGATTGCATGCGCTCCTACCAATACGCTCTTGACATGCAGTTGTCCCATGATGATAGCGTCTCCTGTATGCCCATGGGTCCCGATCCATTGTCCGACATCTTTGTCTTTTGTTTCGTACGTTTCCGCTTGAACCAGTCTCGTATGCGCGATTGATACTCGAGTTGACGCCTTTGTATACAGCGAGGTCCCGCTCTTTACTTATTCCCTACTTCTGCCAAGTAAAACTCCTATGCCGTCCAGCCCCCAAGAAAGTCCGAATGTGATGATCGGTCCAAGTGTCGGTCGGTGTGTATCCTGTGCTGTGATTTCGCGCGCGCAAGTCCCGTAACCCAATATTCAAAGTATGGAATCTCTCCAATAGTGACCCAAACACTCTGCGAAACCAGCGCGAGTAGAAGATAAACAATACAAACACCGCCCAGAGAAATGCAATACGCAATGCTGCGAGGCGTAGACGGTTCGCTGTGCCGCGTGCCCAGCCCTACGGACGCGTATCACTCGGGCGGAGTGGTGCTTCCGCCAATCTGAAACACTGCTTGGAGCTTGGGGTCCACTTTACTTGCTCTGAGCGGCAGCAGCTAAGAGATGTCGTTCACAAAGTGGAATAGCTGTGCTGCTATGGCGGGAGAAATAGGATCTAAGAACACCGGAAGAACCATTCGAAAAGCTCTCGGACATGTGCTCAATAACTCAGAGACGGTCGAGCACAGGCCTGAATTTTTATGTATGCACCCAGCCACTGCGAGCTTCGGTCACATGTCTTGTCGTCTTTACGCTCAGCGAAGTGAATATCATTGATAATGGGTGAGTAGAGGTCGATATAACAGGAGTCTTACTGCAATGACACCAACACTCAACAAAGTACCGAAGCGTAGCCAGTACCACTAGGTCATACTATAGAGAATAACGTCAGACTCTTCATTCATATCATAGCTAACCATAGCTAGGCATGCGATGCGGTGTGGTACTAGTAGACACAAGCAAAGCAAAAGGGTATCCTCGCACACCGAAACAAACGCCGTAAAAAGCCAACCTCATGCCATGCCAGGCACGACAACAACACCGAAACAGAACTGCACAGGTCAGAGTGTACACACTCAATCAGGCATCGACGACCTTCAGACTGATCGGTCCAAAGGTCTCATCCTGCTCGGCGACCAAAGCATTCTTCGTCACCAGTGTCAGCACATGGAGTAGACCCTGCGCAGCGACTACGCACGTGTTGTTATTGGGCAACAACAGCTGGTCGAAGTCGATACGGCCGGTCATGTTCTCGTCCTCTTCATCACCAAGAGGCGCGGCTGCACGCATTTGATCGGCTTCGTCAATACCTGCCTTGACGAACTCGAGGAAGTTTGCACTCTCGCCATCCAGAGCTGCACGGACCCATTGAGACTCAGCAGCAGTCTGGGTGTCGACTTGTGCGGCTGGCCCGAACAGTTCGAACTCATCTTCGGCGGTGCCTCCAAGATACGCTTTCAAGCCTCCCAGGTGAAGGTCGTCATCTTCTTTGCCAATCTCAAACCCACGGCCTCCAAGCGGGGAAGCAGTTGGCAAGCGGCTTCCACGACGACTAAGAGGTGGAAGCGGGAAAGCACCAGTTGCAGAAGTGCCACCTGCGCTGAAGAGGGCTGTTGGGCGACGGGATCCAGTGCTTTGATTCCATGGGAATATACCCGATAGATGGCGATCGTCGAGCGGAGTCGGCTGGTCTCTGCCTTGCTCGATGGTGTAGTCGTCGCCCATCGGAACAAAGCCATCGTCCTGGAAGTCGAAACCACGACCGACCTCGTCCGACGAGACTCCTTCTGCTCGGGGACGTACACGACGACTGTCCTCTGAAGCAGGATCGTCCTCTCTAGCGCGCTTCTCGCCACCAGGTGTAAGGTTGAGCCCGGTCATCGCTTCCAGGAGCTTGATTCCAGTGAACATGTTAAGTGGGCCATAGTCACTTTGCAACATGCCTCCGCTACCCAGCATCCAGTGCTCTGCATTCTTCTTTGCCAAGGTTACAATGCGGTGTGCATGCTTGTGACGGAGAGCCTCGTTCATGTTCTCCTTGTACTGCTTGTTCCAGTCAGAGATATCGCGGTTGTGAAGCTCGATGGACTTGTCGAGCGGGATGACCTTGACTGGCGCGGCACGAGGACGACGTCGTTGTGCGGCTTCAGCGCTGTCAGAATGAACAGATGGCGGACGCGAAGCCTCCTGCTCGTGATGGTCTGCCATCATGTCATCTTGATTGATTATGTATCCGTCGTCTTGATGAGGAACAAAGCCGTCATCGTCGTGCTGTGCGAACTGTCATACATTAGCATTGTTGAGCCAGCGAGGAATAAGTGAGGAAAGAATCACTTACAAGATCTGCGACATTCTGACCGCCAGCATGCTCAGCTCTGACACGTGCGCTCGCCGTATCACTCAGGACATCTGTTCTATCGACTCGGCCAGAAGGTGCGCGAGGCTGGCGGGTATTCGTAGCTGGCAAGTCTTCGTCGAGCACGAAGTTGCCGTCTGCATCAATCTGCATGCCGAGATCGTCTTCCAGCAGTCCTTGCGGTTCATCCTGCTGGAACAAACCACTACCGATGCGCGTCCCTGCTCCAGAGTCTCCGCGGATAGAATACGCATAAGCAGCGCCGACTGGTCCACCGACGAGAGAGCTTGCTGACGGCGGTTCCATCAAGGCTCCGGCAAGATCCGGAAGAAAGGCGTCCTGGCGCTGAGAGTTGTCGGGAGTAATCGTGGCGGGAGACTGCAAAGAGTTGAGATCTGTGAGCATCGTGGTGTCACCGAGATCAATCTGCAGCAGATCTAGCTCGGGCAAGAAATTCGGATCGTCCTCGAGTACAAGCTGGTCGGCACTAGTGATCTTGTCAGCTTTGCTGGCCGAAGTGCACAAGATTCTGTCAGCTCCCACCGTCCCTTGTGCCCGCCCACAGCATCCAAAGCATCTGCCTTGAGAGCCTTGAATACAGTTCGCATCCCAGTCCTCGCAGCCTCTGCGTCGGTCAGGACGTAACCGCACTGCTGCGCGTAGACTCGCGTGACGCCGTACCTGATTGCTGTCAGCTGGCGTGCCACGGTAAAGTCGAGACGAGTGAAGAAAAAGCTACGCACAGGAGATTGCTCGACAGACGAAGCGACATGGGCGCCGCCGGCTCGATGATGGTGTCACACGTCTTGACCACGTCCACGTCGAGTATGGCTTTGCGCGAGACCTTCTTCAGATTCGATTTCGAGCCGAGTGTGGCGACGAGCCTGGTGAGCGAGAGGTCAGCACCTGGCGTGTTTCGGGCGTGGAGGCAGGACGAGATGGATACCAGACGGTTGCAACGCCATATTTGCGCGATGTGAGAACTGTTCGAACGCGTCAGTGTGTGGCCGGATACAGCAGCGTGTCGGGATGAAGCTGGAGATACCTTCGTGGCTGTAGAACATGTTGCTGGCGGGATTGCTAATGTGTTCGTGACATTCAGGTTTGTTGAAGAACCCGAGTTGGGGTGAGTGGAGTGTGAATGGTTGGGTGTAGGAGTGTAAGAAGTTGGGCTGTGAAAAAAGAGGAGTGGTGGGGTCAGGTCGAGTGAGGTTGGAGGAGGTTAGAGGAGGAATTGCTGCATGGTTGGGCGAGTTTACAAAATACTACCTTGGGCATAACAAGACAATTGTGATGCGGGATTTTTGCGTTAGCATGATCACATTTGGCAAATCTCTATCATTAATCTCGTGTGACCCAATTACCGCCCGATCGTTCTTCGTCGAATCTAGGCGCGAGCCTACGCCTCCGTCTAACCGGACAAGCTTATGTGCTCTCCTCAGTCTCCGACACCTTGGGCAGCTCCACGGCGCGGTAGAGCAAGATGAGAGCAGAGTGGCTCTCGCCACCACCAGAAAGAGTCTCAATCTTCTCGCTGTCAACCTCCTGCACCTTGTCGTCGTTGAACCACCACCACTTGCCGTCCTCCTCCTGGCCAGGCAGAGCGGTCTTCTTCACGTAGGCAGTGTAGTGACCGGAGTCAGCAGAAGAACCCTGGTGAGTGACCACGCCACGAAGCTCATAAAGACCGGTCTGGTTGGCGGTGCTGTCCTTGGCCATGTCGGGGTGGACTGCGGCGAGCAGTTCCTTCTTCGCGTTGCGAATCGCCTGTGCGCGCTCCTCCTCAATTTCAGCATCAGTCTTGAACACCTCCTCGGTACCACCCATCGCAGTGTCTTCGCCCTTCTTCTCAGCGGCAAGCTCGCCTTCGCTGGATGGGCCGGTGGCCTTGGCCTCGCGCTCCTTCTCCTTTTGGGCGCGCTTCTGGAAAGGCTCGTCCTTTGCGATCTTGCTAGCTCCAACCGCCTCGTCTTCGATATCCTGGCGTCTACGCTTCTGCCTCTTCTTCTGACGCTCAACGTCCTCAATCTCCTTCCTCACCTCCCGAACGCGGTCGCGAACAGGAACCAGCTTCTCGCGAAGCTCGTCTGTGCAGTACTCAAGCAGGTCGATCTCGTGCTGGAAAGAAACCTTGCGCAGAATCTTGGCCTTCTTGCCGGTATCGCGGCGCCACAAGAAGCGCATCAAGTGGATGGGCAGGTACTTAGGCAAGCGGGAAATGCGAGAGGTCTTTGTGTAGTTGGCGTTGCGACCAAGAGTCGGAGAGTTCTTCTCGAGCTGCTCATTAAGCCCGATCGAGAGGCCCTCACGCAGATGGTTAGTCTCGGCGCTGATGTTGCACTTCAGATCCCTGAAGTTGTCCTTTCCGTACTGCGCATCCTCATCGGGTGCTTCCTCGCTCTTGGTGACGGTATCGAAACGACCTCCCATGTACTTCTCCACCCAAGTGCTGAAACCCTCATCCTGTGCCTCCTTTGTGTCGAGCTTGAGTGACTGGTCGAGTGTTGCGATGAGCTGCGACCACATCTCTTCAGCGTCCTGCTGTGCGTAGCCGTGGCCGTTCTTGGACTTTTCCGCAAATTGAGGATACTGCTGTCGGAGCGCAGTCAGAAACATGAGAGGCTGAACAGCACCCTGTGTCTCGCCCATCATCTTGTAGACATCCCTCAGAGAGCCGGTCAGGTCGTTGGCACCTCCAAGTCCACCGAGGCCAACATTCGCCAGCTGGTCGGCACTGAACAGCGAGGAGGCAGAAGGGCCGGCTTGCACGCTCGGCTTGTAGGTCTGCAGCTGCTCCTGAAGCTCGGGAATCATGCGCAGCGTTTGTAGAGTGGCGTTGGCGTAACAGGTGTTGCCAGTGTTGTTCAAACCTGCGGGCATCGCACCATCCTGCTTCGCAATCTCCGCATCCGTCATATCCTCCAAGAATTTCATCCTCTCTTTCGGCGCCTCCATGACGACTTCTGCAGAAGGCTTACCAAGCATGGTGATGACCTGGTTGGGGCGGAACTTGATGGAGGAAAGCTGGGTGTCGGCCTTGATCATCTTGCCGGCCATGATCTTCTGGTTATCAGGCTCGACATTGGTGAGGGAGTAGAGCTGAAGCTGGAGCTCTTCGCCGGTCGAGGATGGGTCGATCTCGATATCGTAGGTTTTGCCCTGGTGCTTTACTTTCACCGGAATCGCCGCCATCGTTGCGGTATGTCTGGTGTGTGCGTTTGTGGTATCGACTTGATGTTCTGGGGAAGATGCGAAGGAGTGTCTGTCGATGTGGCGGGCCAGAGGGTGGCAGAGAAAGTGGCGTTTGCTTTGGCTGATGATAGAAGCCGAAAGATTCGAGTGGTCAAGTCGTTGTTGACACTCGACCCTCTGATGTCAGTCAGCCGCTTGGCGGGTGATCAAACGCTCAGGTACCAAGCGCCACTCCCTGCTTGACATGTGAATGCCAACATGAACCGACTCACTTACTTCTTGGGCGAGTCACATCAAAGACATAAGAAGTCACTTGAAAGTCGATTCGTTCAATACAATTGTGTAATGTGCTTTCACAGAGATATAGCTTGTGATTGCCCGTCTGTTTCAGCTTTTCAACAGTACCTGCCTGATCAAGCGGATAACATGCTCTTTCTCAATGCAAATCGATCGCCGATACACGTGTCATAAGCGATCGAGCCTTCCATGTGGCATAAGCACATATACCGGTAATCTGACATCTACATAATGTATGTACATTGCGAGTACATCATACACCGTGAACGAGAGTAATATTCGGGTTGGGAGGGTTAGGGTATTTCGATGATTCTACGTCAATCTTCGAGCATCTCCATGTATATATGATATCTGCTCGGGGAATGTTAAATTACAAGCTGACCTGTGTGTTGTGGATGTTATGTATGCTGCAGGAAATCGGCGTGGAGATCTGATCCGTATTAATGTTTACATCCATGCAACGACATCGGCTCAACGCCAGGGAGTTTCGTGTCCACAGATAGCTACTCCCGAACCCTTCCACCGTCAGGAGGAGTACTCCGATTTCGCACACGTCTCACTTCCAAGCAAAGCGAGGAACAGACTATAAGGGTTTGAATGTACTGTGGCCCTGGGCAGGGCATCGACGTCGCATGTCGCCTGCAACCAACCAGTAAGCAAACGCCGACGACAACGACCCCGCCCAAGGTTATGGATACCCCGCCCAAGATGAAGGCCGAGTGGTATGGGCTAAGGGCTGCGGTAGGTGGACCTCCATGCTCTAGGCCGACTGTTGTGGCTCGGGTTACCAAGAAGAGACACGATCCTGCGCAGGGACGAAGAGGAGAGACGAGTAGCTCTCATCATCCCATCTGTTCCATCTGTTCCATCTGTGTTCTTTCCTCTTATTTCTCCTAATCACACATCATATCACCTGGGTCGAGGGCCATTGACTTAGCAGCGACGCGAGAGCAATCAGCTACATCTCTCACTGGCAAGCTTGTAAGGAATCATGTCATGTACGAGGAATGCAGCTTCTACTTAATGCCACTAAGCTAATGCACCACCACAGCCAAACATTTCATTAACGATCCAACACACCTGGTCAAGTCTGCTCTTAAGGCCGTGACCCAAACCAACCCCACCACAGCTCTCGACGAAGAGAACAAAGTCGTCTACCTCCGCCCGGATGCCGTGAAACCACAAGTCAGCCTGGTCTCCGGTGGCGGTGCAGGCCACGAACCATCCTTCGCAGCATTCGTCGGACCGGGTCTTCTCTCTGGCGCCGTAGCAGGAACAATCTTTGCTTCTCCCAGCGCAGAGCAGGTGCGAAGATGCATCCTGCAGAGAGTCGAGAAGAGCAAAGGTGTGCTTGTTGTGGTCATGAACTACACCGGCGACGTGCTCAACTTCGGCATGGCCGTTGAGAAAGCCAAAGCCGCTGGCATTGAAGCTGAGATGATTGTTGTGGCAGACGACTGTGGTGTAGGCAGAGAGAAGGGCGGTAAGGTCGGCCGTCGTGGCATTGCAGGCACTGTCCTCGTGCAGAAGATTGCTGGCGCGCTGGCTGCTACGGGTGCTAATTTGCAGGATGTTCACAAGGTGGCGAAGTTGGTTGCTGATAACACCGTCTCGATCGGAAGTTCTCTTTCGCATGTGCATGTGCCTGGGCGTGCTCCTGGTGGAGAGGACGAGCTCAAGGAGAACGAGATTGAGGTTGGCATGGGTATCCACAACGAGCCTGGATCAGAGCGAACCACGAGCGAGCTGCCTGGCACGGTGAAGACCATGCTTAAGTATATGCTTGACCAGTCCGACAAAGATCGAGCCTTCCTGCAGCTCAACAAGGGTGACGAGACTGTGCTCCTGGTCAACAACCTCGGAGGCGTCAGCCCGTTGGAGATGGGTGGTGTCACCGCTGAGGTCGTGGACCAACTGCAACAGAACTATGGCATTGTTCCGAAGAGAACGCTCTCAGGCACTTTCATGACTTCTCTCAACGGCCTTGGATTCTCCATCTCCTTGCTCAAGTTAACCGACTCAGGAGTCAGCACATCCCTCCTCGACCTCCTCGACGCACCCGCCGAAGCAACAGGCTGGGCAGCACCGATCAAAACCTCCACCTGGTCCAACCCACCTACGAAGACCAGCACCACATCCGCCGGCAAAGACGCAACCAACAAACCCGCCAACCTGATCATCGATCCATCACTCGCTAGCAAAGCCCTCCAACACGCCCTGCAACGCCTCATCGCCGCCGAACCAGACGTAACCCGCTACGACACCGTCGTCGGCGACGGCGACTGCGGCATTGGCCTCAAGCGCGGCGCCGAAGGCATTCTGAAAGTCCTCGACTCGAACCAGAAAGACGCCGCGTTGTACCTCGATGCGATCATCTCGACAGTCGAGACAGACATGGACGGCACCAGTGGCGCCTTGTACGCCATTTTCCTGAATGCTCTCGCTCACGGCCTGCGCTCCCAAGGCAACGGCAGCGATAAGCCAGCAGATGCTCAAGTTTGGGCCAAAGCGTTGCGGATCGCCAGTGAGAGCATGGCCAAGTACACGCCTGCGAAGCCTGGTGATCGTACGCTGGTAGATGCTTTGGCCCCTTTCGTCGAGGAGCTGGGAGCGAGTGGAGACGTTGGCAAGGCCGCGGCAGCGGCAGAAGAAGGAGCTGCGAAGACCAAGGGTATGAAAGCCAGCTTGGGTCGTACAGTGTATGTTGGTGGCAGTGGTTTTGAAGAGGTCCCCGACCCAGGAGCCCACGGCTTGGCGACGTTCCTGGCTGGTTTTGCTGAAGGCTTGAAATGAGTGTTACTTTTTTCAGACGAATGAGATGAGTGGATGTATGTAGGTCAGTAAGCGATAGCAACGGTAATGAGACCAAAATGCAGTTTGTACAGATACGAGAACTCAAACAGTGTCTGCGATTATTTGAGCTCGATCCGACAAGCATAACTTGCAACGCCGCGATCAATTACGGTATCTCAAGGTCTATACGTTCCGGTACTAATTTTCTTTTTTTTGAACATGTCGAAAATATGAGTTCGTCTTAAAGGTACTCACATGACTTTCTCAACATCCCACCAACAGTGTCGGCGCCAAAGCCGCTGACAGACTTCGAGAACTCTATTTCGTCTCGAGTGGAGCCTGAGAGACAAGACTGATAGCATCAGTATGACATATGTAGAAAGGGTCGAGAGGCAATCCCTGTCAGGATCATTGAGGTATCCAAGTGATACACCAAATGATAGCATGAATTCCAGCAGTAGACGAGGAGAAGTAAAGGTATTCGTCAAAAGATGCACAGGCCTCACTGCAAATCACGACAGGAGTATGAACCACCGTACATGTCACCATCTACGAGATTCAGCAGTCGGCATTGGATGCAGATACTCTTATGATACGATGGAGGTCTCATAATCGCCATCGAACATCATGACAATTTCTCGCAACCAGTTGAACCCAGGATTGCGAAAACCAAATGTATGTACAGCGTGTGTTCATTGCTCATACTCGTCACTGAATGCTACATAAAATAGATGTCCCACAGAATCGTAGTCCTGGTGGGTCGCATTCCTCGTCAATTTCACTTTTGGATTTTCTCCCCAATATTTCAACACCTGCGCATTAGACCAAACAAATTATGTTTCCGTGGTAGGCGGAGCAATCTAAGAAAGCTGGTTGACGCAGTTGAAGTCGGTGAGGGCCTCGGTGACACGGTTCTTCATGGTGACCTCACCGGCACGGACCCAGACACGGGGGTCGTAGAATCTGGTTGAAAAACAATGTTAGTAGGTGACTTTTAAAGCTATTGAAATGAGAAGGATCAACATACTTCTTGTTGGGCTTGTCAGCACCGTCGGGGTTGCCGACCTGGCTGGACAGGTAGTCGTTCTTGGAGACCATGTACTCGCGGATACCCTGGGTGTAGGCGAACTGCATGTCGGTGTCGACGTTGACCTTGACAACACCGTAGGAGATGGCGTCCTGGAACTCCTTCTTGGAGGAGCCGGAACCACCGTGGAAGACAAGAGCGACGGGCTTGTCGTCCTTGAGGCCCTCCTTCTCCTGAACGTACTGCTGGTGCTTCTGGAGGAGCTCGGGGCGGAGCTTGACGTTGCCAGGCTTGTAGACACCGTGGACGTTACCGAAGCCAGCGGCGATGGAGAAGTAGGGGGAGATGGCGTTGAGGGCCTTGTAGATCTGGTGGATGTCCTCGGGCTGGGTGTAGAGGGAGTTGTTGTCAACGGACTCGTTGTCAACACCGTCCTCCTCGCCACCGGTGATACCGATCTCCATCTCGATCCACTGCTTCATGGGAGCGACACGCTTGAGGTAGGAAGCGGTGGTGTCGATGTTGTAAGCGACCTCCTCCTCGGAAAGGTCAATCATGTGGGAGGAGAAGAGGGGCTCGCCGTGGACCTTGAAGTAGGCCTCGTCGGCGTCGATCATGCCATCGAACCAGGGAAGGAGCTTCTTGGCGCAGTGGTCGGTGTGAAGGACGACGGGGATACCGTAGGCCGGGGCGACGGCACGGATGTAGTGGGCACCAGCAATGGCACCGGCAATGGCGGCCTTCTGGTCGGTGTTGGAGACACCCTTACCGGCGAAGTA
>Ga0265797_10005842_pt1 | contig 17767 bp, 18 predicted proteins | sample P2T30metagenome_FD_192433 | JGI IMG/M metagenome (GOLD analysis project Ga0265797, IMG submission 192433) | Plant litter microbial communities from East Loma Ridge, Irvine, California - P2 T30 | ecosystem: Environmental > Terrestrial > Plant litter > Unclassified | place: USA: California...
GGGGTAGGGGTTCGAGGAAATTTTTTTTCCCTTGGAAACGACTCAAGGCTTTTTAACCAAAGAGGCCTTTTTTTTCTTTTTTTTCTCTTTTGTTGCGGAAGATTACTTCCCCTTCATCTTCCCTTTTTTTTTTCTCTACTAACTTCAAAGATACCCTTTTTTTGTGTTTCTTGCTGCTGTCTGATATATATGTGGATATACCTATATACCTGTGGATACGCAATTTGTTGTCGTCTTTGGACGATGAAGAGACTGTTAAGATTCATTTTCTATGGGGTTTTTTTTCTAGTTCTTCTCGGATTGACTCGGATTCGTGAACTGACTGACTGACTGACTGATTGATTGATTGATTGATTGATTGATTGATTGACTGAACTGGATAAATCGCTCCCGTCCAACACTGATCGGAAAGTACAGAAACTTGGTTTCAAAATTTCAACGTCTCTATTGTTCGTTTCATTTCGTGTCATATCTAATCGTCATATTTCCCCATCATCCTCGTGTTGATCGGCCATGTGTTCCGCGCTCCTGCTTAGACCGAATTAAAAAAACATTGCATGCGTTTACACATGTCCTTGATACTGATGCTGATCGAAAAAGCGGGAAGCAAGACAAACTCATGTTTGTGCGTGTAAGGGATGCTGAAGAACAAGATTCAAATGAGGGGGTATAGGAAACAATGGAAAGAAAGCCAGAACCTCGGTTTTTGCACGCGCTTCTCACAGAGCAGAGCAAAGAGGATCCAAAGACAAAACAAAAACGCCATGCAAGGACTCGAAACTGGGAATTGTTCAAGCCAGCAAACCTTTGCCGACGATGATCCAGAATTGAGAGGGGAGGAAAGTGAGGAGAAGTCGGGCTCTGGTGGGTGGGTGACCTTGTCTCCACTTCCTGGTCCATTCCCATCCTTGAGCAATCGACCCTCCAACAAAAGAGCGGGGGTGATAGGGAAAGAGAAACGCCAGCGCTCGCTAAAGGAAACAAAGGGACAATAGAGGAGAAGAAAAAGTCCCGGAACGCTCTCCTCCCAACAACGGATCCAAGAAAAAAAAAGGAACACGCCGCCGGCGTTCACCGCTTGACGCTCCTCACGCTACTCACGTCCGCAGTCTGCCTGAAACTGCCGCCTCGCCTGAAGAGACCTCTCTTCGGACCACCGAGGCTCTCAGACGTATCGGAAGGCGATGCCGTCGGCTCCGTCATCGTCCTAGGCGACAGGCCGGGCCTGCCATCCCTGGAAGCAGCGCGGACTGAGCCAGGTCGACTTGCACTGGGACGACGCACTTCCCTTTCTCGCTGAGGGTGGTAGGCGGCGGAAGGGGTGGAAGTGAGGGTTGGCAGTGGAGAGACTTCTCGCTCACGCCGGGCGAGCTCGTTGTGATTGTTGGTGCCGGCGGTGGAGTTTGTATTGCTGAGGCGGCGGAAGAGGGATTGGGTTTTTTGGGTGAATGACGAGCGGCTTGCTGATGGTGTTGCCGGCGAGGGTTGGGGGCGGAATTTCGGTGGTGAGGGTGTTGTCGCGTTTGCTGCTGTGGTGGGTTGTGGTAGGTGGTGCGAAGGCTCTGGGGACAAGGAGCGGGCATGGCGATTTCGTGGAGTGGGACGAATGCTAGAAGATGCTGAGTAGTAGGAACAAGGGCTTGCGGTACTGTCAGAGGTCGCCGGTCTGCCATGTGACGAGCCGATGGTGGCGCCGTAGTACACATTGGGGCTTGTGCCCGAGCGGTACAGCGCTGGTTTGCTAGGTGTTGCGTACGCCACCTCTGCACTGGATTTTCTTCGTTGCGCTGAGCGCACCGTGGGGGTAAATTTTGATGGCGGAGACGGCTCTGCATTGCTGAAGAAGACATCGGCAGTGGCAGAGGGCTGTTTGTTGTGCTTCAAGAATCGTGAAGGCGTGCCATTGGTGATCGAGTTGCCATCTGGGTAGTCGAAGTCCAGATCATCTGAGTGCGTGCGATACTCTTCGTCGTCCAACTCGCTAGCTGCGTCGTCAATGGCCGCTCGTTTGCGAGCTGCTCGCGCGGTACTGTGTTCATCGTTCGGCAAGATTGCGTTGCTAGTGGATGCACTGTTTGGTTGTGCGTGATTTGGTGCGGCACTGGGACGAGGCTGAAGTGGTGCGAAGCTCCTCACCTGCGCAGGAGTGACGTCGAGTAGGCTGCGTTCACCAACAACGCTGGATTGCGGAGACCTGAGCATGCGCGTGCTGACGCTCTCCGGTGTCGGTAGCATCGCATCTTCAAATCCAGGAGCGAGCGGCGTCCGCGGTGCATTCTTTGTTCTGTCACCACCCAGTAGAGGGAAAGGCTTGACCAGCGTCGGTGTGTCCAGCAAGTCAGATCTGGCAGAGGCTGCAGCACTGGACAGTGACTGTATGGATATTTCGGCGGGCTTTCGTGACAATTGACGCGCGGACACCATTGATACTGTTGACACCATTGGAGAGACATGGTTCGACCTTGATGGAGTCTCAGCCAAGATATCGCGATCTTCGATCCATTGGTTGACGCGGGAGATGCTGTCTTGTCGCGAGTGTGCTGAACCGTAGGGCATCGTGCTTTCGGGCAAGTCTTCCCAGTCGTACTTTTCCGGAGTGTCGCCCTTCCTTCCGTAGATACTGGGGAAACTGCTCTCACTCAGAGCGCTGAGGTGGGGCGAAGTCAATATGTCGTCGACCATGGCATTCTCACTGGTGGTACTAGCACGCTTGGACAAGATCGAATTGAAGCTCTTGACGGGGTGGAGATCCTTGCCGGCATCCAGGTATACGGTTCGCAATGCATCTGTGCTTGGCTTTTGTAAGGTCATAAATGACGGCTCTCTGCGCTGCTTCGCTGGGGTCTGTTGATGCACTGCGTTGTGCAATCTACTTGACGCCGACGTGGCAGCTGCCGGGTTTTGCGGTGGCGGTCGGGAGTTAACTATGACCTCTGGAGGACTCGAAAGCGGCATTTGCTCTTGGGTCTCTGTCCCAGCGTAGCCAGAGTCTGCATGAGCTGTGCTGGGCCTGGTCTCCGTCGCCCTGCTCTCCTCATAGTCCTCAACCTTCTCCTCCAGCTCGCAGATGATGTCTGCCGCCTCCTGAATTGCTTTGTCGCGCTTTTCCAGCTCTTCGACAAGCAGACTGTTAATCCGCATCAATTCCTCGTGCTCGTCTTCCAGCCTCTGCGCGCGCTCGACAGCCACCCGCATACTTGCAATATCGGCATGCAGTTTCGTTTGGTTCTCGCGCCTGTGGTCGAGCTCCAGCTTGAGGTCGAAGTTCTCCTTGATCAAACGATCCATCTGCTCGTCTAATTCTCTCGCTCCAGGCGTGCGGCGCTTACGTCCGCCAGCACTGGGGGTGGCGCCACTGTTGCCGGTGCTCACATTGTCGGAACCGTATCTCGACATGGGCGCTAAAGGCGAGCTGTCGTATGATCTCGCAAAGGCGTGCCTGCTGTCCTCGCCCTCGGCGAAGAAGAGGTCGTCATCGTGTCCGGCAGGCATTCGAGGGCCGAAATCGGACTGCCGCGTGCGTTTGGGTCGAGGGTTTCGCGCTCTCCGTTCCTGTAGGCGATCCTGTAGGTATTGTGATGCTGGTAGGACTTCCGGGTTCTGCTTTGGCCGGAGCGTGCTGCTCTTCGGTTTGAAGTCCATGTTCGCGCTTTGAATGCGCGTGCTGCGCTGCGGCGTGGTCCTTGTACCGCGGTGCCAAGTCTTATGGGTACATAGGCGGGTGTTTGTACACGTCGATCGGGGTAGGCCGATTGGCTGGGGAGTGCAGTGATGTGACGGTGATGGTATGAGCAGGGAAGATCAGGGCGGCTGGTGGTGGGTGTTTGCTCGCGGCTGCAGGAGGCCGTGTTTGGGCTGCAGGTGGTTTGTTGGGTGCAGTCGGTGTGGGATTTGGCGGTGGATTATCCTGGGGTGGTCGCGTTCAATTGAGCGGCGGCATGGCAATTCGCAGGTCGTCGGTCGGTCGTTGGTCGTCGGGTTAGCGGTAGTGGTGAGTCGGAATTGGCCAAGTCGCCTCCGCAACGAGTAAAGTGAGACAAGCAAAGGATTGTTGTTTCTCGCGGGAGAGGCTAAGTTAGTTATCGGCGGGAGAGTTGGGCAGAAACACGGCCATCATCTGGCCAGCCAGCGCGAGCCTAACCTCCACGTCGGTTCAACGGGCGCCGTTGCGCTGGGTCGGCACCATGCAAGGTCCCGCAGATTACTGCACGCTACCCGCTGATATCACACGTAAAGCCAATTGGAAGACTGGACACAACTGCCTGAGTTGCCGCTAGCATCGTAAGTCGCGAGTCTATTCGCTGGGTCTTCCACGGGGCGGATGAAAGTAAGCCGTGAAGAATAAAGAATCTCGGTTGAAATAACGTTACTATGATAGCATAGAGCGATGATCACGGAATAGTGATATCCACGCCTGCACTCTTCTATAACCAGCCATAGACAAATAAGGACGGCCGCACATCGCAGTGCTACCAAGAGTCCAAGACCATGCAGCAGCCCGTAAGCAAACAATCCCGTCCTTCAACACAGCCAAGGCGATCGTACCGCGGCTTGCAATGACCCAATCCTGCGATGAGTGGGTCTTGTTCGCAATGGTGGATGGGAAAGTACGAACATGTCCTGCGTTGGGTTGGGTTGCATCGAGAAGATCCAGAAGATCCATCGACTTGCCCCTCTCGTTCACTCCCAACTCCACTTACACTTCCAAATCGCTTGCATGGAGCATGTTTCATCTCTTTTGCAAAACACGACAACTCTACACCTCGCCAAAACTCAATGCCTCACGAAACTCAACCACGTTGACGGCCGGGACTGCAGCGGATCAAACTTTGTTCTCATTCCACGGATCACTAGAGTCACTAACTGCACAGCTGCATGTGGATTCCAACTCTCGCTTTCTTCATCATTCTTCAACGGCTCGAACTCTGCGGATCATCGGCCACCTCGCCTCGAACTCGCGCGTGCATGGCGGCGGGAAGGTAAAAGCACATCAAAGGCTACGACAGAAACAGCTTTTCACTCCCCTTGTCCGTCTGACACGCGAGAACTTCGTCTTTCAAGTTAGGCGTTGAGACTCTAAAGAAACGTCTGCGTGGGTCTATCATTTTGCACAAGTCGGAGATGCAAGTCTCGGGAGCGGCGCAGTCCATCACGGTAAGGTAGTGTCTCCTCTGGCTTGCTTCCGTCTCATCATGCTTCCAGCCTGCCTACGCGTTGGGCATACCTACATCCAGGAGACCTGGCATCCGAGTCGAGAAAAGCATGCGTACACACACACGCACATGTGCAGTAGACGTGAGTCTCTCTCACACCCTCCAGGACTTCGAAGCGTCTGTCGCGACTGCTGACTACCTAGCCCCTTGAAGACGCATACAACGATTCAGAATAGAGCTCAATCAGGGCTTCGACCTGCCTCCTACTGAGGTGCTCAGAGTCCCAAGTTGGTCTCGCGCGGATCCTAAAAGGTTAGGCAATTGAAACTGCCGCACTTGCGACACAACACCGAGCGGTCCAAGACTAAGACGGATGTCGACGTGATGTACCGGAATCAATTGTCAAAACGGGCCAACCCTCACATCAATGGCAACATGCCTCGCATACAGTCCGCCACCGAGAACAAGAACAACACAAACACTCCAACCCCACTGCGCCTCTTCCACCACCACCTCTCGCCACCCCTCACTCCCCTCTAAACCCCCTCACTTCCAACCCGCCTCCCCCTAACCTCCCCAGCACTCCTCCACACACGTCCCACCACCACCCTCTCCGCCATCCCCAGCCCCACCAACCCTCCAACCTCCAACACGACAACAATCCTCAGCACCCAATCCCGGCACTTCTCCACCCGATCCTCTGGCGCCCGCTCGAAACCCCCTTCGGACCCAGGAGGGCGGATGTTCGACTCCGTCTCGGACGTCGAAGAGGTGCGGGAAGGGAGATGAGGGAGATTTGGTAGACGCGGCCGACTGTTTGCATGGAGGTGGGAGAGTGGAGGGCGAGGGACCAGTAAGAGCGGTGCTGGGGGTAAGAGACTGGGGCTGGTGTTTAGGAGGGAGAGGGATTTTGTGATTGTCGTGATTATGGTGGTGGTGGTGGTGGTGGTGGTACCTAGGTTGCGAGGGTTTATGCTGTTTTTTGTTTCCAAAAATCTCGTGGTGGTTGATGTCGATGATGTTAGAGGTCTAGGAGCGTGATGAGGCAGGTTTGTTGGGTTTGTTGAATCTGGTTTCCGTGGACTGTTTGGCGATTGCTTGTTCCCTTCGGAGTCGTCTGTTAATTTACACTCTTGCCTTCGGCATGCTATTTCTTGTCAGCTGTTTGTGTGGTAGGACTCCAGAACTGTCGCGCGGTAGTCAACCGAGAATAACCAGTTCAGCTGTGTGCATGTACTTAGCCGACAAGAACGGATCATCGATCACGATTGTTCTCTTGGGAAGGGGATTTGTGAAAAGTAGCAGTAAGTATAATGGTAAGGTGAGATTTCTGCAGCTGGCAGTGAGACTGATCATGTTGCGTACGGTATGCGGATGGGAATGCCAGGAAACTGCCACTCGAGGCCGTTGATACGGACCTCGATTTCCGACAAGATCAGATCGGATCAAGTTGAGATTGGCGATCACAGCCAATGTCAGTAGAAAAGGCAAGATTCCATCTCATCTTTTGCCATAGCAAGTATAACGTAAATCGCAATAACGATCGAGACTTGGGGGGGTATACTCATCAACTTCCCAAAAGAAGCGCATTCCTCTCCAGCGACAGGAAAAAACCACACCAATCCATCCCAAACTCACTGAGCAACCTCCTTAGCCTTGCCAGCATCCACCGGCGCCTCATCAATAAACTCCGGCGGCCCCGCCGCCTCCCTCAAATAACTCGGCATCTCCTCCCCCAACTCCGCCCCGAAATCAACCTCTTCCCCCAGCGCCTCCAACTCAGCATCCAGCTCCGCCTCATCCACGTCCTCGGGAACCTCGTAGCTCCTCGAAATGCTCTCCTGGATATCATTCCCGATGTCCATCAGATCCGCCATCTCGTCCTGCATGCGCTCGATCTTGTCGATGTCCACTTTCCCGTACTGCTTCTTGAGTTCCTTCTGCGTGGTCTTCATGGCATCGACGGTCGCCATGGTGTTCTTGAGGTTGTCCTGCATCATGCCGGCCTGCTCCATGTTCCAGCTCTGCTGCTGCAGCTGGTCCTTCTGCGCCTCGTACTGCTTGCGCTGCTGCAGGACTTTGAGGGCTTTCTGCTTGAGGGCGGTCTTGCCGGGCCCGTCGCGCATGCGGGCCAGGCGTTGTTGGTAGGTGGTGAGTTCCGAGGTGAGTTTGGCGAGCTTGACGTCTATGCTTTCGATGCGGGCGTCGACCTGTGAAGGGGGCGATGTATTGTTAGGGTGGGGTTTCTATTTCTCTTTCTTCTGATGCTTTGTGGGTCTTTTCTGTGTGACTCATGTGGGAGGGCGTACGTTTGATATGGCGGAGTTCAAGGTGGGTTTGGGCGTGTTGTTCTTTGCTCCGAAGAGGCGGTTCATGATGGCGGCTGCCTGGGAGGGTTGTGGTTTTTGTTTTGAGATGGAGGCGGCTGAATTCGTAGGTAATGTTCAAGAAGGCGGTAATCGATGTGTTTCTTTACGGGAAAGGCTGGTAGACTTCGTGCGTGAGAGGTGGCTGTGTTTGTTTGGTGGTGTATAGTTACTGTGCATCGGCAATTGGTGGTCGCTGGAGGTTGAAGTTGGAGCCAGTGCATGTGACGCGCCTTCCCCGCCAACATTCAAAACTGACCCACCAGATCAGACAGCTGCTTTGAGGCTTTCAATATTACCAATGATTACAACCATTTGCCTGCCATTTCCGTAGATATTGCACTGGCTCGAGACAAACAACATCTATGTGTTTCACTAACTCACTCACCCACTCACTTGAAACGAAAAGATCGGACTCAGTTAACACCAAGAGGAGCGGCTGATGTGAAATGAAGGAAACCCAATGCTAGACAAGTAAAGTGAACATGTGCTTTGAGACGACAACCAGTCCAAAATTGCCTAACATGTCGTTCACGCACTCTCGCCTTCTCGTGTCACTCGCTCGAAATGCGGCAAGATGTCGTGAATGACAACAGCTAGCCACCCCCAATGTACAGCAAATCATGCGGCGATCAAGCCATTTCCTCCTCCTTACTGAAACACCTTCTCGTGATCGAAAGGCTTGCGTCCGAACGTCACCGGCATCGGGAAGTAGGCGTGGATCTTGCGATTTTTGAAATCGTTCGCCACCAGCGCGACGAAGACATCAACCTCTTCCTTCTTCCAGCCAAGGACACGGGTGAAGAGGGCCAAGCAGAAGCCCTCGAGTCCCTGCAGACAGTTGACCTGGTTCCAGCGGCCAAGCTCTTTCATAAAGGGATCCTTGGGCCAGCCGTTTGAAGGCCACATGAACATGCGCTGCTGCACGTCGACGAAGCCAGCCTGTTTCATCATCTCCTCGTACTGGTCGCAGATGTCGTTGCCCATGGGTCGCCCCATCTTGCGACCGGCTTCGCACAGGAGCTCGCCCCACTTGTGGATGTTGGTGCCGATGTGCGTTCCATCAGAGGAGCGGACGGGCAGGCCATAATCTTGCATCTCAAGCCAGCCGCCGGGTTCGAGGTTGCTGTAGCCTGGTTAGTCAAGTGATCTTTACAACTTTGGACTTCTAGTCATGGCTGCTCACTCGTAGGCCTGTCGGAAGAAATTTGGCCAGTCTGCAAACGAGCCCGACATCAATCGGGCGTGGATCAGGTCAAACTTATTTTGGTACAGCCACGTATCCTCGGCATCATCTACGATGAACTTGAGGTTTGGTGGGACACTACATTGGTCAGCTAGTGATGGAAGATGCGTTGGTGCGATGTTGCTTACAGTGTCGGCTGGCCTGGACTGAGGTCGATGCCGATGACCTGACACTCTGGATGTTGGTCGGCTGGCAGATTTGTCAGTACAGCATTTGACACGACCAACTCTCGATTGAGACCTACCCATGTCTATTGCCCAGATTCCTGTCCCTGTACCGACGTCTAGTGCGTGTCTCGGGTTCTCAATGGGCGCAAAGTAGAGCTTGCTGGCAAAGGTCAGGCACAGCACATGGTGCTGCAAGTCCAGTCTATCTGCTTCGCGCTGCATGCTGTCAGAAAACAATCCCAGAATACCACGTGCGCAACTGGACTCACCTCATCGTTCGGAAAAATGTATTTGCCATCTTTGTAAGCTGCGAAAGGTCAGTCTTCTGCAATGCTGCCGTTTTGATGTTGCTTGGAAAGGCTGGACATGATCGAATACACGTACCATGATAAGTACGGCCATGCTCTGTGCGGTAGTGATATATTGAGCTGGCGACCGAAGTGGTGGAGCTTTGCCTGCCACGTCTGTCAGTATCAAGCCCAAGTCTCGACGGGATGGTGGAGAGGCGAACGTGTCACTCCCCAGCGCCGAATCGGTTTCGAAGTCGTCCTATCGTCACGATATGAGTGTCTGCTTTGTCTACATGTAGCCAAGCACAGGTTGGTGCTGAGACGCTGGGTAGAACATACATCGACTTCAAGGTTCTGCTCGTCTGCAGTCTGGCCACCGGGGTAGAGGACTGGTGCATTTCCCGTGGGTTGGTCATCTTCAGGTCCGGCGAAGGCTTCATCTCCTGTCGGTGCTTGGAGTGAACCATTCTGGGTCTCGGAACGTTGGTTGATCAGATCAGCATCGGCAGGCGAGCTATGCAGATTGTTGTGTGGCGCGGCTCCGTGGTTGACTGGTAGTGCCTCTGGTAGTAGACCAGCCGTGTCCTGTGCAGTCGGTGCCGGCTGAGATTCGTGGCCAAAAGCAGAAACGACGGCGTTCTCGACTGGCTGAGGTTGCGTCGCGGGCGGGAGGCCTGTCGTCGAAGCGGCAGCATGTTCGTCTGGCAGGGTCTGTTCGGAAGACATGACGATGCTCATGTGTTGGAGTGTCGGCAATCGCAGTGCGTGCAGAGGCGTGCGCCGATCGCGATGCGATGTGGTCGGTGTCGTCCGGTGGCTTTGAACCTTTCTGTCGCTCTACGCAAGGCGAAGCAGAGCCCGCCCAATGGTGAGACGAAACTGAGGCGGCAGCTTCGTTTTGGACGGACAGACTGGGTAAATGGACGGACGGCGCAAGCACAGGTAAAAGTGGTGTAGGCGAGCAATAATATTGCGAGCAAGGTGACCAACTCCAACTTGTAAGCGATGATGATGACTGTCAGAGTTCAGGACGAAAGTGTAGCTCGCCCTCTGAGTTGCAACTAAAGGCAGCTAGTGGGCGAGCCTTGCCACGACCCTTGTGTGGCTCCACCCGGCCGATGAAACTCTGTTTCTTCCGAGTCGGCATCTTTTGACGTGATGAGTCGGCCTGCTCTTCTTGCCGGCGACGGAAGACACGGCCATCACTGTATCAATTAGTACATGTACTCTTGCAGGCTTCGTGGTGTGCTTGCAATAGGCGAGCCGAGACTACTGGCCGAGTTTCAAGGCACTGATCGTAGTAGTTACATACCTAGGTACATGTACTGTATGTACCTTTAGCTGTCAAACAGCTCAGCACCGGCGCCTATTCCAATCACAGAGGGGTATCGTCAGTAGTTGAATACATCGCACGGCACACCCATGTTGAACCCCCCTCCACTCCTGCATGTGTATGGGGCGGCTCACTCCCCGGCACAAATAGCGTATCGTAGTGGCCCTGACCACCACGCGAGCTCAGAATTATTATTGATGGCGCCCAGTCCACCCAGCATTCCCTCATCTGTGATTTTCCGCCACACAGCCCAGCCCTTACTCCGTCACTCAATCATGTCTATCAACACTACACGCTCGAACACGAGGGGACATCTAGGTAGCTGCTGCGGACGAGCGGGGCGCTTTTAGCAGTCTCTACTACTACTACCTGCCTGTCTTAGTCCAACAGCGGTAGCGAAGGCGTCTATGCATTCCATCCATCCATCCATCCTTTTGACGTGCATGGCGAACTGGTATCTCGCATCAGATACCTAGCACTCTAGTGGTATAGCGGCGCGCCGTAGCCCAGCCAGCCCACGCAGTAGCAGCCAATGCTATCGGTGCCGTCGCATCGCCTGTGGCCGCCCGTCTCCTTGCCCAGGTGTCATCGGCACTTTTCATCATCATCCACGTGCTTTGCATGCATGGATGGTCTTAAGGTCCGATATTACTTGGGCGGGCCCGCTTGCTTGCCTGCTTGTTTGCTTGCTCGCTCGCCCTCCCGACAGTACCTATCCAGTCTTGTTCAATCATGTATTCCGTGTGCGCAACGTACTAAATCTGAACGCTACCACCAGCGAAGCCAGCAGGTCGTCGCAAACACCCCTGGCATTTCCGTTTGCTCATCACGGCACTCGCCCAAGCAAAAGCGAGCACATCAGTGCACGCGGCCAAAACGACTGCATCCTCCCGCACCGGTCGGTCTACTCGAACCCAGCACGTTGGATCGCGGCAGCACGACGCCGAAAACTGCAATCGCCCAGCGTTCAACGACTCGACGCCGCGACAGCCATACAGCACCCTGTCCGCCATGGTGGCCTATTTCCTCTTCGCCGCCCTCGTCGTGCTATACATCGTTCGCTCCATCCGCACCTACCTCTCTCTCAAGCAGTTCGGCGGTCACTGGTCGGCGGGTTGGTCGCGTTTATGGCTGCTCAACACGCAAAGCAGCGGTGAGATGCACAAGCGTTTCGCAGCACTCAATCGCAAGCATGGTGAGTACTCCACGCGACATGACTTTTCCTCGTTACCACTGTGCTGGTAAATCACGCGCGCGAGCGCCCACTCACCATCAAAAAAACGACCCGCTTGCCGCGGCAAGCCCGACCGGCGCTTTCTTTCGCTCTCGTGACACGAGGCGGATCAAACATCCCTGTCCGTCAGCAATAGCAATCATGTTACTGCAGTTGGGAGTTCGACCTTTGGCGGCACAGCGGGTGACGATGGCATCTCAAGAATGCGGCTAACAATTCCGTAGGCTCGACCGCGCGCATAGGCCCACGTATGCTGATTACGTCTGATCCTGATCTGTTGCGACGCATGAGCGCTGTCCGTTCGCCGTTCACCAGAGGCCCATGGTATGCAGCGCTGAAGCTCCATCCCGAGCGTGAGAACATTACGTCCCACATCGACGAACGCATCCATGCCGACCTCCGTACACGCATGGCTCCTGGCTACTCAGGCAAGGAGAACCTGCACATGGAGAATGACATTGACGAGAAGCTGTTGCACATGTTCGACTTGATTGCGAGTAAGTATGTCGCTCATCCGGAAGACAACATCTTCAGGACGATGGACCTCTCTAGAATAACCTCGTTCTTCACGCTCGATGTCATCTCCAAGGTCGCTTTCGGCCAGACATTCGGCTTCCTCGACAACGACAATGATCCGTTCGGGTACCTCAAGAACCTTGAACAGTTCCTTCCTGCCATCATCGTGTTTGGCGTTTACACTGAGCTCACAAACATAATGAAAATGCCTTTGATCAAGGGTGCTCTGCCCAAGAGTACGGACAAGCGCGGTCTCGGAAGAGTAATGGGCTTCGCGCGTGACCGAGTGCAGGAACGCTTTGGACCCAAACCAATCGTCAGACAAGACATGCTCAACTCGTTCATCAACCGCGGTCTAACCCAGGCTGAGCTTGAATCTGAAACGCTCACTCAGATCACCGCTGGTTCCGACAGCACAGCTTCCGCACTGCGCATAACCCTGCACTTCATCTCGACTTCTCCGCCTATCCTTGAGCGTCTTCTCGCAGAAGTCAACAATGGCATCGCTGCAGGCCGAGTGTCCCGGCCGGTAATTCAGGATTCGGAAGCTCGCCAGATGCCCTATCTGCAAGCATGCATCAAAGAAGGTCTCCGCATTCACCCGCCTGTTTCTGGACTCATGGCAAAACGTGTACCGGATGGTGGCGCTCGAATTGAAGTCGACGGTGTCGAAAAGTTCGCGCCAGGTGGCACCCAGATTGGGTGGAACAGCTGGGGCATGATGCACGATCCGGAGATTTTCGGCGCTGATTGCGAAGTCTTCCGTCCTGATCGTTGGCTGCATCGCGATGCCAGTGAGAAGGAGGCGGCGAGGATAGTTCGCATGACCGAGACTGTAACTCTGAACTTTGGATCTGGACGATTCGGGTGCTTGGGCAGAGGTGTGGCGACGATGGAGCTGAACAAGGCCGTTGTCGAGGTGAGTCTCATTCTTGCAAACACGAAGGTATGCTGTGCTAACAACTTTTTACAGACACTCCTGCGCTTCAACCTCCAGCCTTGCAGTCTGGCCAAACCCTTCAACCAGAAAGTCATCGGCTTTACCGTCCACACAGACATGAACTTCATCGTCACGGAGCGAAAGACGACCGAACAGCAAGCAACCGAGGCTCAGGCTACCGGCGGAGCCGAGTATGATGCAGGTGCTTTGCCTGGCTCATACGATTCTTGATTTTGGCATGTGCTGCTTTCCAGTCAGGCGAGACTTTCTCCATACCTGAGCACGATTTTCATTCACGATGCGACTGGATTTGGCGCGGCGTTGGCCGATAGCCATTGCGATGAGTGTGAAAGGGCAGGGTGAGGTTGTTTCCTTCTAACGTGGAGAGCGAAATGCTCACTGGAAGCTGCTGTAAAATTAGCAAGACCGAAATCAATCACTAATGTCTGTCTATCATCACTGCTTCGTGTCCGACGTGTGGGTATTTCGATCGAAGCGCCAACTCTCAGGGTTGGTGTTGAGGCTGTTCATTCACAGACTCTGAGCAGAGGAACCTCCTTATTCTAGTCTCGCTCATTAATTGCACATCGAAACTCCTTATACAAGACATAATGTCCTAATTCAGTCCTCCCATGGCTTGCAGGTTCAACTCCAGCAAATGTATTCATGATCCTGTCCATGTAAGCGACTTGCAACCCTCATCAGCTGAGCAACACCACAATACATCGATGCCCAAAGCTACACCACATGTATACATCCGATGGTAGCACACGTAACAGGCGCACAGCATGCTGCAGACAAGAACAATAAGCGCTCTCTCGCACTGTACACCATCCCACGAGTCGCGAGGATATGCGATGCAACCCGCCTGTAGCCATGTGATACGTAACATACGGCCTTCGGGATGTGCAACCCATCCTCCGCTCTCGAATGAGGAAGGGCAAGAGGACCAGTCTCATTTCTCGTCCGCGACATCAAGCTTCTCGGCTTAGCTCAGCCGCTGGTGCTAATGTATTGGGGGACGCTAGGGAAGTGTTTGGTAGGATTAATTCTCCGGAGAGGAAAAGGGATGGGCTGTGAGGGTTGCTTTCTTCTTCGTGTCTGTCACCGGAAAATCATGAGGTTTGCAACAATCCTAGGTAGTTTTCCGAGTGACCTACAGGTGACTTATGCGACGTGAGAGGTAAGCCGCATCTATCTGCAAACATGCATCTTGTATTTCACCGTACTGTACCTAAGGTACGTGTGTCCATGTTGAAATTCAAACGCTCGAAGCGAGAACGCGTCGTCAGCTGGCGCGGTTCCTGGGGGAAACTCTCTCTTTCTCACACACTCTCTCCCTCCCAAGAGCAGCCATTCGGTCCATTCTCATTTGCTGGATCTCTGAAATGCGACTCAGCCTCACATGATCCTCCCACACGACTACTCCCCCTCTACCGCGCGACTCGTCCGTTTCTGTCTATAGGAGGAAGCTAGTTGTCACACACAGCATTGAAAGAACCCCGGAATGCTCGCGCACGTTTAGACTCATGCGCTGCTCTCAAGAACTGGCACTTTGTCGCTTCGCTTCGCTTCGCTTTGCTTTGTTTGTTGCGGAAAAGAGTCGGTCAGAGTCGCTTGCGCGTTAATGGGTTGGGGTCGTGAGGAGGAGACATGATGAATGTGAGTTGTTGTCGTTCTTCGCTTTGGCTTGCAATGCGGCTGGAGTAACCGGATCTTGAGCGATACGTACACCTGGTCTTTCTTGCTGTGCCTGTCTGGACTCTGGACGCCTACTTCTATTGATGGCATGGGAATGGCTACAAGAGTTGGGATTGAAGAGGCCCCGTGGTCGGGATATGCAATATGATGACACGAAGGTCGCCACTGTGTCAATGGCTGATCTGGAAAGTGGTACGCTGGGACACCGCCATGTCTCGATCGCGGCGCGCAAGAGAATTACCGGCAGCACAATATGGCGCCCCTAGTACGGTCACACCTGTCGACTGGATTTGGCAGAGCGTTCAAGGACTTGTCTCCATGCATGGTCATCTACAGCAACGTCGCAATCGTTCTACACACACGAAGAGCAGGCTTCCCTGTACTTCTGGTCAGCTGGATAGACTCTGTCGCGGAATTGGCCGAGGAATGCTTGATACAAAAGCAACGAGCTGACGGATATGTGTACTGTAGTTCTTCCAGCTACCGCCTGCAATAGCGGCTGCCGTAGTAGCGTTTGTGGCATCGAACTCATTCACACAGGCGCAATACTTGCCACTCCCGTCTTACGATAATATCTTGAAATCACCAATCAATCCCAACATCACAATCTCCTACAAGCGCCCGGATGACGGGACTTGCACGACTGCGTTTCCCACCCAAAAACAATACACTGGCTACATCAATCTGCCTCCATACACATTGGCTCCAATACAACAGAACTATAGTATCAACACCTTCTGGTGGTTCATTGAGGCGAGACAAGTGCCCGAAAGTGCACCGCTGACAGTATGGCTCAACGGCGGACCAGGCTCAAGCAGCATGGTGGGTCTGTTCACAGAGGTGGGGCCTTGTGAGGTGGTGCAGATGAATGACGGCAGCTATGGCACTCAGTCACGGATGTGGGGATGGGATCGGAGTAGCAACATGCTGTTCATTGACCAGCCTAATCAAGTCGGTTTCTCCTACGACACGACTACGAACGCCTCTTACGACCTTTTCACGAACGAAGTACACGAGCCTGCGTTGCCACCGGGCGATCTCCCATCGTATTTGAAACTCGAAGGCACCTTTGGGTCTGCCAACGTGAACGAACAAACGCCGTGGTCGACGTCTTCGAACACCACCGAGATAGCAGCCTCTGCGACCTGGCATTTCTTGCAGTCGTGGCTCTCAAGCTTCCCGCAGTATAATCCAGCGGTCCGGTCAAATGTCACCTCTCCGCAAGTTCCCGAGGCGGCTGTCGGCATCCATCTCTTTACAGAGTCGTACGGCGGCAAGTACGGACCGACCTTTGCCAGATACTTTGACCAGCAAACCCAGAAGCGAAAGGACGGTCAACTACCTTTGAATGGCTCACTCGATATCCAGCTCGAGTCTCTGGGCATTATCAATGGTCTCGTGGATGATGCAGTCCAAGACTATTACTACCCATTCTTTGCATACAACAACACCTACGCTATAGAAGCGTACAGCCAGACCGACCAATTGAACACTCTGCAAGCCTTTTCCGGGACCGATGGTTGTATGGAACAGATTAGTGCATGCCGCACAGCCGCTGATCAGACCGATCCGAGCGGCTTTGGTGATGTTGCTCGAACCAATGAGCTGTGCGAGGCTGCGCAATATGCCTGTCTTAATGTCACGGCGCCGTACATGCAGAGCGGCTACAACGTCTACGATATCAGACAGAAGAACCCCAGCTCAGACCCTCCTGCGGCGTACCAGGAATATCTCAACAATGAGACGGTGCTCGCATCTATCGGCGCTCGTGTCAACTACACTGAGAGTAATCCTTACGTGCAGCGAGGCTTCATCTCGACAGGCGACACCATCCGTGGCGGCCAACTGGACGACATTGCTTACCTGCTGAGCAACGGGGTACGAGTAGCGCTGATGTACGGAGATGCTGACTGGATCTGCAACTGGCTCGGAGGACAGGCTATCAGCCTGGAAGTCGCCAAGCTGGTGCGTCCATTCGGACCTCCAGGCCCAGCGCCCGAACCAGGCTCAAGCCCATACGCCGAGTCCTTCCCTGCGGCCGGCTACGCGGACATCGTAGTCAACTCCAGCTACGTCGGCGGCGCCGTCCGCCAGTTCGGCAACCTCAGCTTCTCGCGCATCTACGACGCCGGCCACCTGGTGCCCTACTACCAGCCCGAAACCGCCTTCACCGTCTTCACGCGCATCATCCAGGGCACCGAGATCTCCACCGGCGACATCGTCGACCTCTCGACTTTCGGCTCCGAAGGCCCGCAGAATGCCACCCACACGAACAAGACTCCAGATCAGCCAAATCCCACCTGCTGGATCCGAGCGTGGAACAACACTTGCACGCCCGAGGACACGGAAGCCATGCTGGCTGGTGAAGGCGTCGTCGCCAATGGCATCTTTTACTTGGACGATTCGTCTGTCACTTTGCCGCGCTCCAGCGTGTTGGCAGGAATCCCGGGCAGTCCTTTGAGTTCGGTCTCGCAGATGGATTCGAGCTTGCAGACTGGTGATGCGAGCTCGTCTTCTGCGGTGGCTTTGACGGGGGTGTACACTGCGACTAATACTCCCAGTCCGAGCGAGGGTGCTGCTTCGCCGGGTTCTGGTGTTGCCGGAAACTGGCTGGTCGAGGGTTTGGGTGGTCAGGTGGCGGTGTTTGTGGGCGGGTTTGCTTTTGGCGTGGGGGTGTTGGTCTGGTGATGATCGTTGTTGCGATAGTTGTAACAGAGATTTATGATGTGTAAGTCTTATACTGCCCATAATCGACTACTGCTGAATTGCAAGTCTAATGTAGTGAGGTCGAGTGAAGTGAAGGTCGGTTCTGCTTGCCGCG
>Ga0265797_10005843_pt1 | contig 17760 bp, 10 predicted proteins | sample P2T30metagenome_FD_192433 | JGI IMG/M metagenome (GOLD analysis project Ga0265797, IMG submission 192433) | Plant litter microbial communities from East Loma Ridge, Irvine, California - P2 T30 | ecosystem: Environmental > Terrestrial > Plant litter > Unclassified | place: USA: California...
CCGGTCTGTATCCCCAAAAACGCTTCACTGCTTCCCGAGCCCCCTTAAAGGGCCGCACCACATGCATCGGCGGGTACAGTTCCACTGCCAAAGCCTGCTTCTAGGTTTTTACACAGCCTGGGCCGAAACCGGCCATTCGACTTAGCATATCAGATTGCAAACAAGAAAGTTGGCGCCTGGATCGACAGACTGGTTCCGACCAGAGGCGACAACTCGGCAACCGCGCCCGCTCCGCGTCTAATTCGTCGGCATGTCGCCAAGTAGCTTCGTATTTGGCACAATCCCTGCAAAGATCGTGTCGGCAACCCGCTGCGGGATCCGACAGACAGACGCGTCGCTACCGCTTCGATTGCCCCAACCGTACGCGCCAAGACGCGCTCGATCATCTCTTCCGCATCTGCCCGCAGAAAGCACTTAGCCGCGGTACTGTTGAAGTGTCGTCGCGAGGATATCGCCGCCTGCTTTACCCAGCGCTGGCGGATTGAAACGAGCTATCGCGAGCTCAAACAATCGATGATGGGCATGGCGCTGACTTTGCGTAGTCGCACCGTCGAAGGCGTCTATCAGGAAATCTGGGGAGCACTAACGGCTTACATCCTGATCCGGCTTGAAATCGCCAAGGCCGCATTGGAGGTGAAATGTGAGCCGACCGAAATCAGCTTCATTCCCGTCTTCCACGTCATCCAGTACGAACTGCATTGGGCAGCGGTGACCCGGGCATACGGCAAGTTGCCCGCCTTGATGCAGCGCTTGCGCCAACGCCTGGTCACGCTCCTCAATGAAGAACGGCCCGGGCGAAAAATCGACCGGGCCGTGAAAGCCTTACCTCAGCGTTATGCCATCCGTGTGCTAAAAAGAGACCTTAACTGAACGGCATTATCCCGGTGAGCGGAGCTTATTGATGTGTTCTGGCGGAAGCGGTGAGATTCGAACTCACGAACGGCTCACACCGTCGGCAGTTTTCAAGACTGCTGCCTTCAACCACTCGGCCACGCTTCCTATGAGGAACGGGCATTATACATAAATCATCGGCGCTGGTGAGCGTGATCGAAGGGTATCGTCGTGCGAGCGAACTTGGGTTCCTGCCTTCGCGGGAACGACGTGCGGAAATTAGCGATGCTGCTACTGAGTAGGCCTGGCTCACTGCGTGCGTACACGGTGTGATTCAACCAATCAACAACCAGTTCTCCCGCAAACTCCGCTCAAACTCATACGCCGGCAACGGCGCCGCATATAAATACCCCTGCACCTCATCACACCCCGCCGCGCGCAAGAACTCCAGCTGATCCAGCGTCTCAACGCCTTCCGCAATCACCCGCAAACACAGCTGCCGCGCCATGCTCACAATCGTCCCCGCAATCGCGCAATCGCTCGCATCCCCCGGTATCCCGGTCGTGAACGACCGATCGATCTTAAGCGTATGAATCGGGAACCGCTTCAAATACGACAAGCTCGAATACCCGGTCCCGAAATCATCCAGCGACAAGGTCACCCCCAACGCCGTAATCCGGTCCATGATGGCCGTCACCCGCTCGAAGTCATGCATCAGGGTGCTCTCGGTGATCTCGAGCTCCAGCCACGACGGATCGAGCTGATAGCGCTGCAGCGTATCGAACACCCGCCCCGGCAACGACGGCGTAAACTCCCGCGCCGACACGTTCACCGCCAGCCTGAACGGCGCAATCCCGGACTTCTGCCAGATCGCCGCCTGCGCACAGGCCTGCTCCAGCACCCACTCCCCCACCTGCACGATCAGCCCCGTGGTCTCGGCCAACGGGATGAACTCCAACGGCGGCACGATGCCACGCTCCGGATGCAGCCAGCGCACCAGCGCCTCGGCGCCAACCAGACGCCCACTGGCGATCTCGAACTTCGGCTGGTAATACAGGAGCAGCTCACCGTTACCCAGCGCATGACGCAGCCCGGACTCGATCCGCATCCGCTCCTGCATCCCCTGGTTCATGTCCTGGCTGTAGAACGCGACGCTGCGATCCGGATTGGCCTCGGCCCTTTTCGCCCGCTCCATCGCGATATCGGCCAGCCCGAGCAGCGTCTCGGCATCGTTCGCATCCTGCGGATACACGCTAATGCCAATGCTGGCGCCCACACGCAGGTCATGTCCACCAATCAGGAACGGCGCATCGAGTGCAGCCTGCAGCTTCTGCGCGACGGTGGTCGCCTCGAAGTGCTGCCGGATATCCGACAGCCCCACCGCGAATTCGTCGCCCGACAAGCGCGCCACCACGTCTTCTTCGCGCAGTGCATCCTTGAAACGCTGCGCCGCCTGCCGCAGCAGTTCGTCGCCGATGCGGCGACCCAGCGTGTCATTGATCCGCTTGAACCGGTTCAAGTCGATGAACAGCACACTGCCCGCGGTCTCGTTACGCTGAGAGACCGTCAGCGCCTGGTCCACCAGCCGCGCGAACAGCGTGCGGTTCGGCAGGCCGGTGAGTTCGTCGTAATACGCCAGGTGATGCAACTGCTCCTCGGCCTGCTTTCGCTCGGTGATGTCGGTCAGATAAGCGATCAAGCCCGTCGGCCGCTCGGCCATATCGCGCAGCGGTGTCAGCGACAGGCTGGCCCAGAACACCTCGCCCGACTTCTTGCGCCGCTTGACTTCCATCATGCGCCCGCCCTGCTCCGCGAACACGTCAGGCCCCAGGTCGCCGTCGCCATTCTCGTCGGCGTACAAAAACAGGATATTGCGCCCCACCGCTTCCAGCGAGGTGTAGCCGAACAGCTGCTCGGCGCCGCGGTTCCAGCTGGTGATATATCCCATCTGGTCCATGGTCAGCACCGATTCGTGGATCTGGTCCAGGATCTGCGTCTGGTGCGCCAGCTGCGCTTCCATCTGCGCATAGGCGTGAGTCGAGCGCTGCGCCAGCGCGTGCATCTGCATCAGGCTCGCGGTCAAATGGGCCAGGGCAGCCAGGCGCCGTTCGATCTCGGGCACGTCGGCCTCGTCCCCGCTCACCTCATACCAGCCGAACTGCTCGATCCCCATCGCCACCGCATGGCGCAGCATGCGCGCGTTCGGCGGGTTGGCGTCGATCAGGCCGGCGCCCGGCGTGAAACGCCCTTCCCGGCTGCCGGTCAGCAGGCGCGCCAGGCGTCCCAGCTCGAAGGCCAACGGTTCACCGCGCAAGCGCATGATCGCGTCGCAGATGGCGGTCGTGCCGCCGACGAAGTCGGACGCGACGGGTTCGCGCAAGTCAGACATTGCGGCCCACCTGGATCGCCCAGTGGAAGGCTTGCAGCTGGCTGCTCCACCAGTCGGCATCGCTCACACCTGCTTCTTCCAGCGCTTCCGACGTCGGATGCGCTTCGGTCAGTTTGAGCCAGGCGCCAAGCTGGCCACTGCGCTCGACCAGCGCACCGGCCACACCGTCCGGCAGGTACAGGTCCGCCGCGATGGCGGACATCGGCATCAACAGCAAGCGGTCGAGCAGCGAGAACACGCCGGCCATGAAGGCCAGGTCCTGGTCGTCACGGTCGGCGCCGGCCTGGCGCGCCAGCGTTTCCATCTGCGCGGCGCGGCGCGCGGCCAGCGGCAGCAGCAGGTTCGGCAGGCCGTCCGGCTGCTGGCGCGCGTACAGCAGTAGTTGCAGCCAACGCTGCAGCTGGCGCCGGCCGAGCACCGTGATCGCGTGGGTGAAGCTGGTGATGCGATCGCTCGTCGCGAACGCCGCCGAGTTGACCAGCTTGAGCAAGTGGTAGGCCAGCGTCGGATCCTGCTTGATCTGCTCCTCCAGCTCGCGCGTCTCGGCGTCGCGCGCCAGCAGCCCCAGCAAGGTCAGGATGCGGCGCCGCGAGCTGCCGTCGTCATCGGGCGACGGCGATGCATCGGGGTCGAAGGGGTACTCGCCGCGGAACCAGTCGAAGCCCGCGTTCTCGCATTCCGAGAAACGCTGGGCGCTGTTGACGCCATACGCCAAGTGCGGCCCGAACAACGCCACCAGCCGGCCCGGAGGCAGTGCCCTGTCACGGCAATCGCGCCCAATCGCGCGCAGGGCGGCAGGCGTTTTCACGCCCTCTTCCGCATCGCCATCGAGCCAGATGCGGTAGCCGTAGGCATGCAGCTCCGCCAGCTGGCGCGCGCTGCTGCCGACCGACAGCGACGATGCCTTGATCACCAGCCCGACGCGGTTGGCGGGCAGCAGCGCCAGCACCGGCGGCGTCAATGCCGCCGGGTCATCGAGCATCAGCAGGCAATCGAGGGGCGCGATGGCCGTCAACAGGTCGGGGGTGCCGAACACGGCTTGCAGGCGGTTCGACAGGTCGGCGCCGGGCGCCAGTTGCAGGCTGAGCGCGACCCATTCGTTCTGCGCATTGGCGACCGGATCGATTGCTACCAGCGGATAATTTCCGTGCTCGGCCATGTGATGTTTCTCAATAATATCCAGGCAATCTTATTGCACCGAATACTATAAAGCAACTGCAATGTTTCCTAGTGGATATCCCGAGATGACTCTCAGTTACCTCCGGCACGTTGCACTGCGAAACGAATCAATTCTGCCTGGCCTTCGATGCCCAGTTTGCGCTTGATATTCAGCCGGTGCGTCTCGACCGTGCGCACCGACAGATCCAGGTCGCGCGCGATCTGCTTGTTCGACTGGCCGGCCGCAATATGCTTGAGCACTTCCTGTTCGCGCGCAGTCAGCTGGTTGTCGGGCACCGCCGGATTGGCCAGCTGGCGCGCCAGTGCAGCGCTGTAATAAATGCCGCCGCCCATCACGGTGTCGATGGCCAGCATGATGTCCTTGCCCGGCGCATCCTTGAGCACGTAGCCGCGCGCGCCGGCCGCCATGGCCTGGCTCACGTATTCGGGTTTGTCGTGCATCGACAACATCAGCACCGCGATGCCGGGATAGCGCGCGGTCAGCTGGAAGGTCGCTTCGATGCCGCTGCCGCCGCGCATGTTTACGTCCATCAGCACCAGGTCGGGGTGAAACTGGCCCGCGCGTTCGAGCGCTTCCTGGCTCGATCCGGCTTCGGCCACCACGTTCAGGTGCGGCGCCGATTCCAGCCGCGCGCGCAAGCCATCGCGCACCAGCGGGTGGTCGTCCACCAGCAGGATCTTCACTTCCTTCGCTGCACTATCCATCTGTTCACTCACTCAGCTTGCTCCTCAAATCGATGCTGGCCACCACCCGGGTGCCACTCGAAGACGACGCGATCGCCAGGCGTCCGCCGATCGCTTCCATGCGCTCCATCATATTCCTCAGGCCGATTCCGCGCTTGGGATGCACGGCCACGCCGTCGGCGTCGAACCCCACACCGTCGTCGGCAATGCTCAGGCTCACCCGCTCGCCAACCCGCTCGAGCGCCATGTCGATATGGCTTGCCTGGGCGTGGCGCTCGACATTGGTCAGCGCCTCCTGGGCGATCCGGAACAGGGTCGTGCCGACGATCTCGGGCAAGGCGTCGACTGCGCCGGCCGAACGGAAGCGCACCGGCGCGCCGGCGTGTTCGCCGAACTCGCTGGCCAGGTAATGCAGGGCCGGCGCCAGGCCCATATCGTCGAGCAGGCTTGGCCGCAGCGCGTGCGAGATGCGCCGCACCTCGCCCAGCAGCGAGTTGACATGCTCGACCGTGCGCTCCAGTCCGGCGCGACCCTGCTCGCGGCGCGCGGCGTCGCCGTCCAGGCGGATGATGCCGGCTTCCAGTTGCAGCTTGACCGAGACCAGCGCCTGGCTGACGCCGTCGTGCAGGTCGCGCGACAGGCGCGCCCGTTCTTCTTCCTGCGACTCCACCACGCGCTGGGCCAGCGCTTTTAATTTTGCGTCGGCGACGCGGCCCTCGCTGATGTTCAGCGCCAGGCCGCCGCCCGCCACGCCTACTGCGGCCAGCACGGCCAGGCCCGCCATCCACAGCAGCGTCTCCTGGATATTGTGCGACTGCTGGGCGTCGACCTGGGCCAGCGCCGCCTCGACGTCGTCGAGGTAGATGCCGGTGCCCATCACCCAGTCCCAGTGCGCGATCGGCACCACATAGCCCAGCTTGGGCGCGGCGCGGTTGCTCGACGGCTTGGCCCAGGTATAGCGCAGGAAACCGCCGCCCTGGCTGGCCAGGCCGATCAGGCGCTGGATGGTCGGCGCGCCGGTCGAATCGCGCCACTCCCACATGTCCTTGCCCACCAGCTCGGGCTGGCGCGGGTGCATCAGGTTATTGCCGCGGGTGTCATAGACGAAAAAATAGCCGTCGTCGCCATAGCTCAGGCTCGACAGGATGCGGATTGCCTCGCGCTGGGTGGCTGGGTCGCTGCTGCCGGTGCGGGTCAGATGGGCGATCGAGCGCGTCGCCAGTTCCACGTAGTGGCGCAGCTCGGCTTCCTTGCTTGCCAGGTAGGCGCGCTGGATGGTGGCGCGCTGCTCGGACGCCAGGGTCACCGCCTGCTGGCGCACGTAGAGCGAGATCGCGCACAGCGCCACGATCAACGGCACGACGGCCAGCACGATGACTTTTTGCCTCAGCCGCATAGGGGTGCGTCCAATCTTGTTCGGGAAGGCCGCCATTCTACGTCGCTCTCCTTTAAGGACCTCTACGTACCACTACTTAGCACCTGCGTAATGTTGCGCTTGCAACGGTGACAATACTGCAAGATACTCGACGGCATGCTGTAAAAATGGCGCCGGCATGTACTGGCGTAAAAAAGCATCATTCCATATCGGAGGAGTCAACCCATGAAACGACTTTCGAGCATGCTCGGATGGATCGCCTTGTCCATCCTGGGCGCGTTCTCGCTCGGCTACATCGCGCTCAAGCGCGGTGAAACCATCAATGCCATCTGGATCGTCGCCGCCGCCGGCTGCGTCTACCTGATTGCTTACCGCTTCTACTCGCTGTTCATCGCCACCAAGGTGATGGGCCTCGACCCCACCCGCCAGACCCCGGCCTACAAGTTCAACGACGGCCTCGACTACGTCCCCACGAATAAAAACGTCCTGTTCGGCCACCACTTTGCCGCGATTGCCGGCGCCGGGCCGCTGGTCGGCCCGGTGCTGGCCGCGCAGATGGGCTACCTGCCCGGCATGATGTGGATCCTGGCCGGCGTCGTGTTCGCCGGCGCGGTGCAGGATTTCATGGTGCTGTTCATGTCCACCCGGCGCGATGGCCGTTCGCTCGGCGACCTGATCAAGTCCGAGATGGGAGAGATCCCCGGCATGATCGCCCTGCTCGGCACCTTCATGATCATGGTGATCATCCTGGCCGTGCTGGCGCTGATCGTGGTGAAAGCCCTGACCGGCTCGCCGTGGGGCACCTTCACCGTGATGGCGACGATCCCGATCGCCCTGTTCATGGGCATCTATTCGCGCTATGTCCGCGTCGGCCGGATCGGCGAGATTTCGCTGATCGGTTTTGTCCTGCTGATGCTGGCCATCATCGGCGGCCAGTGGGTGCATGACTCGCCGACCTGGGGCCCGATGTTCACCTTCACCGGCACCGAGCTGACCTGGATGCTGATCGGTTATGGCTTCGTTGCGGCCGTGATCCCCGTGTGGCTGTTGCTGGCGCCGCGCGACTACCTGTCCACGTTCCTCAAGATCGGCACCATCCTGGCGCTGGCGATCGGCATCATCGTGGTTGCGCCCGACCTCAAGATGCCGGCCGTGACCAAGTTCGTCGACGGCAGCGGCCCTGTGTGGTCGGGGAATATCTTCCCCTTCCTGTTCATCACCATCGCCTGCGGCGCCGTGTCCGGCTTCCACGCGCTGATCTCGTCGGGCACAACGCCCAAGATGATCGAGAACGAGAAGCACGCCCGCTATATCGGTTACGGCGGCATGCTGATGGAATCGTTTGTCGCCATCATGGCGCTGATCGCTGCGTCGACCATCGATCCGGGCGTCTACTTCGCCATGAACAGCCCGGCCGCCCTGCTCGGCACCACCGCGCAATCGGCCGCACACGCCGTCTCGCAGATGGGCTTCGTGATCACGCCGGAAGCGCTGGAACAGATGGCCAGGGACGTCGGCGAGCACACCATCATCTCGCGCGCCGGTGGCGCCCCAACCCTGGCGGTCGGCATGGCCCACATCCTGTCGAACGTGGTCGGCGGCCAGGCCATGATGGCCTTCTGGTACCACTTCGCGATCCTGTTCGAGGCGCTGTTCATCCTGACCGCGGTGGACGCGGGCACCCGCGCCGGCCGCTTCATGCTGCAGGATCTGCTGGGGGCGTTTGCCCCTTCGCTGAAGAAAACCGACTCGCTGCCGGCCAACCTGCTGGCGACCGGCCTGTGCGTGGCGGCCTGGGGCTACTTCCTGTACCAGGGCGTGGTCGATCCGCTAGGCGGCATCAATACCCTGTGGCCGCTGTTCGGCATTGCCAACCAGATGCTGGCCGGTATCGCCCTGATGCTCGGCACCTGCGTGCTGTTCAAGATGAAGCGCGGCAAGTACGCGTGGGTCACCGCGGCGCCAACCCTGTGGCTGCTGGCCTGCACGCTGACCGCCGGCTGGCAGAAGATCTTCCACAGCGATCCGCGCATCGGCTTCGTGGCGCATGCCAATAAATACCAGACGGCGCACGACGCGGGCGAGATCCTGGCGCCGGCCAAGTCGATCCTCGACATGGAACGCATCATCTTCAACGATTATGTGAATGCCTCGCTGGCCGGCTTCTTCATCTTCGTGGTGCTGGCCGTGCTGTTCTACGGCATCCGCACGGTGATCGAAGCACGCAAGATGAATTCGCCGACCGCGAAAGAGTCGCCGTATGTCGCCATGCCGGCGCCACAGGTGTCGTGATGTTCGGCTCACTCAAACAGGCCGGCAACTACCTCGGGCAAAGCCTGCGGCTGATGGTCGGCCTGCCCGAGTACGACACCTACCTGGCGCATATGGAGCGTACCCATCCGGACAAGCCGGCCATGACGTACGAGGAATTCTTCCGCGAGCGCCAGGAGGCGCGGTATGGCGGGAGCCGGGCGTCGTGCTGCTGATGGCGGCGTGATGGTTTGAATTGGAAGGGACGCTGCGGCGTCCCTTTTGTTTTGTGCTCTCGGGAATGCATCGCGGGGTGGATACGGTGGAATACCGTGGGGTGGGCGGCTTGACCGCCCACGCGTCGATCGTCGGCTACTAATTCGTCGTGCCGGATGATCTCGCCGCCAACCACCACCGCGTGGACGGGGAACCCGTCCACCCCACAACCGCCCCCCCCATCACACCACACCTCACTGCATCACACCACACCACACCACACCACATTGCGACCTGGAATTGTTTCGATTGCCATATTTGCGATGACTCAAAACCGCCCCCTTCCCTAACCCGTATATTTTTTTCTTGCGGGATCTTGCCCGCATGGAGGATCAGCGTTGTCGCCGGTCCATTGCGCTGTGCCTTCTGCGGGAACCGCGATGCCGAACTTCGAGCGCTCGAGCCTGAACCAGAAGCTGACCCTGATTTCGCTGCTCACGACCGCGACCGCGCTGCTGTTCGTGTTCGCCGCCTTCGCCGTCACGTCCGTCATCAACCATCGCCAGGCCGAACGCCTGCAACTGGCCGCATTCGGCAGCGTCATCGGCGCGGCCAGCGCGGGTGACTTGCTGCTGGTCGACCGCAAGCAGGCCAGCGTCACCCTCGCCGCGCTGGAAGCCCAGCGCGATGTCACGGCGGCCGTCCTGTACGACCGCTTCGGGCGCCCGCTGGCCGAATACCGCTCGCCGTTACGCGGCGACGCCGAGCTCGCGCCGCTGGACGATATCGGCGCAGCGACGCTCGAAGAGGCCAACCGCACCGGCAATACCCTGCTGGCGCGCCACATGCGCGTGGTGCAGGAAGTACGCCACGGCGAGCTGCCCGTCGGCGCGGTCATGATCGAATCCGACCTGCTGCCGATGTGGCTCGAGATCGCGGCCAGCCTGGTCGTGATCGGACTGGCGATGGGCGCGGCGCTGCTGGTGTCGCTCGGCCTGGCCGGCAGCCTGAAACGCAGCATCGCCGAGCCAGTCACCAAATTGATCCAGGCCGCGCAAAAGGTCTCGGCCAGCCAGAACTACGGCCTGCGCGTGCCGCACACGCGCAGCGACGAGCTGGGTGTGCTGATCGACAGCTTCAACACCATGCTGGCCCAGATCGAGGACCGCGGCGCCGCCCTGCTGCATCACCGCGACGAGCTCGAACGCCAGGTCGGCGTGCGCACCGAGCAGCTCGAAAAAGCCAAGAACGCGGCCGAAGCCGCCAGCCGCGCCAAGAGCGGTTTTCTGGCCACCATGAGCCACGAGATCCGCACCCCGATGAACGGCGTGCTGGGCATGACCGAGATGCTGCTGGCGACCGACCTGACCGAGGCCCAGCGCAGCTATACGCAACTGGTCAAACGCTCGGGCGAGCACCTGCTGGTGATCATCAACGACATCCTGGACTTTTCAAAAATCGAGGCCGGCAAGCTCACCATCGAATACATCAACTTCAACCTGTGGGACCTGCTCGACGACATCCACAATGTGTACACGCCGCAGGCCGCGGCCAAGGGCCTGGGCTGCGACTTCGATATCGCCAATGACATCCCGGTGGCGATTTGCGGCGATCCGAACCGGCTGCGCCAGATCATGGCCAACCTGCTCGGCAATGCGATCAAGTTCACGCCCGAAGGGCGCATCATGGCGCGCGTGCGCGTGGCAGGCGAAGACGCGCAGAAGGTCGAGCTACGCTTCGAGGTGCACGACACCGGTGTCGGCATTTCGCGCGAGTCGCGCGCGCGCATTTTCGATGCCTTCTCGCAGGCCGACGATTCGACCACCCGCAAGTATGGCGGCACCGGCCTTGGCCTGGCGATCTCGAAGCAGCTGGTCGAACTCATGCAAGGCACCATCGGCGTCGAGAACGGGCCGCAGCGCGGCTCGATCTTCTGGTTCACGGTCAGCTTCGACAAGCGCCGCATCGATCCCGATGCGCCAGGGCCGCGCCGCGACACGCTGGAAGGCCTGCGGGTACTCGTGGTGGATGACGAGGAGTCCAGCCGCGCAGAACTGGTGCAGCAGCTGACGTCCTGGCGCGCCAGCTGCGATGGCGCGCTTGGGGCGGCCGGCGCCTTCGAGCAGCTGGTCGGCGCGGCGCGCGCCGGCCGGCCCTATGATGCGGCGGTGCTCGACATGGCGCTGGACCAGACCAGCGGCCTGGCGCTGGCGGCTGCGGTGCACGCCGAGCCGGCGGCGCGCGCTACCCACCTGGTGCTGCTCAGCGCCGGGAAACTGGCCGCCGATCCGGTGCAGCGGCGCGAGGCCGGCGTCGCCTACCAGCTGATCAAGCCGGCGCGCCCGGCCGACCTGTATGCCTGCCTGGCCTCGCGCGCGGCGCGCCTGCACCATCCGGCCACGCCGGCGCCGGGCGCGTCGGCGTCACACGCTGCGGCGCGCGCCAAGCCGGCGCGGCGCGCGCGGCGCGTGCTGCTGGCCGAGGACAACCCGGTCAATGTCGAAGTGGCCAAGGCCATGCTGGAAAGCCTGGGCCTGGAAGCGCACTGCGCGCGCAATGGCCAGGAAGCGCTGCATGCGGTGCATGAAGGCGGATGGGATGCGGTGCTGATGGATTGCCAGATGCCGGTGATGGACGGCTTCGCCGCCACGAACGAGATCCGGCGCCACGAACGCGAGATGGGCCGCGCGCGCTCGCTGCCGGTGATCGCGATTACCGCCAACGCCCTGCAGGGCGACCGTGAGGCCTGCCTGGCGGCCGGCATGGATGACTACCTGTCCAAACCCTTCACCCAGCAGCAGCTGGCGGCCGTGATTGGACGCTGGGTGGCGCTGCCGCTGGTGGCCGACCGCCATCCGGGCGACGCGCCGCACTCCGAGCCGGCCGTCGAGGTGGCGCCGTCGATGCCGGCGCCGCCCGTATCTGCAATCGATCCGGTCGACCGCGTGGCGTTGGACAAGATCCGCGCCCTGAGCCGCGACGCCGGTGACGCCCTGGTGCAGAAGGTGATCAACGCCTATGTCGGCGACACGCCGCGCCATCTGGACGGGCTGCGCCAGGCTCTGAACGGCGGCGACGCCGACGGCATTCGCCGCATCGCGCATGGCCTCAAGTCGGCCAGCGCGAATATCGGCGCGGCGCGCCTGGCGACCCTCAGCCGCGACCTCGAACAGCTCGGACGGGCCGGCAGCGTCGACGGCGCCGCGCCCCTACTTTCCGACATGGAGAATGAATTCCAGTCGGTGCGCCAGTCGCTTCACGCCCTGCTTGAAAAGGAATCCTGATATGCCAGCCCTCTCCTCCACCCAGCGCGGGACGGTCCTGGTCGCCGACGACGACCCGGTCATGCGCCTCTTGATGCTCGAGATGCTGGCCCAGGTCGGCCTGGGCGGCATCGAGGCCGGCGACGGCGCCGAAGCGGTCGAACTGGCGCGCACGCACGCGCCCGACCTGGTCCTGCTCGACGTCGACATGCCGCGCCTGGACGGCTTCTCGGCCTGCCGTGCGATCCGCGCCGCCGAACAGGACGGCGCCTGCGTGCCGGTCATCATGGTCACCGGCAGCGACGACGTCGAAGCCGTGACCAATGCCTACGAGGCCGGCGCGACCGACTTCGTCTCCAAGCCGATCAACTGGCCGATCCTGGGCCACCGCGTGCTGTACGTGCTGCGCGCCAGCGACGCCATCTCGCGCCTGCGTTTTGCCGACGCCCAGAACCGCGCGGTGCTGGAAGCCATTCCCGACACCTTCTTTCGCCTGAACGCCGACGGTTTCTATCTCGACTACGAGCCAGGCCAGGAGCGGCCCGGCCACGGCTGCCCGGGCCGCAGCGCAGGCGTGCCGTTGGAAAGCGCACGCTTCATCGGCAAGCATGTGTCGGACACGCTGCCGCCCGAGATCGCGGCGCGCATGCTGGAGCAGATGAAAAGCGTGCTCGCCACCCACCAGGTGCGTTCGGTCGAGTATGAGCTGATCGAGTGCGGCGAGGTAATGCACTTCGAAGCGCGCCTGGTCGCCACCAGCCCGTCCGAGGTGCTGGGCCTGGTGCGCGACATCAGCGAGCGCAAACGCGCCGATGAACAGATCCGGCGCCTGGCCTATTGCGACGGCCTGACCGGCATCCCGAACCGCCAGGCATTCCTCGAGACGCTGGAACGCGAGCTGCAGCGCGCCAGGATCGGCAACAAGAAGTTCGCGGTGCTGTTCATGGACCTCGACGCCTTCAAGCGCATCAACGACACGCTGGGCCACAACGCCGGCGACCAGTTGCTGAAAATGGTGTCGGAGCGCCTGCGCGAGACCACCCGGCCGAGCGACCTGGTCTCACGCGGCGACCATCCCGAGAACGCCACCAACCTGGCGCGCCTGGGCGGCGACGAATTCACCATCCTGATCCCCGACCTGGAACGGGTCGAGCATGCGCTGAACGTCGCGCACCGGGTCAAGGAAGCGATGCGCCGCCCCTTCCTGATCGAGGGCAACGAGATCTTTGTCACCGCCAGCATCGGCATCTCGCTGTTCCCCGAGGATGGCGACGATTGCGGCTCGCTGCTCAAGTTCGCCGACACCGCGATGTACCACGCCAAGAACTGCGGCAAGAACAACGCCAAGTTGTACAGCTCTTCGCTGACCATGCAGATCATGAGCCATGTGAAGCTCGAAGTGGGCCTGCGCCGCGCGTTGCAGAACGATGAGCTGTACCTGGTGTACCAGCCGCAGCGCGATGTGCGCACCTCTGAAATCGTCGGGGTCGAGGCGCTGGTGCGCTGGCGCCATCCGGAACGCGGGCTGGTGCCGCCGACCGAGTTCATTCCGCTGGCCGAGGAGACCGGCCTGATCGTCCCGATCGGCGAGTGGGTGCTGCGCACCGCCTGCCGCCAGGCGCGCACCTGGCAGCGCCTCACGCGCCGCTTGCTGCGCATCGCCGTGAACCTGTCGGCCAAGCAGTTCAAGGACGAGAACCTGTCGCAGATCGTGCTCTCCGCCTTGACCGACACGGGACTCGAACCGCGCCTGCTGGAACTGGAACTGACCGAAGGCACGCTGATGGACGATGCGCGCGCCACCATGGTGACGCTGGAACAGCTGCGCGGCATCGGCGTGCACCTGTCGATCGACGATTTCGGCACCGGCTACTCGTCGATGAACTACCTGAAGCGCTTCGACGTGCGGGCGCTGAAGATCGACCGCAGCTTCATCGCCGGCCTGCCGCAGGATTCCGAAAACGCGGCCATCACGCGCGCCATCATCGCCATGGCCCATGGCCTGAAGATGGTGGTGGTGGCCGAAGGCGTCGAGAACAGCGAACAGCTGCTGCTGCTCGAAGAGTATGGCTGCGATATGGTGCAGGGCTACTACCTCGGCCATCCGTCGAGCGCGGAGAAGATCACCGAGATGCTGCACAGTGCGCAGCTGGCCCTGCCGGCCAAATAATTCTGCGCAGCTGATCGCTGGTCAAATTACAGGATCGACCGACATGGTCGGCGATCCAGGCTGTCTTCTCGCCAGATTTTCATTAGCCAATACGACCAACGCCTTGACAGTCGTGGAATTGGCGCGAATGCCGTATTCGCGCGTATAGGCCAACAACTCGTTCACGACCGGATCGTATTCGACCGGTTTGGTGGCATAGTCAATTCGGTTCAGTATTTCTGCCCTTTGTTGCGGACCCAGCGCTTTGTCGCCTTTCACGATTGCTGCCAGACGTTGTGTACGATTATCAATCCCGATGTATGTAGGCAGGTACGCAGCGCCTCGGGCTGCTGGATCTTCATGGAACAGCTCGAGGAGTGACTCGTTCGCGTTGGCAGAATAGGCCTGATCCGCCGAAATATGGGTACGCTCGTGAATCTCAGCAATTCTCAGCTCTTCTGGACTCGTGCGACCGCGTCCGACTGGATTATTTTGGTTCAGGTCGATCGTGTAGGTCCGTGCATTTTGCGGCACTCTCGATTGATCGGCCTTGACGAGGCTTGGGGAATCCATTGCCACGTTATTCATATTGACTACAGTTGGCGGACCGTTTGCCTGTTCATCGTGAATGGCATCCAGCGCATTCTCGCGTTGACGATGCCGAAAATAGCGATAGGCGCCGTACATGCCGCCAGCAAGTCCTGCCCCCAACAGACCCATGCTAAATGGATCAAACCGTTGAATAACCTGACCAGTGCCAAGCGACTGAAGTTGGGCCACGTTTTCGCGTCGCGCGAACGATGGCGCGACAAGTTGTTGTCGCTGCACAATCTGACTGGACTGCGTTCGTCTGTCAGCCATCGCCTGTATTGCCTTCAACGAATTCACCTGCGCGCTGGCGTTGGCCATTTGCTGCAGTGTTTCCAGGGACCGTGCTCCCGAACGCCTGTCGGATAACGTCCCTTGTGACAAGTGGAAGCCTTGTGCGTTGATGTCAAAGGCTCGTGACTGGTGCCGACTGCGGTGGATAGGCTCACTGTGTATGCTCATGCGGCACGCCCCGTATCTGGTTCGACGTTATGTGAACATGGAGGAAGCTAAGACAAACACTGATTGCGCGCAGGCAGATACAATCTTGCTACAGTTTAGTCAATGAATTTCCCGCTGTCTACTACAACAATCGACTGGTATCGCGAGCGCTAGGAACCAGACATTCACCCGGCGCCACCCAGAGCAACAAAGCGCAATATGTGTTTGACCGCCCCAGGCAACAACGGCGTCGGCTTGCCCTCGACCCAGGCCGCGTGGCCCTGCAGGAAGTACGGCGACAGCGGATGCCCGCTCTGGCCGCCCGGCATATTGTAGAGACCTTCTTCCTCGCGCCCCGGCGAGACGGTCAGGCGCTCCGACTGGCCGAACTTGGGACCGGCCACGCGCGGCATGTGGGCGTCGCCCGGCAGCGCGTCGCCCGGCGCCGCCAGCCAGGGACGCAGCGCCGGCACCGCCATGCTGATCGGATGCGCCACGTTGACCGTATTGCGCTTGCCCCAGGTGGCCTGCGCCAGCGGCGTGCCTTCATCCTGCAAGGCCGCGATGGCGCGGTCCACCGCCGCCAGCTGCAAGGCCTGCCACGACGCGTGGCCAGCCGGCAGCCATCCGGCCGGCTGCGCGTCGAGCAGGCGCGCCGCCACCGCCGGCCAGCGGGCGCTGGCAGCGGCCGCGCTAGCCTTCGGATCGAGTTCCTTCAACGTTGCGTTCACCCGGCCATACAGCAGGTCGTGCACGGCCCACATGAAGTCGCGCGACAAGCGGTAACCCACCGAATCGACACTCGCGCGGCCGCTCCAGCTGGATTCCAGCAGGCGCCGGAACTCGGCGCGCTGCGGGTGGCCCTCGAGCGCCTTCGCATCGAGTGCGGCCAGCGCGCGCCCGCGCCACCCGTCGATCAGGATGGCGCGGTCGTCGAGCGCGGCGTCGAATGCACGGCGCACATCGGTCCTGGCGCCCAGCGCCTGCAGGCCATCGTGCAGCTGGCGGTTGCGCTGTCCCAGGTCATAGCCGCCGTCGCCAAGCAGCGTGTAGCCATCGCCCATCAGCTGGCGGCTGTTGGCGGTCGTGATCTGGCCATCGCCCGGATTGACGATGCGCGGATGGGCGGCGTAGGGCAGCGCGCCGGTCCAGGTAGATACGCCACCTTGCGCGGCGAGCGGGAACGTCACCGCCTGCGGATCGCCGGTACGCTGCGGCAGCAGGCCGGCAACGGTCCAGCCGATGTTGCCGTCAGTGTCGCCGGCGACGAAGTTCTGGGCCGGAATGCCGTTGCTGGCGGCAGCAGCGAGCGCCTGGTCGACGGTGGCGCTGGACTCCAGTTTCAGGTGATTCAGGTTCAGCGCGGCCGGGTCGTGGGCGATCCAGTGCACCGCGTAGCTGCGGCCCTGCACCTCGCGGATCGGGCCGAGCGAGGTCTCGCGGATCGTCAGGCGCTCGGGCGCGGCGCCTTTGACGGCGATGGTTTCGACATGTTCGCGCGGCGTCTCCCAGCCAGAGGGCAGGCCGACTTGGCCGGGCTTGCCAGGGTCCACCGTCAGTTCGACCAGGTCGAGCGAATCGGCGTAGCTGTTGGTGAAAGCCCAGGCCACCTGCCCGTTGCTGCCGACGATCACCGATGGCGGCGCGCCGGGCAGGCTCACGCCCACCAGGCGGCGCTGGCCGCCCGGCGCGTGCGGATCGGGAAAGCGCAGCACCAGGCGGTACCAGATATTCGGCAGCTGCAGGCCGAGGTGCATATCGTCGGCCACGATGGCCGCGCCGGTGCTGCTGCGGCTTCCCGCCAGCGCATAGTTGTTGCTGCCCACCGAATCGGTGACGTCCAGGCCGGCCAGCTTGACTGGCGCGCCCTGTTCGCTTGCGGCGGCGCCCCACCAGGCCGGGGCCTGGGCCGGCAGTGCAGCGGGCGCCGGCGCCTGTCCATTGTCGAGGGTGGCATCGAACGCGGTCGATTCGGGCAGCAGGAAGGCCAGTTGCGCCGCGTCGCTGTGCTCGCGCAACCAGCCGCGCGCCAGTTCGCGCGGCAGCTGGCTGCCTTGCAGGTCGATGTACATGGCCCAGATCACTAGCAGCGAATCCGGAGCGGCCCAGGGCTTTCTGGCGGCGCCGGTCAGCGCATATTCGAAGGGGCGCGCGCCGAGGGCGTCCAGGCCCGCGTTGACGCCGACCGCATAGCGTTCGAGCAGCGCGCGATCATCCGCCGGCAGGCGCGCCAGCGTGGCCTGGGCGCGGGCGCGGAAGCGGTGCAGGCGGTTGGCGCGGTCGAGCGGCAGCGCCAGCGGTCCGAACAGCTCGGCGAGTTCGCCGGCGGCCGTGCGGCGCAACAAGTCCATCTGGAAGAAGCGTTCCTGGGCGTGCACGAAACCGGTGGCATAGG
>Ga0265797_10005844_pt1 | contig 17760 bp, 21 predicted proteins | sample P2T30metagenome_FD_192433 | JGI IMG/M metagenome (GOLD analysis project Ga0265797, IMG submission 192433) | Plant litter microbial communities from East Loma Ridge, Irvine, California - P2 T30 | ecosystem: Environmental > Terrestrial > Plant litter > Unclassified | place: USA: California...
GGCATCGGTGTTGCTTGGCACAGCGATGTCGCTAGTCTCACTTCATTCATCGCGGCTCATGGTTGAGCGCTCTCGCTACCGCTTCCTCTTGGCGACATGTGTGGGGTCCATGGCTCGCTCCTTCGTTGTTTGTCCATCATCACTCACGCAATTCATCAGAACATTCAACCTATCCCGCAACCCGGCACCACTTACAACATTGCCATGATGGGGTTTTTCGATCTACCTCGAGAGTTACGGGATGAGATTTATACCTACTATGCCGCCCAGGATGGCGGCTATCTCTATAACCAGCGCACGCGCAGGTTACGCGCAGCCAACGGCGCTCCTATCGATCTCTCATTCCTGCAAACCTGCAGTCGAGTAGCTCACGAGTTCAGACCGGTCATCTTTCAAACAAATACCGTCACTTTCCGGACGGGATGGGTCGACCGTGAGACGAGCGATAGAGCCGCGTCCTTTGCAACTGCTCTGGAATGGATCTATACAAAGTCCGCATACCAACTATGCAGGGTTCGTAAAGACATCACCGTCGATATGATTGAGCGTGCCGGAGTGGACTTTCCCGAGTGTGTTCCCCTGCTTCACCGCCTTCGCGGAGGTCATGCTAGACATGAACCGTTCCCCGTGCAAATGGTGCATGACTGGAGATTATGGCGTCATCCACCTTCTACTCATCGTAGATTTATCAAATTTATGCTGGCCCTGGAGAAGGGGACAAAGAGTCGGTGGGAGCTTTGGAAAGTTGACGAGGTCCTCGGGCAGCGACCTGAACAACCGGATGTCGCATCACTGCTCCCTGGCATTCCTGACCCTTGGGTGATACCCAACGCTGAAGATATCGCCTCGCTGAAAGAACAATGCATCTCTTGGAGTTCGCCAAAGAGATACCGTCCCATGTGTGTCGACGGTTCCACCAAGCGCTACTTTTCAGCAGCTGCGCTTGCCATACAATTTCTTAACGGTCTAGACCCGAGCGTTCTATCCATTATCCGAAAAATCGTGCTCGATGAAGTCCATGCCAGCGTAGCAAAACCAGAGTGCCATGGCCTGGGCCTGGTCAGCATAATGCAACACTATCCCCGCATCAATATATGTCGCCAAGTGGATACAAAGACTACCGCCATCACGACCGCCACTGCAACCGCCATCACAACCGCCATCACAGGCAACGTCGGTCAGCCCTATTTCGAGGAAGTTGTAGGTCGGTACAAAGATGGGCGAACCTGGGATATCGATGGAGATGTAGACCGAGTGCGCGTATCTCAGGCCTTCATACGGTGGTTCGAGGAAGCCGTAGCTCTTTCATCGAGATTGTCTCCCGATCGCTTTTCTGTGACCTTTCACTCCAGAAACACTGCGAGTACGCTCGCTCTCCTTAAGCAAATGCTCGAGGATGCCAGGTGGCAAAGAGCAATCGAACCGCTCGCTCCACGTCCCATAAGCCCGCTTAGTCTCATGGACAGTTGCTGCTTCTTTTCTGAATCGTTCACACGCGTTATGCGAGAGATACAACAAGGCGAGGGAAATGTTCGTTTCGATCTAGGCGACTTGAGCGTCTGTGATAGCAACACCGCAATCCCAGTCGACCAGGAAAGCACGCCGGCGCAAATAGGAGAGAATTGGTGGGCACATTTCCAGGGCACGTATGTCGAGCCGTCGCCGTACGCCGGCCGCAAGGACTTGCTGCAGGAGTACATGGAGGACGAGGTGCAGGACTGACCATTGCGCATCATATGTCATTTCACTGGCTACGGTTGGAATGCGCTGTGCTGACGCGCGCACCAATGCTGGACCCTGGAACCCTACCTAGGTAGGAACCTCGGGAGCACCGAGACGCGTGAGCACGTGATTGGTGCCTGATCCTGTCGCCGCTAGTGGCCCACGCCTTTCCAAGGTTTCGGCTTCCACCATTTTGCGACCAACAATCCAACGGAAATCGCATTCTTGGGAAGCTGGGAAGGTACGTCGTCGCCATGCGGTTCGCCCACGTCGAGGTGCCCGCCGAGGTTGTCGGTATCATTGCACACCATCTATTCTGCCTCGAGGGTATGCGGGAAACGTGGAAGCAGCGTCTCGTCTGCACCACTTTTGCGAGCGCGATCAAAGACGACATACTTCTTTACCAGACGGAAGAGTTACGGTACGCGGATAGGCGCTGGTGTGGTAGCATTATGTCGCATTTAATGCCAGAATGGCTCTACTACCGAGTCAAGAAGCCTGTCGACAGTATGAGCAGCTTGTCGGTACGTAAATTTAGCGCTGTTACGTGGGACCTTTTACTCATTCTTTTACTAATCCCAATACTAGGCCAACATCTTGGGCACACACTCATACCTTTGTCAAGAGTTGGACATTGCCAACGACAAGAAGGAGAAGAAGCTTCTTGATGTATGCGCCGTAATGGCACAAACGATAACCTTCCCTGACCTCTACTACACTATACGGTACCCAGATCCTCCAGAGAGCTATTGCGATCTACATCATCAATGGTGCAAAACCGCCTTTTCTTCAGGGCTCACATCCGAGGAGAAGGTTGCCGCGGCAACAGCGCTTGGTGACTACGAGATGCGCGAAGATCTACTACCACAACTCGGAGAACACGACATGGCGATTCGACGTATGAGTCCGCTTCTTGCAGCAGTGGTTACAGACGATCAAGACACCTTACAATTGATCTTGGATCATGCAAAGCGCCGGCAGGGAAAGAGTACTCTTGAGAGCCTCTACATACCTTATGCTTTCAGGCTTGCCATACACCAGCACTCTGCCGGTACTGTCGGTCGACTCACAGAGTTTCTGAAGAGGTCGTACCATGATCACAAAGGCGTGAGGGATGTGTACGTGCAGAGTCTGCGAGAAGCCGTGAAATTCGTCCAGCCTCCAAACGCGGAGATAGTACGTCAGATAGTGCTACATTCTCCACGTGGACCAAAAGTCACTACAGACGTCTTTCTTTATGCCTGCAAGGCACATAGCCTAGACATTGTCAGAGTCCTGCTATCAGAAGGACAAGTAGATGTCAACAAGGGTTCCGCTCAAAATCTGCCACTCCATGTCGCTATCAAGACCTCGGACGACGACACTGCTATTATCGGAGCAGTTCTTGATGCTGGCGCCGACATCAACAAGACGGACTACCTGACTACCAAGCCGAAAACGTACTGTGGGACACCAGCCCAGAATGAAAGTCCGCTGGAGTTCGCCGCCGCCGCTCACTCGATGGCTGCAGTCAAGTATCTTCTTCAGCGAGGCGCTCTCGTGCGTCACGTCGACCTTTGGTACACGATATCAGAACCGGAGCCGTACAACGCTTTGCGAGACGCCAGGATGAAGCAGAGTGGAGACAAGGTCCCGACGTTCGTGGAGAGTCAGACCAGAATGGAGCAGGACGAGGGGGCATATTTGCAGAGCGAGGAGGATAGGCTTGAGAAATTGCGAAGCAAGCATCGGATTTGATACTGGGACGAGTTGGACGACCTTACCTCATGAAGCATGCATGCCTCACCTTCACCTCAGGTACCGCGGAAGAAACACGAGAGTTCTTTGCTAGCTTATCTACATCTCTCTCTTACCAAGAGAGAGAAGCCACGGTAGTAGCGCCTACATTGCAGGGTAGTCTCAGTACTATAAGAAGCTTCTTTCCTTTCCTGTCTTCTCTTTTCCCATCTCCAAACCTAACCAGTGACACCCAAGCAAGTACACTGACTACTACGGTACCTTAGCCACCTGGACTTCTCAGACAATGCTGACCTCAGTGTCTCACAGCTAAGAAGCAACGACAAACATTCACCGGCGCAGTCTACAACAATGCTACTCCTCGAGCTCCCGCCGGAGGTATTCGACAACGTCACTCACGAACTTGTTTCCGTCGTTGGTATCAACGCGGCCTGGAAGTTCCGCGAAGTCTGTCGTAAGTGAATGAACGAAAACCTGCAAGTCAAGAATGCGCGTTGATTGAGAAAAGGTACCTTCAAGGATTCCATAATTTACGAAATCTTCGCAAAGCAGCCTGTTGTCGCTTTGACTGGACCTGGAGCGCGCATATTCGATAACAATTCTGGACTCTATCTTTACTATAGGAGTAAGGCACTTCTGGATGCGGATTCTTATCTACCAAACGTGGTCAGCGACATGGTAAATTCTCTTGCCGAAGATCTGCATATCAATTCAACAAACGAGAAGGACACCCTGCGACAAGGGCTTTGCGACAACCTTCGTTGGTTCTGCTCGTCTTCCAAGACTCTGTCAATATTGAGACGCGGGACCAGCGCAGTACTGGCCTACCCAAACATCACCAAAATACCTTTATTCGGGGTTTTCGAGAAGCTGGTCGCTGCCCTCTGTCTCGAACTTCATTCTCTCGTACCGATCTTGATACAAGAGCTCACAGAATTTGCCGTCCACCCTATCTTCGGTGCACCTCTACACGCTGCAACGGTTTTGGGTCACGAAGCCGCTGTAGAGGCCATACTAGGGGGGCTTTCAACAGCCATGGGCGAAGAAGATGAAACCACACACGCACGATCTGCTGTCTTGGTTTCCAGCAACGGAGGCTTTTCGATCACAGAGGCAGTACATGGCGCCATACGCCAAGATGACGAGACTCTGTTGAGCATCCTCGTCGAATGGTACACGGGCCGGGGATTTACCTTCTCCAAAGCTATCTACAACATGTTTCTGGACACTGCCTTCGTGCATTGCAGTCTCGAAACCGTGCGAAGTATCCTCGACATTCCATACGATAAGCAAGGTTCCCCAAGAAAGATCACCTGGCATCACTTTCAGAAGGCTTGTTCCGATGATCGTGATGATGTGGTACAGCTTTTCCTGGTTGATGGTTACATCGATGCCAACGACCAGAAATTCGCAACATCACCACTGGTCGAAGCAGTATATGGGGATAACGTCCGTCTCGTTCAAGCTTTGGTAAATGCTGGTGCAGACGTCCAGCAAGAGCATTCTTTACGCGGGAAGAAGGTTTGGCCCATCATGATCGCGATCAAGAGAGAGAACTACTCTGTCGTTCGCTATCTGTTAAATGCGGGTTCATCACTGCCCCAGGTATGTACTTGGCCCACCCAGTGGAAGTACAGTATTTGCTATGAGATTCTGCGAGAGGCCAAGATGAAAGCAGGCGGTGGGAAGGATCTTCCGGAGGATTTTGCGCAATTCCGCAGGTTGTCACGCAAAGAGAAGGAGAAGCTTTGAGTTTACTACGTACTCTGCTTGACGTATTCCCCAGAGAAAGATTGGGGGATTACCTACACAAGCGAATTTGCGATCAAGGTAGGCATTTTCTTTTGAGCAATTTTTCATTACCATGATGCACACGGCGCTTGAAGTTGCACATACCTCTACTGCATTTACCTAAAAGTCATTATTTTCTGCTCAAACTTATGGTTGCCTTGTACCTATGACGGCCTATTTCGTCATCAAATCGCGCTCGCCTCGAATTGCAGTTGCCAGGGCGATACATAAGTCGAGGTGACCGAAGATTGCGACTGCCTTTACCTCTGTCTGGACCAAGAAAGCTTGGCACACAGGCCCTTTCCCTATTGAGGCAACCCACTCTGCTTCCTTCCTTTCTCCACCGCACTGTGTCGCGACTGCAACGACCGAAACCCCTACGTAAATGACCCTCGTCAGCTTGATTGCGATATGTACTAGCGTAAGCCAGATTCGAGAAGTGACGAGCTTGGAGTAACGACTTCAGTCACTGCGATGGACTTGCTCGACTTTCCGCCTGAGATCTTCAGACACGTCATCAACTGCCTGGTCAGTGATGTTGGTGTCCTATGTGCTTGGAAACTGCGAAGCGTATGCCGTAAGACTCTCATTCCCGTGGTCGCGCAAATGCTCAGGGCTGATAATTTCATAGGAACCTTTGATCAGGAGATCAGCGCAAACATTCTAGCCGTACAACCGGGAGAGTCGTTTCGCAGCTACAGAGCCTGGTGCCTACTCAATCGCAAAGAGAACATGATGTACTACCTCGCATATCACGTCAAGAGTCCACGCGATGTCTTACCGGAGCTTCCCGCCAAGATTCAGAAAATGGTGGAGTATGTCACCAAGGAGCTCACCGCAATAGACAGTCTCAACGACCGTAACATCCTTCTAGAGGTTTGTGCCGGCGTTGCGCAGACATGTCCGCTCCTTGCAACCTTTCTCTGGCGGAATAGCTCAACCTCGCCAGGGAGCGAGCAAAGATACAGGGAACGGCGCCAAGCACTGAGCAAGGATATCACCTATCATGACCAGCTCATTGCGGCGATAAGTGTAGGTGCTCATGACGCCGTCGCAAAACTACTACCTCATGCTCCTACCTCACTCTCGCTGGGTATTTTTGAAGAGCCAATACTAGCTGCTGTTCGACAACAAGACCAAAAGATGATCGCTGTTATGATGACAGTTCTGGATCAACATAAGTTGAAGAGGTTCAAGAAGAATCAGGTAATCGGGTTTGGTTCTCCATACAGTATGCTTGGCTCCATGCAACCAGCTATCGCGGATGATAACGTCAACATGGTAAAGCTACTACTTGGCTACATTCGTCGCTACCTGACCCTTCCCGACAAAACCTATTATCGTCAGTGGATTGATCGGGCTATTCACTCACGAAGCAACAACGTCCTCAGAACCCTTCTCCAAGCCGCACCCGACACCAAGCCTTTCCAGATCAACACTACTATCTTCGAACGAGGCGTTAAGACCGGAGACTCAGCTATCGTTACCACTCTCATCAACTACGGAAGCATTCAGCTAGACTCTAGTAGCGCCCAGATGTCAGCCCTGGCGGCTTCCATAAGAGCTGGCGGTGTTGCGGTAATTCGCGCAGTCGTCGAAGCTGGTGCAGACATTGATCTGGTTATAACGACCCATCGCCTGAAGCATTGCGATGCCATTACACCACTTGAGTACGCCATTTATCTGAACAACTTCGACGCCGTGTGCTACTTGATCAAATGTGGAACCAGCGTTCCTGCTACCTATACTTGGCACCTCTCAAAAAAGATGCAAGTCATCATCCGGAATGCGCAAGCCTCTCAGGAGAAAACGACCAAGCAGAAGCAGTAGAGAGCCCTTGCTGTCTTAAGATCTCTGGTACATCCGTGGGGGCATACACGACTACTGGGAGATTGCAGCATGGAAAGCAGGGAACCTTGTCACGGGGCAGGCTATGCGAGTACACACGGTGCAAGCGTATCTAGTTGGTAAGGCTTCAAGTAGCGAGAGCCATACACCCACCATTATCGCTGGAGGCCTAGCACATAATTACCCCAAGAGGTATTTCATTGCATTTCTACCACGGTACGGACCATCGTTCCCATATCCTGACACCCGACATGCAGAATAGAAGGATACATTATCTTGGAAGCTGTTTACTTGTTAAGATCCAATATGATGTATGCAGCAAACCCTACTCATGTGGCACGAATTCGAGCCGCTTCTCGTGATGGTAGCAGTGAAAGTAACCAAACTCTTCAGCGCTTGGGCCTACCCTAGGCAGGGCGAAGGCCTTTCACACGAACACCTTAATATGGCACTAGCGCGCTGTTTAGCGTCTTTGACAAAGTGTAACCCCCAGCCACTAGCTCCTCCACATATAACTCTCCATCTTCCAACGACCCTATCGCCGTATACGACATCAACCGAGCGCAAGAACAACTCAACATGGCGCAACTTCTGGATCTACCCACGGAGATATTCCAAAACGTCATCCACTCGCTCAACTCTGAACACCCCAGGGCCACTTGGAAACTTCGAAGCGTATGTCACACTTTCGCCGCCGAAATCAAGCATGACCTGCTCAGCAATCAGCCCAAACATATCGTTGGATTGATCCCGGGAGTCATCACTGCCAACATCACAACGTATGTACTTGCCCATCTGAACAAGCCCGCCGATGTCGACAACCGGCTACTCAATACGATCCGCCGAATGATTGACTATTTGGTTTCGGCACTCTCAATCCCGAAAGGACAGCGGAAGGAGACTGAGACCCGCATGGTTGAAGGTCTTGTCCGAGTCACTGGTCCTGACGAAATAATGTATATGATGATGAATTGGAGGCGTTCCTACCGCCACCCTGCCATTCAGTTGAGGAACAATCCAGAAAACGGCGCGGACATTCACCACTGGGAGAAGATCGTAGCGGCTATGTCGACTCAGGCGATTGACTTGATTCGCCTTCTGCTAGCGCAAATGCCTCCCGCGATTTGGTCTCCTTACACGACCTTCGGCGAAGGCCCTCTGGTGATGGCTGTGACTTCGAAACACGACGAGCTTTTCGATGCAGTCTTACACCACCTGAATAACCTCAAGAAGTCGGTCAAACGTGATACTCTAGGTTGTTACGACTACAACTTTGCAGAAGCGATTTGCTCCGCTATCCGGGCTGGCAATACACGCTTCGTGGATGAGCTTGTCAAGTTCCGCCAGACAATCTTTCGCAGGGTTGAGAAGCGCACGTACAACGGGTGGCTCGAGATCGGCATCGAACACGGAAACACAGACGTAGTAGAGTCTATCCTACGCCTGAATCCATCAGGCAGCCTGGTCAATAATCGCCTCTTCACAATTGCATGTCGTACTGGTAATGTTGACATGGTCAACTTGCTTCTGGACGACGAAGAGTTGGAAATCAACGACGGAACCCTTTTCACCAACTTCCTCTGCTGCGCCATCAAGGTCAGCGACATCCCGGTCGTCGCCGCGGTCCTGGATGCAGGGGCAGATGTTAATGGGGCCTTTCCTAGGTATCAGCGGTCCACAAAGACGGTTTCGCCGATGGAAGTTGCTCTCAACCGAAACAGCAAGGAGTTATTGGAATTGCTCATGAGCAGGGGAGCCACAATGCCGCCTCGGGCGCGCTGGCCTAAGACCAAGATGCTATACACCATGATCCGCGAGGTCGCGATCGCGAACGGGGCAACAGACATTCCCGCATACAGTATTTCACTGAGGCGGGGTCTCGATGAGATTTGATGGAGCTGTTCATGAGATGCTAGCGGTAGATCTGTTGAGGTGGGTGGTATGGGAGGCAGCTCAGAGACGATCGAATGGAAGGTTTGCTGGTCCCGCAATGTTATCGTGCGATGGATGGCTTTTCATAGGATGAAATTGATGCGAAAATTATCCAAAACATTGACGAAGGTAATGCCGCTGTGTCCTAAACGCCTGTACCAAAGGGTTTGTCGCATACGTCGCGTGTAAATTCGGTGGATGCGCATCCGTACACGGATACTTCTCGCGCAAAATGATAAGCAGGTACAGCGCGTCTCATACAGGCAAAGATGTGAAGGATGGCCGCATGGCGTCGTTGCTGCGTGTAGCGTGCGCGTGGCAGAGATGCGAAATTGAGGTGCGATGCGTCGAGAAGGCCCGGGGGCGATGTACCTCGGTAATTCATCGAATCATACGATACATTGACCCCTGCAGCAGCTTGCGACGGAAGTTGTCGGTCGTGATGTCAGTTCCCTTTTAATAGCTCTGTGGTTGAATGTTTGTGACTGCGATACTGTAACAGTCCTCACTCGTGACGCTACCTAGGTATAGATCGATCCGACCTAGTGGTTCCCGTCCAGGCACGAAACCTGCGTGGTTGGATCGGCGCCATGACGCAGATGGGTGTCATGCGGGGCCCTTACCTCACCAACTGCAACCTCGCGAAAGCGACACCCTCGAAGATCGTACACATAACACTGAAGGTATAGATTAGGGTGTCTCTGATGAGCCGAACGTGAGATGACGAGCTTGCCCAGGTGATACAGACTGATACGCGACGATGGCTACTGATAAGGGCGGCTGCCAAGTTCTCCGACTCTGATTGTTAGGTTGGTACTGCGCATATTGAACCAAACTCAGTGCTGTTCGGATGGGAAGTCTAGACCTTTAGTTCAGAGGTCTTTGTGTGTAACCCGCTTCCTTTCATGTTGTCTCGTTTTCTTTGAACGAGTGAGCTCTAAGACATCATCATTCAGAGTCTGACCTTGGTTTCATTCACATCACTGGAACATCCCGCTTCGCAGTATCTTCATTCATTCAAAAACATCTGCCGAGGCAGCGTAACTTCTTCCATCCGTTACTTACCATTCGACGAAGCACCTCCGCTCCACTTTCAATCATGCTGCCTAAAAGAGAGCGCGAAGAGACCCCAGACCTTCTTTCGAGAGGAGATTCATTGTCGCCGGATGCGAAGCGCACGAAGACTGAAGTTTACCGGCTCGATTTTGGCATGCACATAGGGTGCACTCTCGATGAACTCAGTCCCAGCGAGTTAGCCAAGATAGCGGACGAAGATGAACGGGTCGATGCAGATCCTGCTCTGCGCAGTGCTCTCATCGATTGGGCAAACAACACTTATAAGATCGATGTAGATGGCGGCTACTACAATGGATGCAGCCTCACCGAGACCCCCATCTCTTGGATCAACTCATTCATCTACGCTACAGGTATACATGAAGATACATGTACTCGCATAGCACTCAAGTATCACTTCATCGACAGGAAGCCAGAAATGCCTGGTTCGAAGTGGGTGTTCACTTACGGGCAGTATGATGGGTTAAACTTCAAGGAGATTGTGGAGCGGGAAAAGGTCGAAGAGATTGAAAAGGGTCGCGAAAAGCGTCTACCATACGACGAGTGGACCAAGAAGCAAGGGATAGGAACCAAGCAAAATACCAAAGACTTCGATCCCAGAAATCCCAAGAAGGAAGACGGTACAAGAATTTACGACAACCGCGGCAAAGACGATGTAGCCGACGCGCTTGTGTACAATGAGCGAATGAAGTTGAGGAAGCTTCTTCAAGAGTATCCCAATGCTCCTAATTATCGCATGCCATGGTATCAGAACTACTGCAGAGGCCAACACATCAGAGACGTTGATCTCGACGAGGTTCTGCACATCCATGACCAGCTCGACAACAAGCGAGCCTGGGATGAAGAATACGACAAAGATCTCTGGGCTGCAGTGAAATGGCGCGTCATTAAGCACCACCTCGTTCGATGGAACTGGAGAGGACATTGCGAGAGGGTAAACGGGAGATGCGTCTGGATTCCAGAAGATCTAGGTCAATACTTGTACCCGTCTACTGAGATTGAAGTCTCAGATGAGCCCTATATACCCCGGTTCTAGGTACGTAGTCACAATTGGAAGAAAACGGCCAAGTCATTTCAGATTGGACGCGACATCAAAAGATGAGCATGGAATACCTAGGTACGTTGCGCTACCACCTCATACGGGGGAAAAGCTGAACAGGTCTGCAGACTACACTAACTTGTGTACATGCAAAGTGGGTGTGTTAACATCGATGTAGACCCCAGGGTGTTCACTTTTTCCCTAGGTTGACGTGCAACAAGCGGACGCGGGCGGTGTGTCACCGCCTTGTCACGTGCCTGACACCGGTGTTTGCAGCACGCTCATTGGTTGCCTAGGTGGTTAGTGAATACATCAACTTGGTAAAGCTGAAAAGTTTACCGCGAACCTTGCAACTGTCGTCACAAGCCTTTGTTACCCGCGATCCTGGCGTAACTTCGAAGAGAAGTAAGTCACCCCATGCACGTCAGTTCATTGTACGCCTTGGCTAACTGCTTTAGCAATTTGACATAGCCAACGGAACCCGCCCGGGACTTTTGCCGCGATGGATCTTCCGCCGACAGTGATCGAGGAGAAGCTGCGAAACGCGGCTACCGAGCTGTCCCGGGATACCCTTCGGCCTGGATTCCGCTCCATAAATGATCTACCCGACGAGCTGCTGCTTGAAGTAGCCAGACACCTTGAGGGTGACAACCCAGCGCTTGGGAGCCTGAATCAGACATCACGTCGCTTCAAAGCCATCGGTAATGAGCTCTTATATCGGACGATCAGCTTGCCTCGTACTCGGGGTGACAGCGTCATGTACCTCGTGCGCACCATCGTTCGAAGACCGGAACTGAGAAGCAAGATCCGCCACCTGACATTTTCCGCGACCAACTGGCTTGTCGAATATGAGGGAGAGACTCCAGTACACGAACGCGCGACGACCATAGAACGTCCAAATACCTCCTCGAACGCGCATGCAGCTTCGTTGCTACAAATATCCCAGAGCCTCGATGGACTGGGCTTCCTTAGGGACGAGAACCCGTTTGAGAGTGAGGAAGAGCTGGCCTGGTGGTGCGGTTTATTGTGCGGCCAGCTGAGCGCACTAGCTGGAATGCTTCTTGTACTTTGCGACAGCCTTGAAATGCTCTATATGACTATGTATCACCGGCAAGATCTGAGTACACCTGCTATTGATGTCCTGGGCTGGCTTTATTGTCTCCACAGCGAGCTGATGCAGCAACCGCCAAGCCGCTGGTCGGGCTTCAAGCAATTCTATAACGTTAAGCGCCTGAGAGTCTCCGGTTTGAGCATCGACATACTAAGATTCCCATTCATCTCCCTCCAAGTCCTCGAGATTGACCTCTGCTGGGAGTCCTTCAGTGAGGGCCTATCAACTGCAGAGCACGTCTTCTTCGGCAACGAATCGGCTCGGTGTCTCTCGCCCCGCTGTGAGAACCTCCACACACTCATCATACGAAGCGATTGGAATGAGCTCAACGACCAAGCCCATCTGAGTCACGGCTATCAGCTGCCACTTCTACTACTAGACTTCACTGGATCGACCATCACCCGTCTAGAGATACTTTTCATGAGGAGCCCGACTGTTGTTAAGCAGTGGCTGGGTACTTTCGAGCATATTGCGCGTGCTCTGGGTGAGGACACAGACGTATCTACAAGCTTGCAATTCATCAAAATCGACTACGAGGAGTCTGATCACTTCGATCCCAGGCGTTGTTTCGGTGGTTGTACGAACCTGCACAGCTTCAGCTTATTCCACAAGTTGACGAATATGGAGGTGTTGCAAGGTGTACTTGTATTCGAGGCCCGCAATACGTTCGGTGAGCTGTACTGCTTTCGCGGCATTTTACCTCCTCCAAGCCTCGAGTCACTCACCGTAATATGTCCTACCAAGGCTATTCTTACATGGCTCAACATGATAGTCGAGCGCAAGACGGAGGTGCCAGCCCTGAGTAAGATCGTGCTTTTGTGCAGGTGTGGCTGTGGTGCTGGACCTAAGGAGTTCGAAGGCGACGTCTCGACATACGTTTTCGCGCAGCTGAACGACCTTGGTATCGATGTGCGTGTAGTTGAAGAGACACCAGGAGCATTCGCGGCTCTAGCTCGGAAGGAAGGCTCGGTGTGGGAGGCGGACTGGGCCGAAGATGGATGGGTGGATGGGTTGTTCGGTCAGGGTCAGGGTTGAAGAGATGGGTTTCGATGCTTTGGTATGCGGTACTTGTGTCGCATTGTGCACACCTGTTTTCAATCTGGTTGGACATGGAGCAGATAGCGGCTCTGTTCTTGAATCTCACGATACCTTTACAAGCTCGATCGTCGCTCCCGCGCTCCGCACTGTAGGGGTTGAATAGATTTTACTAAGGCGTGCGGTCAGCAAATTTGCAAGTGTAGTGCTCATTTGTTGGGTAATTACCGGTGTTTATAGTAGTCTAGATGTATTGTAACCCCATCACGTCGTATTGCGACTACCTGCCCATGTTCTTCACGATCAGTCATCCCCAAGAGTAACGTAGATAAACCCACAGTCACTACTTCAATACTTGCTGCATCAGCCTGACTAACTCGTGTTGACAATCGTATAGTTCATTAAAATGAGTATAGAAGAGCAAGTGGGTATCGTGAAGAAATCGTCTAAGTCTAGTGTAGCCCTCTACCAGTATCAAAAAGGTCGTAAAACAAAAGGAATGCAGTGTATCCTCGGCAGTATGGGGAAGCTCGGAACAAGCCTCGCGGCTCAGCACCCCCGGGTTGTGTAGTGTATTGGCGTCAATGGTCGTCAAGTAATGGCCTTCTGCCCTCGTCCCGTCTGCATATGTTTAACACATCGCCCCGCTGTCCCTTCCGTATAGCACCTTTGTACTTCTCTCGCTCCGAGTATCCGGCTCGACGCTGATCTGGATATCCGTCTTCTTCATTACATTCCCCATCGGTAGCGCTGTTGTATCATCGTTGTCCATACGGAGATGCGCCGAGTGACCGAATCGAGAGTTCCGTGTAAGATCTCCTGTGTCGTCCTTCAAGGCCGCGCTTCCGGATATATCGTGCGATTCAGCATGCGCATCGAAGCCCCTCGTTGCGAATGCGATAAGTTGATTGAGGACCTCGAATTCGAGCTTGAGCTTGATGGCGTATGCGAGTGTCTTCCAGCTGGTTTGGATTTCGTACAGGCCTATGTACTGTAGGACCAGGATCGTGACGTCGAGCAAGATGACCACCGTGTTGACGATGATAAGATGGTTGAAGACCCGCTTGGCGCGTGGGCCTCGGAAGGCGGCAGAGCTGCGCATGAGAGCGAAGGTGCGATAGATATAGAGGCCGCTTATGAGGCACTCTTGGAAGACGAACCAGGTGACCTGGAAGATCTCCCACTTCTCGTAAATCTGTAGCCACCTCTTGGGATTCGGTGAATTCGAGCCCGCAAAAAGCGCAGTCGCCCCTCCTTGCACGATTATGCAGGCTGCTATGATCATGCAGAGCAACCACCAATCTCTCTTTCCAGAACTGATGAGGTGTAGTCGTGACCAGAGTACGATGGATTGGCCAGTGATCATGAGCATACCCCCGCCACACGCCAAGGCGATCTCCAGCGGGGCCGAGTCGGATATCCCATAGTTGCGGATGAAGTACCCAAAGGCATGGATGGCGATACCGACCGAGGCTGCGATGAGTGTGTAAAAGTACACGCCGTGATACGTGCGAAAGAGGCGGAAGATCTTGACGAAGACCTCGAGGGTATGGGAGACGGCGAGGGCGAGGAAGACAATGACGACAAGAGAGGTCTTGTGAGACAGCGTATGGTTCGTGGTCATACCCTCCACCCGGTCGGACATTTGTTGGGAAGCCATTGTCGGTGTTGGGTGCGATATTGTCCTGTGATGTGGTTGGCTTCAGTTACGAGGTCGCCGAACGCCAGTCGCAAGCAGGGAACGGCGCGCAGTCTCCTCTTCAAGGGACGTAAGATCACTCTTCCTGGAGCTGACGCCACAAGTAGTCTGCCTCATTTTACAGTCAACCAGCCGCCAAGAAACTCTGCACCTCTCAATTCACTACCCTGCATCCTGGTTCCTGGTTAGGCAATAATCCTCACTGGTCGCAAACGCGATCTACGTCAACTCGGCAGGGCACAGACATCCAGAAACGTGTCCCCGTGACCCAAATGAAGAGACTAAAACGCAGCCTTGTTTCCGAAACGCGGTAGGGAACGTGGCGGGCTGCAAGAATTGTCGGGGCTGGCCCCGCGGGGGAGATGTCACCCTGCTAAAGGAAATGAGACAGAGGCCTAAAACTGCGTATATCCTTGTAGCCGTAGAGCAACGGCAACGTTATACCGCTCGCGTCAGGTGAACGTTGCTTGACATCGCGCGCAATCGGATGGTGCTGTTGTTAAGGTTGAATGAGCTTGGAGACACAGACCTCGAATGCGTTCTCCGGCAAACGGTTTCTATGATGTTGTTCACTCCGCGCTAGGTGACAAGCCCGGCGAGCAGCGCTCTGATCAGGTCGGGCGTGTTGGGAATGCGATGTGAATGACTATGAGCCCAGGTTTACCGCGAGATGCAGGATTTTGAGTCGAAGATACACTCGCACGACGTGAATGGAAGGATTGGTGGTGAAAGAGTGCCGCTCGGCAGGTGGGCGGAAAGTGGCCGCGCCACGTTTTTGTGAGGGCTGGAAAGTCGAGCTAGGTACGTCATCCAGAGCACGTGCGCACGCGTTTCCGACCGGGCGAGGTCACATACCGGGCCCCGCTTAAACACCATTGGGCGTCTCATCTCCCCCATCCTTAATTGTCATCAAGCGCACTTCTTTGAGAACTTTCGTTACCCGTACCATCAGCCACGCATCGATATATGGCTTTCGATCGGTTCCGTTTGAAAACTTCCGATCTTCACGCGCAAGTCTTTTGCTGGGCACAAAGACCGACGAGTTTCATCCGGCTCATTCATGAGACAGCTCATAAGCTCTAGTTAAGAATGGTCCACGCGTGTGGCCAGAACAGAAGACCGTGCCGCTGTGTTAATCGCATTTGCGAGCGAAGCTGAGTACCTCTGGATGCGATGGCCGTTCCGCATCGTAGCCGCGGTAGCTTCCATGAACACCAATCTCGTCCACGCAGGCATCATCTCCATGTCGAGTGATGCAGTACACAACAATGAAAGCTGGAATGCAGAGTTTCGTCTCCATGGTAACGAACCTGCTACGCAAATGAGACCGCCCAGCGTCATCGAGGACCAGATCGTTGGTCTCTACATCATCATTCACCATCGGAGCCCAGAATCCCTTATGCGCATAGTGATCTGGGTTGATTCACTCCGCTCTACCTACTGATGATCTCTACCAGAGTACTAAATTTCATCCACTCACATCCGATAGTTTCACACTCTTTTCAGGCACGAGTCACTGGCAGCGATAGGACACTGTTGTAGGTTTACAAGTCGTCTAGACGATCATTTAACCCTTCTGTCTTGCTCTCCATCGTATTGACACCACTTGCAACTTCAGCAACATCAAGCTTCAACATCCGATTTGACAAGAGCTCACTCAATACAAGCCACCGCGATGTCTACTACTTCAGAACAGTCCAAGGGCAGCCGCCCTATGAAGAGCAATAACTTCCGTCGCCGTAACGTCCCCAAGACAAGGGCCTACGTCAATACCCTCTCGCCCGCCGGCCAAGTCAACAAAGTCTTAACAGACATGGCAAACCTGAACGGCGGCAACCACCTCCGCAACTGGTCAGCTTCCGCGCGCAAGGAGCTAGCCCCTAACATCACCATCAAAGTGGAGGTTTTAGACCCCAACGGCAACAAAGTGAACGTCAACATGCCCAAGCTAGCCTTCTTCGCTGCTTCATCGGCTTTCCGCCAACACTTAGAGGCTAACCCAGATGATACCTGGGTCAAATTCTGCCACAAGGACGTCTCTCTCAATTCCATGCGGACGATCGCGAAGTGGCTGCGGACAATCTGTACTAACCAGCAGTACACTGATATCCCCATACCCAGCGACGTCAAGAAGAGTCTAGAGTTGCGTCTTGCTGCGCAGGTGCTGGGTATGACATAATACACGTCTCAGATCATCAAGGGTTATATATGCGGCCTCATATACCGTCCCGTGGAGGCAGAGGAATTGGTCCTGGTGGCTGAGCTAACGCGCAAGGAAACAGTAGAAGACCCTGTCGTAGACGCTTTGGCGAACTACGTCGCTTATCTATGTCGGTACCATCTGGTCAGCAGAGACATAGAAGACCAATATCTAACCGTGCTTGCCGGGGGCAAATGTGCGAAGCTGTTGGATGCCGTGAAAGACCACAAGGTTCGAGCTATCGCGCAGAACGGATGGAAGGCTATATGCCCTCGGTGACTGGCAGAGCCTTAACTCATGATTGATTTCATCGTACTAGCCTTAGCTGAGTTTGATGAAGCTTCTGTTTTCGCTACCATTGATGGTACATTCGCGACCACGACATGCCAAGCAGCGTTATAACGCCAGGCGACAACTAGTGTGAGCGATGACCAGTATGGTGTAAGATTGAACAAGCACCCACATTTTCAAAGTGTACCGCGTTGCCGCATTCAAAATAGTGATTCGATTAGAGTACTATCATACTGACGTATTTAGACCTTGTTCAGCCAAATGAGCTTACTCTGGTAGTC
>Ga0265797_10005845_pt1 | contig 17760 bp, 6 predicted proteins | sample P2T30metagenome_FD_192433 | JGI IMG/M metagenome (GOLD analysis project Ga0265797, IMG submission 192433) | Plant litter microbial communities from East Loma Ridge, Irvine, California - P2 T30 | ecosystem: Environmental > Terrestrial > Plant litter > Unclassified | place: USA: California...
CCCCCCCACATTGCGATCGGATGAGACGTTTGTGGTGGTTGGGTAAAGGCGAGTGAGGTGGATGCGACGCGTGAAGCTTGACATGGAAGCTGAGCTCTTTCGCGACAGCACGCGCACGGCCTTTTCTCCACCGGCGTTCCTAAATCCTGATGCTGCTACATGTACGAAGTACTTCCCTTAATGTCTGAGGTACGAGGACTATACTACTATAACCCTCAGATTTACAGGGTCTGCCAAGCCCTCCTGTCATTGGTCCATTCAAGATGTTGCTGTCAGGTGACCTGTAGGTCACCTGACTTGATTTTGTTGGTTCTCGGTAACCTCAGACACTGACTGAGCGGAGCTCTCTAGGCATTCTGCGCAGCTCTCTAGGCGGCATTCTACCGTACGGGCGATAGCCTCTATATAGCAAACAAGGGGGGTGAAGGGGGTCTCCCCCTCACAAAAAAGTCCTACCAACCACTAACCTACTCAAGCTTCACTTCCTGGTTCTATACCTCACTAACCACCACGATGACTGCAAGAATACCTGTCACATCTCACTCAGCACGCGGCTCTCACCTATACTTATTTATTTTGACAGGTACTGCTTTTGGAGTTTGAACCCTCCAGACGCCAGCGACATCACGCCACTCTCACTTCTGCGCTACTTGGTCATAGCACTTGAAACCCTTGTGTTCAGTGTCCCACTCGGAGTTGGTGAGTCCGCTGCGACCTGCTGGTATTACTGCACCAAAAGACTGCGTGGGCTGTGAGGCAATTGCTTCAATAACTCGAGCCATGGATGCCGTAAAGAACGGAGTGGCAGTCGAGCTTGAGCCTGGTTTGACGCATCAATCCCGTCTTCCTTCCTGGAGACCATGTAAAATTCCAAGCACTGCTGGATGACTACGCCTCTCCGCAATAGGCTGGTTGCGGAGTGGCAGATCCAGTCCTAGCAGTCAAAGATGTGGTATTGTATTTTCGTCAGTTCAAACGATGTTCGGCCCGTTCAAGATGCCACTTACAACGTCCCACGGCGGTTGCGAAACTTGACCCGGCCGCACGGCAGGGCTTTCCGATCCAGAACTCCGTTTGGCTTTGGATCATCTGGAGAATAATCCTCGGATTTGGGGCTTCAGAACTTGTATGGCACAGGAGGTGGTCGGACTCGATGCGTCCTTCTGACGGCTCCAAATTCGTCTGATTCGTGCATAAACCCAGCCAAGGGAGATGTGACTGGTAAATTACCCTGTGTATCGTGCCCGATTTCGCGACGTGGCCGTGGGTACGTCAGAGTCGTGAGAATATCTCGAAGCTGTTCCCCGATAGTTGTGCGTTTAGCGATGTGAGCATCGACCAACAGGACTCCAGAGTGACTCCCAGTACTAAGCTCGTGTAGATGTAGCTGGTTTGACCTTCCGCGTCCATGCCACTGAAGACTATGTGCCTCTTCGATTCTAAAATGACCACATGCCCACTTGACAGACAACCTGAGTTAGAGCAGGGCGATCTCGCTGGAGTGCTTGTTACTTGTGTGATCTCGTACTTCGGTAGGTATCGGCAACTTTGGCCTTGGAGCTGCTCGGTTCACTTAGTTGCAGCTGTGCGTAGCGAGTTGTCAAATGTGAGCTGCGACATGTCGGGAGAAATAGAAGAGGGGAATTCATAACGCTTGTGGCGTCTGCGGCAAGGGATACCAATGCCTACATTAAGTCTAGACTAAAGCGATACATTGTCCCCTACTGCGGCTGGAGCTGTGTGAGGCTGAGATGAGAGGCTGATTGCTGGACCGAGCAGAGGGAAATTCAGACATCTGCGAGGACAATACATTTGATCAGCTGGGCCTGCAGTAGCCATAGATCGAAGCAGTGATGCCAGGTCGCGCCAGATACAAATGTAGGCAGTGGTGTAGCTCAGTCGTCCCGGGGAGTCTTCACACATAACAGCCAGGTCCCTCGACTATCTCACCAAACATTTGACCAAGTTTCTGATCGAAGCCATCGAAGGCAAAGAAAAGCACCAGAACGGCAGCAGCAATGGCAGCAGCAGTAGCAGCAACTCCCTAGCAACATCATTGTTATTATCATCATCATCACCACCACCCAAAACGGCCCCAGAATTCAATCGAGTCCTCTAGCGCTACGATGCCGTAACCGACACACCCTGCGTCCTCTTCGCCGAAGAGCTTCTGACCGCGTATCCTAACGCAAAGGTGATTCTAACATAGCGCGATGCGGACACCTAGGTAGCGAGTATACAGCGGTCATACTATGCCGTACTGATGTCGCGCGGCGCGAGAATAATGGCGACGTTAGACGGCGAACTCATGCGAAGGTACTACGCGATAGGGATAGGGACGTTACGGCTCTAGACGGGAGGCGATGTAGATAGTTTGCAGAGGTTGAAGGAAGGGTATAGTACCTACTATAAGCGAATGCGAGCGCTAATGTCTAAGGAGAGGCTGTTAGAGCGAGAGGGCTAGGAACCTTTATACAAGTTTCTAGGTGAAGATGTACCCGAGGGTAAGTTCCCGAAGGTGAATCAAGGCGATTTCGTTGCGGATTTGCTGTGTAGATGTTGGTTTCTTAGGTTCTTAGTGGTGGCCTGGAAGTTGGGCTTCAATACATATTGATAGTGGTTGGCGTTGCATCGTGGTGGTTCCTACGCTGAAGTGAGCTAATACATATGGTCTGCTGATGATGCTGCCCTTGTGTTTGTAGCGTGTGATGCATTTCCCGTGCATTTCGTGAAGCAGAGGAAGGCTGCGTGTGCCCTCACCTGTCATCTAGATGAATGACGGAGTTGAGGCCAAGGGGATAATTTGCAATTGCTTTTTTGATTGTTGAATTCATACACTCGCTTTCGAGATTGTTGACAGTATACTGACAAGAGGGCGGATCGGATCAAATCCCTTCAGCTTCGCCTCGTCTTCTTTTTATCTTCCAAGCCAGGTCCAATTCGATTGCTGGACCCACAAAGCAGCGCGTACATGCCTCCCACCCATCCAGCAAGCGATGAAAGCAAAAAGACAAAATAAAAGGTAAAAAGTAAAACGCCGTTAGAAGTGCTCAGGACAAACACCGTCCGATAAAGCGACACGAGAGCAGGGCCGGCAGACCACGATGCAAGGCGCACGCACGGCTCCACGTCACTCGGGCTTCATCTTTTTTCCCTCCTTTTTTTGTTCATGCCCCTCCGTCTATATTCTATGTGATTTTTTGATTCGTGAAGGAGCTCAGTGTCGTTGAACGTACTTTTCGTCTCAATCGCTGCCTCCCGTTCGGTCGTGATTGTGCGGCCCGCGCGGCGGGGGCAACAGCAAATGTTTGACAAAGCAAATTGAAGATGGCCATTTTGATATTCCCAGCTCGCTGATGCTGTTCATTGTGAGCAGGTGAGCAAGAGTAGGGACATCTGTTGCTCATCCTCCGTAAAGCTTGGTCCGCATGAATTGAAGTCGTCATCTCGAAGTTGTTATACAGCCTCGGCCGTGAAGTCGTGAAATGTTGCGCTAGAGGGCGCTGGTCTGTACACTAGCCACAGCGCTGTGCACTTGAGAGTTGTAAGGCTTGAAAAGCAGTTTCATGTCAAGGGTCAAATCGTCCAAGCCATATTGGTCGTCGATATCGCCAACCGAGCCAATCTCGTGGCCGTAGTGAGAAGGGTCACCGACGACAAATTGTTTGATTCGTTTGAGAAGGCCCATGACTTGCTTGAAGCGAACATCAGGCGGTGCAGTCCAATCACCTGGACGGTTGGACTGGATGAAGCTCCTGCCAAGATAGAAGAAGTGCACGCCGTCTCTGCTGAAGCCAAAGCGACGAAGCTGAGTCTTGCTGGGCGGGTACTGAAGCTCGATGTCGCTGTCCCACATGCGCTTCCATTTATCAAGGGCAGCATTCAGTCGCTTCTTCTCGTGCTGTGCCTGCGCGTTGGGCGCACCAGAACTGTACCCATCAGTCGGAGTCGCTGCGCCGCTGTTGCCGTTGCTCAGATTGCCGGTGCCATGCTGATCAAGCCACTCGTTCTGCGACAAAGGCGTTGCAGGCCCACTGCCACCGAATGGATTGTTGAACCCTTGGAAAGCGCCTTCAGGGTTGAAGAGCACCTTCTGGCAAGCCATGATCCGCGTGATGAGGGCATGAATGAGAACGAACTTGGAGTAGACGTTTGTCGCGCCGGGCTGGAAGTTTCCGTTGAGCTCAAGAAGCGTCCGAGTGGCATCACGCATAGATGGCTGGCGAGCATTGCGGGTGCCGGTGACATTTCTTGATTGCGCCTCGGGCCCATTGAGACCCAAAGCGTCAGCACATTCTCCGCCATCCTTGGCGTCCCATGCGGCATCGTCGGCGGGCAGCGGCAAGCGAATTTCCAAAGGATCGAGCTGCGGCGTGTTATTGAAATACATGCACATCGCAGCGTCTGCCAGGAACAAAAGGTACGCAGCACGACTACGCTTCTCTTGTTCTAGCCAGCCGTGCCAGTTCCAGCGAGACCAATCCTCTTGGGATAGTGGTCCGCCTTGAGAATGGTGCAAGATGCTGTAGGCATAGTGTCTGGGAGGTGCAGAATGCAACAATCCCATAGCACGCGAGATACGAACAAGGATTGGCAGATCACTGCACGCGATCTCCCTTTGTTTGGAAGAACCGTGCCAGGTGAACATTGTGTTTATGATCAACAACGCTTGCAGCTCATCCACCTCCCAGCGTCCATTGCCAATATCCGGGTTATGGTTGCCTGTTGTGACTTGTTGCCAAAGAGTCGAGTTCTTCAAGACTGTAGCCCGCACGAATTCCATCATCTGACGTGACTGGCTGACGTTCATGCGTGGGCTGTAAATCGCGCCAATGGTGATGATTGCAAGCACCAAAGGATTGCCTGCATCAGTGAGCTTGAACGTTGGCATATGGATGATCGGCCAGTGTCCATGGTAGGAGGTATAGTGCTCGGCGAAATGCTTAACATTTTCGATGCTGAGGCACATCTTGACCATCTCTGCGGCGTTGGGATCACTTCGCGCAGCTTCGCCTCCGTCGGGGAAGCAGTATTGCATCAAACTGTCAACTTTGGCCTGCAATGGATCTTCCATACTCCAGTTGGGAAATCCAGGGATGCCGCTCTCGTTCTCAGGGTCCTCGCATCCAAAGGCTCCGGGATGCGAGTAGAGACTACCTAAAAAAGAATCGTTGCTAGGGTCGTTAAAAGGTTTGGTGTCAGGCTCGGGTTTGACATTGTTCATTCCTTGCGAGCTCGCGTTCGCAGGAAGGCTTCCACCGATGAAGCCGTCCTGGCCACTTTGGTTGAACACACGGCTCCAGTCCATCTGGGGGCCGCCTGTTTCACCGTTTGAAGTCTGCGGATGCGGACTATTGTGGCTGGTGTCGAAGCGCGAGCTCTGCTGGCCTAAAAAAGACATCGGCTGCTGCTGTTGTTGCTGTTGCTGTTGTTGCTGGTACATTCCACCATTCATGTGCTGCTGGTTGAAAGGATAGCCGGGAGGCATCTGGCTGCCGTTGCTGCTGTTCTGCAGCGCGTACGCATGAAGGTTCGGGTGGTACGGCTGAGATGATTGCTGCTCTCCACCCGGCGCATTGGAGCCTAGTATGCCGAGACCAGCAACGCTGTTGCGGTGACCCATTGCGTTTGGCGCAATCAAGCTGTTGGCGCGGGAGGATCGACCAGAGATATCGCCATTGACTGTCGGGCTGCTGGAAACTACGCCAGGGTTGTATGGATTGTTCCCGGCCACCTCGCTCAGGCCAGCCAGTCCAATTGGGCCATCTGCTTGACTGATCGACAGACGGTTGTTGCTGTTGGTGTTGCGACGCTGATGCGCGAGGTGGTTAGCACCAGTGGGATTTCCGCGACGTATCGAACACTTTTGGAAATGGCGTTTGAGGATGTCGCTGCGCGAGAAAGTGTCCTTGCACAAGTGGCAGGAGTATGGTCGGTCGCCGGTGTCTATCTCTAGTCAGTATTCTACACGTCAAGAAGATTCTTTCGATAATGACTCACGTCTCAACAAATGACGCTTAAGATGCTTAGCGTGCAAGTACGTCTTGTTGCAGTGAGGACAAGGGTATTTTCCGTCGGCATCTTTCTGAGGAATCATGTTCTTGCTAGCCTGTCCGCTGCCAGAAACAGGCGCGTTAGGCCGGCCGGGCGCGCTCGGAAGGATACCACGTCGACCCTGCGAACCGACCACGTGTGTAGGAGCCTCCTCATTTTGCATGAACGATGCCTGTTGACCCATGTGAGGGTTACCGAGACTTGGAAGGCTTCCCATAGGACCGCCGACACCACCTGGAGGCATTGGTCGGATTGTGGGCAAGCCCCCGGCGGAGGAGCTTGGAGGCATCGAGGTCGAGGTGGATGACGGGTACATCATGGACGACGAAGACATAGCATACGGGTTCTGGGAGTAGGACGGCGGGCCCATGGCGCTGGCGGGCGACACGTGGGAGTAGGCGCTCGTCTGACCATTGCCCATGGACGAGGTCACAGGCGTATGCGGTGTCGACGGGGTGTGCGTCTGGCTGCCGGGGTGCGCGTAGGAGAGCGAGCCAAACTGCGCGTAGCCGCCATTTTGGTTCTGCAGGGGAGGCAGGGTAGGATGACCAGAGGCGGGAGAGTCCTGCTGAGAGTGGGCGGGCGTTGCAGAGAGGCTACCGAACGAGCTCAGGCCAGGTTGTTGAGTGGGAGGGTGCTGAGACTGCGGCTGCTGGTTCTGCTCGGACTTGAACTGCTGCTGAGGCTGCTGGCCAGGTTGGGAGGTAGGCTGCTGGCCGGGCTCCGTCTTGAACTGTGAGCCATAAGACATGTAGCCAGGCGTGAACTGGTTATCCATGCCGGGTGGTAAGGAAAAGGTAAAGTACTAAGTACGATGTGGAGTGGGGTGGAGAGGAGGGGAACTGGAGATTGGTGTCCAATGGCCTCTCATGCGGCTCCTCCGGCGATGCTGAGTTCGGGGGAAAGAGGTAGTTGTGTGAGTGTAGGAACGGCGGCCGGCCGGCTTACCAGCATCAACCGGTCGCTGGGATCCTGCACGAGGGAAAGTGCAAGGAGTATAACGGTGACGGTGACGGCGGAGCAGCAGCAGAGGGCGGCGTCGAGGGCAAGCAAAAACACGCGCTGCTGCTGGCTGCAGAGCAGAGATGCGGCGGCGGCGGCGGGCGGGCGTCGAGGATTGGGAAGCCGGGTAAACCTCGCGCAAAGGCTGGATGGAAGCTGCGGCCAAGAAATTTCAGAATTCTGTTGGGCGAACGAAGCGTCGCGCACGCAAAGTTCACGGCAGTGCGTCACCGCGTAGGGCGAGTTTAGCGGATGTCGCGGGCACGCGGCGGGTAAAGTTTTCTTGCTGCTTGGTCGGCGGCGGTAATGGTGATGATGTTGGTGGTGGTGGGTGTGGCGACGGCGCGGCGAGGCGTGGCTGCTGCGTGCAGAGATAGCCAGCACAGCAGACAGACAGACAGCAGGCGGACTACAGTATACTACTACTGCTGCCAGGCGCTGCAGGCGCTGGTTGGTATACCTGTACGGGCACGAGCGGACTTGATACAGCTAGGCGTGTCTGGCGTATGGCGTAGGACCCACGGGCGATGCTTGCTTGCTCGCTCGCTGGCTTGCTTGCTTGCTGGCTTGCTTCGTGTGTGTGGACCTGGCGGCTGCCGGGAACGGTGGAGCAGCGTCCAGCAGGTACCGGCTGCAGTCTGGCGTGACGAGGGGCGCAGCGCAAGGCTGAGACGAGGCGAGCAGAGTGCAGTGCAGGCAGGCAAGCAGGTGACGCTCAGAGGGATCTGGCTGGATATGCGGGTCTTTCGCCAATCTCACGGGCGGGTTGTGGGACTGTAGCAGGCGGGGAGAGGGTAAGAGAATGGAGAAAGGTGGGAGCAGCGTGGGCAGCAAAAGATCTGCTCGAGACGATTCAGAGAATGAAACGTGTGGAAGGGTTCGCCAACTCAAGATGGGTAAGCGTGTTTGTCCGCCGTAAGCGTTGAGCCAGCGAGCATCTCTAGGCTGCCCTAGTTGGTAAGGTAGGCAAAAGGCAGCCGGGCGAGCTCACTACTCGTCTCGCTCGACTCTCTCACGAGCGAACGAGAGTCTCTTGCAGCAAAGCACAGCACATCGCAGTGTGCAGCATGCATCGAACTTGACATGCGAAGCCATACGTCACCTTGCTTGAACCTCTGTGCTCCTAGAAGTCTGTTCCAGATAGCGTGGCGTTTTATTATCGTCCGCGCATGACTCGCCCGTCCGTCGTCTTTCGCAGCATGCCTGTATATGCATGTCATGCTACCACGGACGGCCGTGGTGTCGGCCTGGTCGGCCAGGGCTCTGCTCAAAGTATGGCGCTATCAATCACGACTCCTTCCGCCACCCAGCCAGTGAGACGGGGATCTGTTGGTAAAGGTAGCCTGCAAACCTCGCAGCCTGCACTCTGCTTGCATGCAGCTGGCCGTGCTTCCGCCTGCCACTGCTCGGAGGTACAGCCGCGATTATCAAGCAGTGCAGTCCGATCCTTGCATCTGTTGCTGTAAATACGCTATCAGTCCATCGCCCGCCTGATACCGCACTCGGGCCTTCAACGCTCTGGCGACGACTTTCGGCAGGCGAAGACGGCGGTTGTGCCAGAACGGCGCGACCATCATCGACTCTGTCGTGCAGACAGACGGCAGGGAAGATTTCGATCCCTGCTTGTGCAATGATGCACACCAGGTCCTGCAACGGTATCTCCCGCCCATGCAGACGCAGACGTCCACTTTACGCTGCCCTGTCGTCGTTCTCTTGCTCGCAGCCACGCAGCATACTGTATGCAGGTGGCGGGCTTGACATACCTAGTTGTGCATTGGCGACGAGGCGGCTCGCGCCATCTGCCGTAGTATGATCCTCTAGCTTGCCCTGATGAGAGTAAAGTAGTCACGCCTCGCCGAAGAAATCTTTTTAGCGAGTCTTGAATCGACGTCGGTTGCCTCGGAGTCGGGCATCGTCCGTGGCACGCAGACTCGCAGAGAGGTGCATTATACTGCTGCTTGGCTGCCTGTCTTCGAGACCTTCCGGTTAAATGCATTTACACTTGTTCGCAAAGTCTATGCATTGGCCGGCCCTCTTGCGAACTGAAGCTCTGTATAAGTCTTAGCGGCCGGTTTTGTCTCAGCCGCCCGCATGCTGAAGTTCGTCCAATCCAAGAGGGCGATCGGCCGGAGTTGCTGCGCTTCGCCCGGCAAGCGAGCGCCTACACCTTCCGATCCGAGCCGGCCTCATTGTCCTTTCGCTGAGGCGCGTACTGTTTTGGCGTCCTCGCCTGCATCAGATTATTCAAGCTAGGTATCGGTGTTGCGCGGCCGACGTGCTGCAATTCCTCCGCGGACTTGCCTCCAGCATCCCTTGCCTTCCAGAAGTCTTAGTCAGACTTCAATGTATCACAATAAGACGTGTAAGCATGACCACCCCGACTCTCATGTAACAAACTGCGACTTGGCGAGACAAGATGGACGTGGAGAATCAACACAACGTTTAGACATGCCTCCTGGAAGGTAAGAGTGTTACTTCACGTGAGGAACATGGGAAGTCGACGGCCAATCGTCCTTTCCCTCCAACAAGCAGAATGCAGCGGAGTCTGCCTACTGGATTCGAAAGAATGTATCGAATACACAGTCAATCGAATTATCACTCTCCCCAACATCTTCAATGTTTCTCTTCCCAAGCAAACTGCTTCTGCTCCCCACCCTCTTGCTTCTGACTTCCCTGCAAACTGACCGAGAGCTCAGGTTTCTTCGCAATCGTCTGCAAGACAACACAATACCGCTCAGTCAGCTGTCCCAACTTCGCAACCTTCTCGCTCGGAACATCTACGCCGTCCTCGAACTTCAACTCGAAACTCAGGCGGATGTCTTTGAACCCGACCGGCGCATTCCTATCGATGCCCATCGTCCCCTTGAAGTCAAGATCACCTTCGGCCTTGACGGTACCACTCGCAATGGGGATGGCCATGGCAGTCGAGACCGCTTTCAACGTGACGCCCGCGCAAGCCACAAGAGCCTCCAGGAGCATGTCTCCGCTGCACAGCTCGCCTGATATTTCCGGGTCGTCTCCGCCAGCGAACGGGTGTAGGCCTGCTACTTTCTGTTGTGCTTGTTGCATCTGCTTGCCTGTGTCGAGCTTGCAGGTCACATTGCTGGAGTCGAGAGTGCCTGTGGATTTGAGGGTGACTATGGCACTGTTCGGATCGTTTCGGTAGGAGTCTTTGAGCGGCGCTTGTTTCTCGCGGAGGCTGGACATCTTGAGATGTGTGATTCTGCCGATGTTGTAGTGATTTGATGTATCGACGAGACTGAATCCTTGTAACGGCAGAGATGTGTTGTCAAGGATGCGGTTGAACGATTTCGACTCGAAGATTGTCCTGACTTTTGTTAAAACTCCCTGAGCAATAGTGCAATCTTTTCTCAAGATAGCATCATCACTCTTGACATTCATATAGGATACAGGAAATCACCCCGCCATTACCCCGCTATCGCAGTATCCATGTCGCCGACGTGCTCTCGAGAGGCTGTTCAAGAAGAACAACGGAAACAAGATCTCTATTATTGCGAACGCCCGAAGCACAAAGTCTCCGGCCATGCGGGAGCCATTTCTTTCAGCATGAGATACCAGCACATATCAGAAAACACGTCGGAGAGTCTAGACAGAGAAAGGTGCCCCTTGGTCCCACCGCTGGTCCAGACCGAGCGCCTCGGTGAGCTGTTCAACCCGGCTTTCCTCTTTTGGAAGATCCGGGAGTCGACCCACCACCTTCTTTCTGTCGGCTTCAGTGGTCGGGCAAAGATCCAACGCGTACCTCTGTCAACAACCCCGCAGACATGCGCATACCTGTATGCAGTAGGCCGTCGAGTCCGATGGCAGGCGACAGAGCCAAGTGTTCCCTCCTACCAACGAGGGAAACCGAGTGGACGGTCAGGGAAAACGACAAAGTGTAAGTAGCAAGTTGTTTTCTCCTTCTCTCTCATATCACCCAATTTTCTCACTATACACACGGCACGCTATCACACTCGCCATGGCCGTCGTTGTCGAGCAAACCACTCCGTTCCCCGCCTCTTCTCTGGATCTCCAAAACCCTCACCGATGGAATGACCTCTACCCTCTAATCCGCCCTACGGTGAAGCAAGTCCAGACGGCCAAAGGCCAGCACATTCTCGTCGACCAGGCACTTGCAAGAGGCAAATATGTCAACATTGCAGCAGTCGGTAGTCTAGGAAACTTTTCCAGCAAGCTGCTTGACGAGAAGAATGTCACTGCTATCGTGACTGAACAGGCAGGCGCAGGGGTGCTCACGATTCAAGACATCAAGCATGCACTCCAAACTGTCGGAGCAGCAGAGGATCGAGGTCTTGTTGTCGTGCGCGCCGGTAAGAGTCGAAACGTGCAAGTCCACGGGTCGGATGTGATCGAGGTCGAAGCTGTTGGGGAATTGGAGCTCGACCACTTATTGCACTTGCTCGGCAATGCCACGGAGTCGTGCAGGACGTCAATCCACCAAGTCACAGAATTGGTCAAATCTTTTGCAAAGAATACAGTCACAAGGCACTCTGCTTTCCAGACCGAGAAAGCTGGCGGCAAGCCTGCTATCCAGGGCGAGCAAGGGAGCTCGGAGAGCTTCGAGAGTGTCAAGTCGAAGATTGAGAAGGAATTGCAGAGCGTGTTGAAATCGCAGGCAAGTCAGGACGGGCAAGTCACACACTCGATCCACTACTCGGACATCAATGGCTTGAGTCGACTCGAAAACTACATTATGGCCAAAGAAATCGCCGACTACTGCCGTAAGTAAAGGCCTTCGGACATTCCAAAAGCGACGAAACTGACACGAACAATCCCAGACTCCCAAAACATCCCATTCCGACTCTCCCACTCAACCATCCTCAACCACAAAGAAGCAGGCCGCGGCTTTGCCATTTCCACCTGCGCAGTCCCCTCCCGCGACCTCGCGCCGCAGTCCAAACCCCAAGCCGACACAACAGCAAAAACCAACACCGCCACCGCCTCCAGCTCCGCCCTCTCCAACCCCGTCATGAAATTCGACGACGCCCAGATCCGCCGCCGCATCCTCGCCGGCTGCGAAGCCGTCATGCGTGAAGAGCCCACGATAACCGAATACGACACGATCGTCGGCGATGGCGACTGCGGCTACACCCTGCGCGACGGCGCCAAGCAAGTTCTGACCTTCATAGCGGACAAAGACCTCTCGCAGCTCCCCCAGACTCTCGCGGCCCTCGTGCACGACCTCGAAGTAAACATGGGCGGCACCTCCGGCGCGCTCTACTGCATTTTCCTCACGGCCCTGGCCGCTTCCCTCGCCGCGGAGTCTACTTTCCCCAAAGCTCTGAACGCCGCACTGCAGCAGTTGTTGAAGTTCACGCGCGCGAGGTTGGGCGATCGCACGATGATGGATGCTCTTATTCCTTTTGTGGAGACGCTTGATAATGGCACGGAGGGCGGGGATGTTGAGAAGGCGCTCGGGGAGGCTGTCAAGGGTGTTGATGGCACGAAGAAGATGGAGGCCAAGCTGGGCAGGAGCACTTATTTGGATGAGAGTGCTACGCGAGGCGTGCCGGATCCGGGCGCTTATGGATTGTTGGTGTTGTTCAAGGGTATGGCGCAGGCGGCATAGACGTTTGGGTCAGAGGACTTTCTGGTGTTTGTGTGGGAGGTATGCACATTCGCTACTTACCTAGCTATTGAGTGGGCGATGATCACTCTCAAAATCTTTAATGACAACATGTTGAGCCTCCCATGGCTGGGCCGAGTTGAGTTGGTTAATCGAGCTGGCTGTGCTGCTTGAGTTGTTGAAGTTGTTTCGGATTGAGTCGAGTTGATTGGTTACTGACTAAATACTGATTGATATCAGTCGATCAGGGTTAGGGTTGGGGTACCGTCATCTATCGACAATCAGACCAAACACTTCGTCCGCAATACTTGACAGCCTGTCGCGTCCAGTTTCTTGATACAGTGTGAATGTATATGACCGGGGTTATCAGGCAAGGGATCAGTTGACTATACAGGCTTGTATTAGCGCCAGTAATCGATTTGAATGTTCGTTCTGAGCCACGGTCGATGAATCCCATACATGTAGCCACGACACCATCGTTCAACGGAGCACGCACACTATACTATTCACACTCACTCACGGCGGACTTCATGCAAGTATCGTTTTAGAGCCAGACGTCCAGTCTGACTAGACGATTAATTCATCAATACATCATGGCAGCAGTAGGATCGGCACACGGGAGAGAGGTAGAAGCAGAGAAGAGAATCGTTATTTCATTTATGGAAGACGAACCTAAGCTAGTATGTATGTAGCATTAAGGATCCTCTGGAAGGAGCCGAAGGCCATCGTCATCATCGTCGCTATCAGGACTCGTCGTCGCTCGCACCGTCCATCATAAGATCATCAATCGATCAGAACGGCCAAGTCCAGTCTGTGAACTCCTGCACGTCCATGCCGGTCTCGTACACATGATTCTTAGCCCTGATGCGCTGCTCGAGCAAGTGTTCTCTGGCAGCGGCGCCGCGGTTGCCGAGCCTGTCCTTCATGTTGTCGATAGCCAAGATGGCGAGGGAGAATCGGTCGGCCTCGTTGCGGATGGCGAGCTCGAGCGGGGTGTTGATGTTGCCCTTCTCCTTGTAGCCGCGCACGTGCAGCAAGTGCTGGCCCGGGCGGTTGTAGGTGAGGCGGTGCACGAGCCAGGGGTAGGAGTGGAAAGCGAAGACAATGGGCTTGTCGTTGGTGAAGAGCGAAGTGTACTCGCGGTCCGTCAGGCCGTGTGGGTGATAGCCGTTGGGGATCAGCTTGAAGAGGTCGACGACGTTGACGAAGCGCACTTTCAAGTCGGGGAAGTGTTGGCGCAGAAGAGCTGCTGCCGCGAGGGCTTCTTGGGTCATGACGTCTCCGCATGATGCTACTACCACGTCTGGCTCGGCGCCGTTGTCGTTGGAGGCCCAGTCCCAGATGCCGATGCCTTTGGTGCAGTGGGCGACGGCAGCTTCCATGTCGAGGAATTGGAGGTGATTCTGTTTGTCGGCGACGACGACGTTGACGTAGTTGGTTGATCGGAAGCAGTGGTCCATTGTGCTTAGCAGGCAGTTCGCGTCAGGTGGGAGGTAGATACGGACGACTTCGGGCGACTTGTCTACGACGACAGAGAGGAAACCGGGGTCCTGATGAGTGAAGCCGTTGTGGTCTGTGTAGTTGTTAGCGTCGAGTCAACTAATGCGGTGAAGGAATACTTACCTTGACGCCAAACTGTACTAGTGAGCAAGATATTCAGAGATGAGACGGCCTGACGCCAGGACACCTCGAGACTCTTCTCGATCCACTTGGCATGCTGGTTGACCATCGAGTCAATGATGTGAACGAAAGGCTCGTAACTATTGAGAAGTCCGTGGCGGCCAGAGAGAATGTAGCCTTCGAGCCAACCCTCCACAGTGTGCTCAGACAACATTTCCATGACTCTACCCTCAGGGCTGAGGTTGCCGCCATCTTCATCCTCTGGCAAGTATCCGTTGACCCAGACCTTCTTTCCTGCCTCGTAGATCTTGCCGAGCTTGTTGCTCTCCGTCTCATCAGGTCCCATGACGCGGAAGGACTCCTGGTTATCACGGACAATGGTGTAGAGGAAATCGGCAAAGGTGCTCATGCTCGGTCCACTAGTGACACCAGGCTTGTCAACCTTGAGCGCAAAGTCGCGGAAGTTCTTCAAGCGGAGAGGGCGGCGGAGAAGTCCACCGTTCGTGATGGGGTTCTCAGACATGCGGTGGCCCTTTGTAGGCGCCAGCTCCCTCAACTCTGGGATGAGCTTGCCTTCCTTGCCGAAGAGCTTCTCGGGGCGGTAGGAGCGCATCCACTGCTCGAGCATGTTCAGCTGCTCGGGGTCGTTGAGGACTTTGGTGAGTGGCACTTGGTGAGAACGCCAGAAACCCTCAAGGAATTGACCTGCGTCGTTCTTGCGTGGTGCAGTCCAACCTTTGGGTGATCTGAGGATGATCATGGGCCATCTGGGCCTGAAGGCCTTACCGGACTCGCGAGCAGTTTTCTGGTGCTTCAGAATCTCCTTGACGCAAGTGTCCATGGTAGCGGCCATGGCTTGGTGCATGCTTTCGAGGTCGTTGCCGGCGACAACGTAGGGTGTCCAGCCGTAGCCTCTCATGAGCGAGAGAAGCTCCTCTTCCTCGATTCTTGCCAGGATGGTGGGGTTATTAATCTTGTAGCCGTTGAGATGCAGGACTGGCAGAACGCAACCATCTTTGATTGGGTTGAGAAACTTGTTGCTGTGCCAGCTGGTGGCCAAAGGACCAGTCTCGCTCTCTCCGTCTCCCACGATGGTCAAGGCGATGGTCTTGGGGTGATCGAAGACGGCACCGAAAGCGTGAGAGAGCGAGTATCCGAGCTCGCCGCCCTCGTGAATGCTTCCTACCACCTCCGGAGTCATATGGCTGCCGTGTCCACCGGGAAAGGAGAATTTCTTGAAGAACTGCTGCATGCCTTCCTTGTCCTCTGAGGTGTTTGGGTAAGTTTCGCTCCAGACGCCCTCCAGGTAGAAGTTGGAAATGAGGCCCGGCGCACCATGGCCAGGACCAGAGATGACAAAGGCATCGAGGTCGTACTTCTTGATCATGCGGTTGAAATGTATGTACCTGAGATTGTCAGTATTTTGCTCAATAATCCTCAATATCCAGATGGTGGCTTACGTGAAGGACTGGCCGGCATCACTGCCCCAGTGACCTAGCAGCCTTGGCTTGATGTGCTCCTTCTTCAATGGCTCTTGGAGTAGAGGGTTCTCTTTGAGGTAGAGCATACCAAGGCACAAGTAAAGGGTGGCATGGAAGTAGCGGGTGAGCTTGTCGATTTCATCTTTGCTTAGAGGCTCGCCGGTGACAGTGGAGCGGGTCTTGTTGTAGACGGACCATTCGGCCACGCCATCGACTAGAGTGCTCTGGGCCACTTCGGACGCCATTGGGTTGATAGAGAGTGTATCAGGTTGGAGTGTGGTTGTGTTTGTGAGGTCAGAAGAAGGGAATCAGTGGTTCGAGGAAAAATGGTGAGGATATAAGTGAGCTTGCCTGCCCGCCTTTGCCGCGTTCACATGCAGAACGAGCGTTGGCTTCCTCTTGTTTGGACAAACATTGAACGGACATCGCCTGATGATGATGATGACGACGGCCCGGTCTGGGAGACGGATGCACCGGAAGAGGTAGCACCAGGCAGGGCAAGACACGGGGGGGGGATGTAAGGACTCTAGGTCAAGCTTACGGAAGCTTGACATCACAGCCAACCAACCGTCCTATACGCCTCCATCTCCCACTTCCCATTGCATGAAACTCGTCTCGTTCAGTCTAGTATATCAATGCGTGTAGGGAGGCGAGAGAGTAGTATGGTACTCAGCTTTCCAACGCGGCAATGATAGGGTGCTCACAAACAGCCAGCCAGTACACAACATGACCTTTCCATCTCGACCTCGGAGGTGACGCAAAAGGAATGCCATCATGGCCAAACTCAGTTCCTCGATCCGCCGGTAGATCGGCCATGCGCTAGTGGATCAATGCATGTCTCACCACGCTACCGCCCATGGAGCTTCACAATAGGCATGCTGTTGCTAACACGCGTATGGGATCGACCGGCTTGAGCATCAGATTAGCGTGTCAATCCATGGCAGTCTCGAAAATACCACGGAATGCGTCTTTGTAGGTTTGCAGCCAAAGATGCCTTGCATCGAGAACGTGGTGGTATTGTTGTGCTTGCTGTCATCGCAATTCGGCACTGCACTGCACAGCTGCAACACAGGCAGATCCGGAAGCCGCCGGCTGCTTCCCCGACCTGTAGACTGTAGTTGTGGATCCCGAAGGGCCAGGCCAGGAACGCCATCGTTAACTTCGATCGCATAAATTTGGCATCTTCTTTTTTTTGACCTTATATAGATATTATTGATACATGAACATGATCAGCACCTACAGCATCATCCTGTCGTCCAGTCGAGACGCACTTATTCCCCGATACTTAGAGAACACTCCAGAAAGCTTGAAGAGCTCAACTCGCAATGTCACATGACAAAGCAGAGCGGACATCGCCTGTTATAGGAACGGGAACAACATAGGACCTCACCGTAGGAGTACAGAGCACAAAAGATGTGTCTGATCATATTCTTGTAGCCAAATCGCGGATGAAAACGTGTCCTCGTCTTCTCCCGCTAAGCTAGCACATCTCAGCAACGAACACTTCGTACTTAAAACCATGTTTCGGAGAACGATCACTACATCTTCAGTGATTTTTATTAAGTCCCCCATACATATCCAACTGGCAATTGTTTGAGATCGAATTGATGTCAACCGTATCTAGTAGAAAAGAACGTTATAATACAAGTAGTCAGCCGATATCAACAAACCATCCTCCACCAAAAAGATGCAAAAGATCAATCGGACTACCAGGCGAGTGGTGGACCAAAACCAGGCCGCATTGCAGGCGTCCTTAGACTTACCCGCAACACTACCACGTCTGCGCCCATCGTGTCGCCCAGGAGGTCCCCTCGAAGGGACTTTCCGAGTTGAACTCCCACCACTCTCCTGGAGTATCCGATGCACATGCGCACATGTACATTGGATGGCTCCAGGAGCAGGAAGCGAACCGTGGTCCGACACCGGGCGTGATTTTAACGGCGCTAAGTCATTACGGCTGAGCCATAAGACCGCTGGGTCCTCAGTGAAGACTTGTTGGAAGTGAAGCACATGCGT
>Ga0265797_10005846_pt1 | contig 17760 bp, 17 predicted proteins | sample P2T30metagenome_FD_192433 | JGI IMG/M metagenome (GOLD analysis project Ga0265797, IMG submission 192433) | Plant litter microbial communities from East Loma Ridge, Irvine, California - P2 T30 | ecosystem: Environmental > Terrestrial > Plant litter > Unclassified | place: USA: California...
TTTGGGGGGGGGGTTCTGATAGAGAGCGGAGCAGGTGCTAACACCATGTAGCGGTGGTGGCTGGGTGTAGCCGAGGCAGGATTGTTTCCGGGTGTCAACTACTATTTAAGCTGCTGGTACAAGCGCTCCGAGTTTGGCATTCGAGCTGCTATCTTTTTCTCCGCCGCGGCACTGGCAGGATCGTTTGGGGGGCTCCTGGCCGCAGGGATTGCGCAGATGGCGGGCGTGGGAGGGAAGCCTGGTTGGGCTTGGATCTTTGTACGAGTCACCCAATTGCTTTGCAAAACAGTCAATTTGCTCACCACTTGACAGATTTTGGAAGGCCTCGTGACTATATTGGTGGGCATTGCCAGTTACTGGATGGTTCACGACTTCCCCGCGGAAGCTACCTTTCTCTCTCCAGATGACCGAGCCCGTGTCCTCCGCCGCCTGAGAGCGGACAAACAAGCTTCTGCCTCGCATGAAGACTTCCAAATGAGATACTTTTGGCAATCGGCAAAGGACTGGAAAACGCTCATGTTTGCCATCATCTACATGGGGGCAGATGGTTCGCTCTATGCCTTTAGTCTCTTCTTGCCGTCTATTATTGCAGGCATGGGCTACAAGTCCACAACAGCAAACTTGCTCTCTGTACCTCCGTATGCGGTGGCAGCCGTTGTGACAGTAGCTGTGGGATACATTGCTGATCGCACCCAACAGCGTGGATATTGCAACATGGTCGTTTCCATTTTCGGCATCGTAGGCTTTGCTATGCTCATCGGCTCTGGAAGTCCCAACGTACAATACGCAGGCACCTTTCTAGGCGCTGTCGGAATCTACCCTACAATCGCGAATACAGTTACTTGGGCAGCCAATAATGTCGAGGGCGTCTACAAACGGGGCGTCACGCTTGGATTCGTCATCGGATGGGGCAACATTAATGGCGTGGTTTCGTCAAATATCTACCGGACCAAGGACAAGCCGAGGTATTTCTTGGGCCATGGCGTGGTGCTCGCATATTTGACACTTTGGTTACTGGGGGGCAGTGTTGCAACAAGAATCCTGTTGGCGAGAGAGAACAAGAAGAGGATGCAAGGACATAGGGATGCTTGGATCCAAGGCAAGAATGAACAGGAGGTTGAGGACATGGGCGATCAGCGGCCAGACTTTTTGTACACGCTCTGAGTGTTCTCAGGCCATTGCACTGTGGAAGAGGACGGAGATGAACAGAAAAGGGTAGCAAACTGGGGGGTTTTTTCTTTTGGGTCAAGCAGAACTTGTACAAGCTGGTGTATCTTGTCCTGGGTGTCGCCTGCAACTGTGCGTGCGCTGGCACACAAGGTTATATGTATATATATATATATATATATATAACTCATGTCCGTGGTATGCAACGAGGCCGGTCATTCTAGAAGCCATCAAGGTGCACAAAGTGTCGACAAGCTGTGGGAATCCAAGAATGGAACAGACTTGGATGTGGAAGAGGGCTGCTTGGGAAGACCGAGAGCAGGGCGTAGGCTAACTCGAGCCTGAGCCGACCATGCCGTTCACGGTTGTCTGGCTGCTTCACGAACCGGCGTCGTTCACGACTCAGGTATGCGCATACAGTCGCTCCGATTCCACACTGTACTAATCCCACCTGCCCCTTTTGCCGACGTCAACCCAGCCAAGAACGCCGGCGATGCAAGCTAGGAACGCAGCGCCGGCACTAGCGCCTTCTCCGCATTTTCTTCTTCGTTCTGCCGCCCGCCCCCCGGATCTTCCGAACATCCCGACAGCGAGGGTCAACCGATACAAAGACCAAGATACACGCAGCAGGACCCACGGCAATGGACCAGCAAGCACAGAGGAGAGTATCAAAGGCATGCGACGCGTGCAAACGACGAAAGGTGCGGTGCAATGGGCAGACGCGCTGCCAACAGTGTGCACATCTCGGCCTACGATGCATCTATTCGCCGTCTAGCAAGCAACGGTCTCAGGGCAAGAGAGGTCACATCATCTCCGAATTCAGGAATCAAACGGCAAAGTCGCCAACGACATCACCTCCCATACTAGCAGCACGGCCAGGCCAAGGCAGCTCTGAGCCGCTATTTAGTCCCATCTCGCCCATGGTTGTGCGTGATGGGGGCGAGCCTTGTACGTCACTTTGAACATCACAGCAACGTGCTGACTCCAGGCCAGTATCTTCCGCCTCTTTCTCCACACCCCAGTACAGCAAGTCATTCTTTCTCAATCTCATTCCAGACTATGTTGAGGGTGTCTATCCCGTGCAGCCAGTCATTGCCGAGTATGAGCTCAGACAGTACATTGAAGTCATGGACACAGACCAAGATGTTCGTTCCTTCATCTACGCGTTTGGCGGATGCACGCTGAATCTGACGCGCTATGGCAGCCGCAGAACCGCAGAAATCGTCCAGACCATTGAGGATCTGATGGACCTTTCAATCCAAAGCATGAGGCGAGCTCACAAACAATTCCACTTCTCCGTCATGCGTGCCATGCAATCCATGTTTATACACAACTGCCTCATGAGTATCAACGGCCCCGACGCCGCCTTCTACTACATCCGCGACGCCATTTCCATAATTCAGTTGCTGCGAATAGACAATCCGGAGCATGCTGCAAACCTGTCGCCTCCAGAGCGTTCGCGAAGACAGCGGCTTTACTGGCAGGCATACATTCATGAGCGCTTCCTGGCTATTCTAGACTACCGCCGGGCCATCCTACTGCCGCTCTATACATTGCCCGAGGACGACCCTACCCTTTCGATCCAGGTCCACGAAGGATTTATCCAAATTATCAAACTATTTCAGATGCTAGATCCCGAGTTCCTCGGTAGCTGGCTAGATTCGCAAGGAGGCGGCGTCACCAGCACCTGGGTCGAAGCCAAGTCGCGAGAACTCGAAGGTGACCGCGAGGCTGATGCACGAGAGCTAGCCATGCTTTCCATGATGCAGCGTGCCGATCTGACAATCACAAAGGAATGGCTGCGCACGTTGGTCTGGCGCCTCGCCATGAGCCAAACGCTGCTCTCGACGCGGTCCTCGAAAGAATGCCTATCCCTCCTCTTCCCCGTCCGGCTCTCGCAAACACTGCGCCAGCAAGTCTCTAGCATGTCGCGCCACGACATCGAAGTCCATGGCAGCAGTATCACGCAAAAGCTCTTTGAAATCACAGATACCATTGCCGATGTTCTCATTCACGTTCCTGCCGCGACACTCGAAGAAACAGCGCTCCGCATCGACGACTTTCTATTTATCCTCGACTTTGTACTGCTGTTTCCACACCTCGACGCGACGCGACGCGGGATCCTGCTGGAAAAACTGGAAAGGCTGCAGACCATGTTCCCAGAGGCTCTTAGTAATGCCAATTCGCCAAATTTGTCCCTGGAGCTGCAGAGTCCAGGCGGTGAAAATGATCCTTGGTTCCAGGTGGCGCAGTCGAAAACGGCTGTGGGGCTGGAGGGTTTGGCCAAGGGGGTAGCAACGGCGCAAGCGCAGATACAGACGCAGAGTCAGGAGGCGCCGAGGTCAGAGGCGAGAAGTGAGAAATTGGCCACATGGAATGACATCTCGAAACGTCTGTCGATGCAGGTTGCCACCTTTGGGCATATCTAGTGTTGCGCTATCCAGCACAGGTATCTCTGGCTTCTGGACATCTCAGTAATTGTAAATATTTCATGTACTGTATATACAGGTGCTTGATGGCAGTTTTCCAGCCGGATGTATTGGTATGCAGTACATTACCCTGTACACGTAGTCCTGTGAACATGAGGCAGCGTCCTTGCAATACAAGGCTCGAGACCTATGCGGACAAATGACAGTTCTCCCATAGAGCCGAATACACCAAAATCGAAGTTGGAAAATGTTTTCTTCTATTGTACAATCTAGACAGCATCTTTCGAGCTAATCTGCTCCAGATGTGTCGACACGCCCTTCTTCTCCACGAACATGCTCTCGCTATCACTACCCCCAAACCCCTCCACAACAGTCGTCCTAAACTTCCGTGCAGGGATGCGTCTCTCAAACAAGACATCTAGCTCACCATACGTCCGCCCCTTTGGCTCTGGCAACCTGAATAGCGCCCATAAAAAGCAGCAAAAGCAGGTTCCCGCATAGAAGAACCCGCTCTTAGCACCCCAGTTCCATGCACCCGGATTCAGCATCCGTGGAGTGATGACGTTACCGATGATAGAGCCAAGGTTGTAAAAGTTGCGGGCTAGGACAACAGTCTTCTGGCGCAAACGCGTCGAAGGAATCTCTGCAACAATGGAATAACACACGGGACCGACGGTGCAGTTGTATGCTGCGGCGAAGAGCAGAAGCATACTGCCAATGCCCCATTGTGCGCTGACATTGCCCTTGTGGATGGTACCTAGACCGCCGATGATGCAGAGCAGACCGACCATTACGAGGTCGCCTACGACGTACAAGGTGCGGCGACCGACGCGCTGGATCAGGATCCAAGCTACCATTACGCCTACACCGCCAATTGCGTATTGGCCGAGGCTCATGGAGAAGGCGTTCGAGTCGCTGAGGCCGGCTTGCTGGAAGAAGTAGGTGCTGTAGCCGATGAGGCCAGCGCCGCAAAAGGCCTGTGTGAACCAGGCCATTGCTGCGATTTCGGTGCGGCGGAGGTCTGTGCCTTTGAAGCAATCCAGGTATGAGGTACCTTCCGAGACGGCCATCTCCATGGCGTTGGTATGTCGCATCATGGCGATTGTTTCGTCAGCGTTGAAATCTGGGAGCTTCTCAGGCGACGTCAACCGCATAAGCATCCTCTTGGCCTCTTCGCAGCGGCCCTTGCGCACAAGCCACCAGGGGGATTCTGGGGCGAATGATATGCCAATCATCAAGGGGATGGGCCATATCCATTGCAGTGCATACGGGATACGGTATGCCCATTGATCGGGAATTTCGGCCACGCCTTTGAGAACGCCTGATGCAAGAAACTGGCCGATGACCCAGCAGAGGTTGACGTAAGTAGTGAGGATGGGACGGAGCGGGACAGGTACAACTTCTGCGGCATATGTACATGTCAGGGTCTGGAAGACGCCCCATGGAATACCGCACAGAATGAGACCGCAGAGGAGCATGACAATGTTCTGAGCGAAGAAGACGACGAAAATGAACAAGTTGACGGCAAACAGGGCGCCGATCATAGTCTTCTTGTATCCAAAGCGGTCCGCGATGATGCCGTTGAGCAACAGACCCGCGCATTCTCCGACGTAGGCACCGTTTGTGAGGCCAGCTTGCCAAGCTGCCGTAAGCTGCCAGTCGCCACCGGATAGCTCTACGCCAAATTTTCGCTTGAAGGCAGGAACGGCCATGAGATTGGCGATCAAGACCTTGTCGAAACCTTCCATGATGATGGCAGCAGAAAGCAGAACCGACCAGGCAATGGCTTTGGGGTACAGATTGACACCCTGTCTCAAGGTCATGTGCTGTTCGGACTGTGTCGCTTTGCTGGCATCGTGGGCGACTCGTTTGAGGTCCGGGACGGCAAGCGAAAGGCGTCGTGCCTGTTCTGGGTCGACAGCGACGACGCTGCTGTTGCGGCGCGACATTGCTGCTGCGTTGACGACAATGTCGAGTCGAGCTGGAGTGTCAAGACAAGTACCGTAAATGGCCAACAAAGGGCGTGGGTAGAAAGCTTCGAGGCTGCGGTCCAACCCAGCCGTCTGGTGGGCGTGGAGTCGGTGGGGACTTGAAGCTCGGTGATGGTCCGGTGGTGGATCTAAACGCTATACTTATACAACTTGACCGCTACAGCCACGCGATGCCCAGGTGACAGTCCGAGCTCTTTGTCGGGGATACTGGAGTACGTCGATTGATGCGGGGATGGACAAGACAATTACCGTACACTTGTCGAGCCATGCCGATTCCAAGCGACCCTTCCCCCCGGGCCATGGCCAAGTGAGCTAGGCCGTGGTGGGAGAGTGCCGCCGACGTGGGCGTGCCATGAGAGAAATCCGCCGACACATGTCGTGGCCGGTGATTCGTACGAGGTCGGGCCGGTAGAAGGACGCACAGGCGCAGAGGCGAAGGCGTGAGAAACCACCCAGTCCTAAGTTTCCGGGTCTGGTGTTTAGCAGCGACGGTGCGGTTTCTTGTGCATGTGCATGAGTGTGTGTGTGTGTGTGCAGGCAGCCGGTATTGGTTGCATGTCGGAGCATGGCCTTTCGATCGCCCACCTCTCCTTGGCGTGCTGACTGTTTCCCCGCACTCCGGCCTCGTCTAGTTGCTTGGGGTCGCGAAGCAGTGTTTGTAGACGGGAAGACGTGGGATGTGCAGGGTGCCAATGCCGGTGTTGATGCTGGTGCTGGCGCCATGGGAAAACATGGCGGGGAACAGAGAGGCTCGACTTGGTCGAGTATGCGGGGGGTTGCTGATCAAGGCTTCGTGCGAGATGCTGGCACGCCACCTGAGGGCGTGGTCTTCTCCACGATTTGCGGATGCGGATTCGATGGAGACGTGTGGGGAAGAGGAGGCTCTGTTATGCGGCGCGTTTGGTGGTGGGTTGCCCAGATCCAGGACATGCAGCATTTTGCTTCCCGGCCCGACTTTGAACAAACCACAATCTTGCCGATAATCTTGCCGAGTAGACGACATGGCTCACAAGCTATTGACAGACGGCGTTTCTGCGTCTTCAAGAACAACACATGCTTCTCCCGTCGCATAGTGCAATGCAGTTATAAGGAAGCTACGCCGTCGTTGCAAGCCACCGACCTCGAAGCCGCGCTTATCCTGTTCGACGTCATACACGCCACCCATCTTGCTACACCAACCTTGACCCCCGCACCAACTCGATGACCGTTACGCAGAGGCCCTGGTGGAAGGATGGCATCGTATACCAGATATACCCTGCCAGCTTCAAGGACAGCAATGGCGATGGGATCGGTGACCTGAACGGCATCATCTCGGAGCTTGACTACATTCGCTCAATTGGTGTTGATGTCATCTGGATTTGTCCCATGTACGACTCTCCTCAGGTTGACATGGGGTATGATATTCGAGACTATGAGGATGTGTACCGCCCATATGGCACAGTGCAAGATATGGAGAGACTAATTGCCGAGACACATTCACGAGGAATGAAGATTATATTAGATTTGGTCGTGAATCACACCTCGGACCAGGTATGCTCTCAACCATGCCTTCTGGGTACATGCTTCCATGGCTGACTCTCTTCAGCACAAATGGTTTTTGGAGTCGCGCTCCTCAAAGCATAACCCAAAACGTGACTGGTATATTTGGAAACCCGCTCGCTACATTGACGGCGAGCGCAAACCTCCAAACAACTGGGTATCTAATTTCACAGGCAGTGTCTGGCAGTGGGATGAACACACACAAGAATACTACCTCCATCTCTTCTGCCCAGAGCAACCTGATCTCAACTGGGAGAACCCCGAGACTCGGCGGGCCATTTACAAGTCAGCCATGGAATTCTGGCTGCAGCGCGGCGTCGACGGTTTCCGCGTCGATACTGTCAACATGTACAGCAAGGGAGATATGCTTGACGCCCCAATCACAGACCCGGGCTCCGATTGGCAGTTTGCTGGTTACCAGTACTGCAATGGACCGCGCATGGCCGAGTTTCTGACCGAGATGAATCAGATTCTCGACAAATACGATGCCATGACCGTAGGCGAGTGTCCAAATACCCCCGACATGAAGCGAGTCCTACAATACGTCTCGGCTAAAGAAAAGCAACTAAACATGGTTTTTCAGTTCGTACGTACTCTCGTTCCCAATTCCTCTTCTCCTTCACACTAACCCACCGTCTACCAGGATGTCGTCGACGTAGGTCAAGGGCCCTACAAATTCCAAACCACTCCCAAAAACTGGACACTCCCCGACTTCAAACGCGCCATGGCCCGCACGCAAGACCTTATTCGTCCGCCCTCTGACGGCTGGACCACAGTCTTCCTCGAGAACCATGACCAAGCCCGGTCCATTACACGTTTCACCTCGGACGCGCCCGAGCACCGTGTTCCAGGGGGCAAAATGCTTGCGCTCATGATGTGCGCGCTTAGTGGCACGCTGTTCATTTACCAAGGCCAGGAAATCGGCATGACGAATTTTCCACTAAGCTGGGATATGAGCGAATACAAGGACGTCGATTCCACGAATTACTACAAGATGGTTGCCACACGAAGCAACAATGATACAAAGGCACTTGAGGCAGCGCATCGCTCATTGCAACATCTCGCCCGTGATCATGCACGCGTACCAATAAGTTGGAGCAACGCGCTGCACAATGGATTTTCGCCGCCCGACGCAAGTGCGAAACCTTGGATGCGGCCCCTGGAAGACGCAAACGTATGTAACGCGGAGCAGCAGCAGACTGACAAATCCTCTGTTTTGGCTTTCTGGAAGACTATGCTGCGCATCAGGAAAGAGCACGCTGATCTATTGGTACACGGTCAGTATGATGATTTGTCTGTGGATGATTCAAGATTTTTTGTCTTTACTAAGACTTGGATGGGGGAAAAGGCTCTTTGCGTTTGTAACTTTACAGACAAAGGGACAGAGATTGTTTTACCAGAGGAGGTGAAGGGGCTGAAGAGGGAGTTGCTGATAAGCAGTGTTGAGGAGGGGCAGTTTGCGGAAGATCAATTGAAAGCTTTTGAAGGTAGGATCTACTTGCTAGTGTAGACGTGCGAGTGCGTTTGCTAGCATTATCAAGGTCATTTATTTGGTACATGGTGCTTACCCACCAGGCATAAGTCATCTTCTTTATGTCCTATGTTTTTACTTCCACAGTTGAAAGCGGGATTTGTGGTCAACACCGGGATATACTTAGTGTTAAGCAGTTCACCAAGCATAAAAGATTATCATGGAAGCAAAGAACAAGAAAATGCCCGTCCGTGTCGTTATTACACACCGATTACTATTCCAGATTTACAGACATTGCCCTTAACACTCCAACTCAACAACAGCCACACTACTCCAAGGCACTTGCACACCAAGCAACCCATCCCCATCTACGCTCAATTTCTCTCCCCTTGTAATATTCGCCATCTTAACTGGCCTCCCCTCCCCTACCTCATAATCGAAACTATAACCATCCCAGGTGATTCCCGCAGTGGCGTCACTGCCCTCCGCCATCAGCCTCTTGACGTTCCCCTCGCCCTGACAAGAACTCGGCACCCGAAACATGTGCATATCTTTTGGCCTTGCAAAAGGTGTCGTAAAGTTGTTGGCCGTCGTATTGTACGTGTGCAGGTCAACGACAAGGAGGCGAGTAAGCGTATCATTGGCATATGCTGCGTACTGCACTGCAAATTCCGTTGACGAATCCAAATTCGAGATTTGGAGACGAGTTGAGGGACAGGGTTTATGGAGAAAGGCTGCAACGGCCAGGTTTCCATAGTAAGGGGGTTTAGTGCCTTTGGTTGTAAGATTGGTCTGAATTGGCTGCCAGGATTGGTAGCTTTATCTTGCCATTAGCGGGGCATGAAACGGTGGGAGTAAGTAGATGTAGGTGTGAAAAGGGAAGAACACAGTGGAGGAACAACGTACCGATAATTTGTTCCCTGATGCATGTGAGAGCGGGAAATGTTTTTCGAAGCAAGATACAGGTTCCAATCAACACCCCACAAGGCCGCGCCAAAACTATTGCTTAAGCCGGGTCGTCCCTGTCTAGCAAGGGAGTTGTGCTCGCCCAAAATAAAAGGCAAGTTTGGATCCAGAAAAGTTCCCGCTGCTTTGATGCCTTGTGAGACATGGAGCTGGGCATCTGCTTTGAGTATGACATTACTGTGGTTCATTAATGTGCCTTGTAGCGTGACCCCCAGGCTTGTAGAAACGCCCATATAGTTGTGCGAGGAAATTATACCAACATTCTTGTTCTCGTTGATTCTTCTTTTCCACGCCTCTACTGGATCTAGGGTGAAGAAGCCGTCCACTCCTACGCCCGCAAAACTCGGTGCCATGAATTTCATGCCGGAAAGGTCGGGGCATGCTGTCTTGATAGCTTTCTCAATAGTAATTGTACCATTTATCCATTCAGATACATAGTCCGTTTCAGTCCAGTTCTCAGGGCGGTAGCCAGAAGCATGGAAGAGGTCAGGTTCGTTACCATACTCCCAAAAGTCAAGATTGGACCCAATAGCCTTGCAGGCATAGGGTACAGATGCCCAAGTTGCAGATCTTGCGGCACTAGAGTTGACACCCATATTGAAGCCGTGGGTGTACTTGGTGCCGTGAGGCATGGTTTGATAGGACTCAAAAAATGATGGGCCGATGGTAATGATGGTCGGGTAGTCGGCAGAGATGTTGGGGCGGATAACACCGATGAGACTGGTTTTCTGCGATTCATCAAAAATGGCGATATCCCTAAGCTTGTAGTTCAGTGATGTGTACTCGTCGCTACTGTGTTGAGGGTATTACTGTGTATTGCCTCCTACACGAGCAATAGGCATGGAACCTTGAAGTTTACCGAGGTTATTCATGAGGTTATACGAGAACCTGTTTGGATGCGATAGATTTCCTATAGGATACAATTATTAATCTTACTGTGATGTTCGTAGGGTGAGGCTCGGAAGTACCAGCAAAGTCAGGCCATGACGACAGCTCAAACGAGAAAGAAACAAACGAATCCAAGGGAACACCGGCATCTAAGGGAGCCGACTTCGAAATGACGATCGGCTTAGGCCGAGAAGATAGCTGAGTAGCCTCTACTTGTAGCGAAGCAACGAGACCCCCGAAAAGTAAAGAGCGGCCCAGAGTAAGTAACATCTCGAAAGCTTGACTCTGCGTATATTCTACATGGCCAGTTCGTGGCATTTATAGACACTGTCGGCAACGGAGCCTCGGGAATGGGTAGTGATTGAAAACTGCAAGGTTGATCTTCACCATGTTCTACGTGCGTTAGCCCGACATATATAATTTAAGTGGGGAAAAGCGTCTGGGTGCAAGTCAAGAAACGCGGGGTAACTACAGCAATCTCAAGATTCGGATATCCTTCCCGATCACGAGGCGGGAACAGGACGTTTAGTCTCAGAAAACGATGATTAGCGCGCATTAATCTTGCAGGGAATATCATTTACCAGGGCTTACACGCGAAAGATGATTGACCGACTTTAGTTGCCGATGGATATACTAGCCTTCGTAGCTCATCCCTCCGGCGCAGCCTTTGCGTTTTCAAGTACTGTAGATTGGGATATACTGTCTGAACTGTTTACATAGCCATATTAATGGGGAAACTCACTGCAACATGGATGACCAGGTGTTCAAATCGCTTCAAATCAGAGTTGAAATGATGTAAGCGACGCTACAAGCTATGGATTAAATGTGCTGACTGAAGAGGCCCCGAGGGAAGATTGGTAATGATGGGGTAACCTAGTTATATTTAACTTGCATACATTTGAAATGGGTTACTGTGAGCGCTGGATGGGGCAAAGGTGCCCAGTATATGTGGATGTCAGCTGTACACGTACCTGCAACATGTCATGTTATACGTTTCAACGTTGGGATACACTCACCCAGTGCACGGAGTCTTTCCGAATACCTCGTCGATCAAGGTATCGCATCGATGCTTCGAGTCTGCGTTTGATGCTTAGCTCTACAGCCGCACCGTTAGGGTTACGGCGGTAAGGCTCCACGTCTCCGATGTAAAAGTACATCGATTGTTCATCGTCCGCCTGACTGCATGAACAAGGCAGTCGATCAAACAGGATACTGGTACCCACCAAACTCGCACGCTATGTGATTCCATAACAACGACACGAGCGGCAATACCTGCTCACGTCAGCATGTTGCTGTTTGACGAAACGGTGCTCAAAAATCTCCTTGTCGATGCAAGGGATCGGAGTGAGAACTACAGACACCGTGTCGTATGGGGACATGGCGTGCTCGCATCTTCAGTATATGAGGTACTTGGAGGGATAACTGCCCCTGTAGTGGATCAGTTAGTTTTCAAAACCACATCCGCAGATCCAGATGCCATCTCCGGGACCAATGTAAATGTTGAAATAGCTGAAAGCATCACAGGGCTCTTTCGCAGGCATAGCGGTATCAAGCTGCGGCTGAAGTGCCAGTAGGGGTGATTCTGGTGTCTCTGGTCGGCTATGGAGAGCAAAGGAGGAAATCACCTTTGTCAATTTGGAAAGCGATACGCGCTTTGAAATTGCCGGGCGATGCATACTTCTCCAAACTATGATGGTAATAGATAAACAGAGCCTGTGCGAGTTGTGCTTTGACGAGAAACCAAAGGCAGCAAGTGATGTAGCTTGCTGGACTAAACTACAGCCTTGAAGATTAATTCTGTGCATTGTGTGGATATATAGCAATTGTATTTTACGAAATAAAAGAATTAGAGTCATAACGTGGTGTTTACTGATGTGTTGAGATGACGAGGGCCAGCAGATTGTATACTCACAACGTGGAAAAGGTCAGGGGTATGAGATATCTCCTCAATATGGTCGCAACGTATCCTCCTACTGGGCACGTCAGTCAGATGTTTCCTCATGGTGGAAGAGGGATAGTGCTTAATTGATGCTGAACCCCCAATTCCAACAACTCTAGACGTGACGGCTCATGATGTATCACTGTTGGCTTCGTACAAGCTGGCGTAATCCTCATTAGAACTCATCTCCGATTCCTCCAGCTCAGCCTCGATGAGGCTCTCTTCCCATGTGTAACGGTGCGGCGAAAGGCAATCCTTACTGCATCATCTGCTCTTGCATCAACAAGCTTGACGAAACTCGCGTCCGGATCTCTCCTGTACGGCTCGTTGTTTCCAATATAGTACCGTGGCCAGTCTCCATACGAAGCGTTTCCACATCCTGCACAGGTGACACCGTAGAAATCGAGCGTACTGCCCTCCATTACAGCACGGTGGCTCAGTCCACACCTAGTGCAGATGTGTGCGTATCGAACTTCACGGTTTGGGGCCGGTTTAGGGGCTCGTATCATTCCGTACGGGAAGGGTGACAGTATCTCAGATGAGTGGCAGTTGGAACGAATTATCCGGTCGCAGCGGTCGCAGCGGTCGCAGCACAGGTATTTGAAGGGAAAGGTGCCCTTGTAATGGGTACTGATGTTTTCGTGACAACAGTTACAGCACCTCCATATGCCGTCTCCAAGCTCGACATCGCTTCTCAGAGCTCGAATCGCGGGATACTTGTTCTCCTGGATCAGGTAATCCTCGGTTGGCGCTTCAGCGGGCATGGCCGAGTCCAAGTAGGCCTGTAAGCTTCGAGATAGCGAACTGTCTTCCGATTTTCTCATGGCCGTTGGCGGAAGGAGATGATAGGATGTGGTTGTACTGCTTCTCCGCCCAAAGACAGTTTCAAAGATGCTCGTGAGTGACCAATCCAAGGCTCTGGAAAGTCGATCACGCAACATGCGGCCTTGACGCGGCATGCTACGTTGTCACAGGGACTTTTGTGGAAGGTGTAGTTGAGTTGATGTAAGCATGGTGATGCGGCCTGAAGATATGAGACGCGCGGAAAGCCATTTGAGTGATTGAGTTGCAGTGAAGGTGCGTTTGATAGCGCGCCTCTACTGCTATGGATATAGGTTAGCAGTCACTACGGTGGTGCCTTCCCTGGCCGCTCGCTTCACACAATCTATCCTCTCCCCAGCTATCTTCACATTCATCCTGAGGAAAAGAGAATATGAGAGAATGGTAACATGTGTGGTGCAATGTCCATGGTGTTTGCTACCACTATTATTGTCAGGGCCGGCGAACGTTCCTTCCTTGATGGAGCGAATCCTTGATCCGATGAATTTCATGACCAGGTGCAAACGCATGAGATTACCAGGACGCGTCACGGTGTCGTTGGTGGGTTAGAAGTAGATGTAGCAATAGCAATAAAACTAGAAGAGCCGGCGGCGGGTGACGTAATTTGCGCTAAGTAGCTGACACGAGAAGTCCAATGGACCACGGGTCCTCATGTCGCGCGCGCCTGGTCCTTCACATTGCAACCAACAACCACACTCATTGTCATGATCCAGGCACTTCTCCAGGTAAGTAAGCTCTACATGCACGGCTTGGGTCTTTGTATCAGGGTACCTAACACCATTGCAGCGCCTGGGCCGCTGGCTCGACAGGCCGTTCTTCCCATGGAAGCGCCTCATCGTCGGCTTCAACCTCGCCGAATTCGCGCTCGAAAACTGGCTTCTCTACCGCCAGTACCGCGTCCTGCAACGCACTTCTGTCCCCAAGGCTCTTGACAAGGAAATCGAAAGGGAAACGTATGATAAATCTCAGGTAGGTACCAAACCCCATGCACGCACACACAGTCAGAACAGGCGGCTGTCCATTCGGCTTAGGCTCAAGCTCACCTCTGAATTGCAGGCATACGGTCGCGCAAAGGCAAAATTCAGCTTCATCTCAGCTCTCTTCAACCAGGTCAAATCCATTGCCACGCTCTACTTCAATCTCTACCCGTTCGTCTGGGCCACTGCCGGCTCCGTCGTCGCTCGCTACGCGCCCGTCCGTTTCTCCGGCGAAATCACACAGTCGCTCTTGTTCATGTACATGCTGGGCTGGATTGACTTGATCGCCGGTCTTGGCTTCTCCTACTACCACAGCTTCGTGTTGGAAGAAAAGTTTGGTTTCAACAAGATGACAGTCAAGCTCTGGGTCACGGATATGATCAAGGGTCAGGCTCTCGCAATCGCATTTGGCATTCCAATTGGCAGCGCCTTCCTGACCATTATCAAGAAGACGGGCCAAGGCTTCTTCTACTACCTCTGGATGTTCATGCTGGTTGTACAGATTACGGGCATGACGATTTACCCCATTCTCATCGTGCCACTGTTCAACAAGCTGGAGCCGCTAAAGCCGGGCAAGCTCAAGGAGTCGGTCGAGGCTCTTGCGTCCAAACTAAACTTCCCTCTTGCAGAGTTGCAGGTCATTGACGGCAGCAAGCGCAGCGCCCACAGCAATGCCTACTTCACCGGACTCCCCTGGATTGGCAAGAAGAAGATCGTCATCTACGACACATTGTTGGAGAAAAGCACGGAAAAGGAAGTCGAGGCTGTTCTGGCGCACGAGCTTGGGCACTGGAAGATGAACCACACATCAAGGCTACTATTCATTAGCCAGGCGCATCTATTCTACGTCTTCGCCCTATTCTCCGTCTTCATTGACAACAGGTCGCTCTATGCTGACTTTGGCTTCCACCAAGAGCAACCAACCATTGTTGGTTTCATGCTCTTCAACGAAATCCTTTCGCCCACGGACTCAATTGTCAAGCTCCTTCTCAACATCTGGACTCGTAGCATGGAGTACGAAGCTGGTACGTCGCATCTACCTGTATCCCTAACCAGAACTAACACATGACAGACGCCTTTGCTGTGAAGCTCGGTTATGCGCGCGAACTGGGATCTTCCCTGATTAAGCTTCAGATTCAGAACCTGTCCAGTATGGACGCTGACTGGTTCTACTCAAGCTTCCACCACTCACACCCTATTCTGACAGAGCGTTTGAAGGCCATGAACTGGACTGGCGACAAGAAGGTGATCGATGACAAGGCGGCGGACGAGGACAAGGCTGTAAAGGCGAGCGACCGAGAACTATAGGTGTACCTATGAGGGACCTGTGCAGATGTATCAGATAGGATATATAGCACGAGCCAGGTATCTAGGTGCGCACAAGTAGGTAGCTGATGGCTGCCAATGCGATTGTTGATGTTAGGTCCAGATTGTGAACAAGAGGGTGGTGGTTTAGTCCGACTTGTTGCTCTGTGCTGCAGCCTTAGCCTTTTCTCTCTTCCTCTGTGCATCTCTCTCCTTCTTCGCCTTCTTTCTCGCTGCCTTGTCCACATGGCCGTTGGCCCCGGCCTGGGCATCATCAGCTTGTTCCTTTCTCTTTTTGCTTTCTTTGCCTTTGGACCCTGTGACTTGCACCTCTGGCACCTCTCCGCCTTGTTGAATAACATGCGTTCTATCTCCCACGTCGCCAATCTCGATGCCCCCTTGCTCTGCCTGGTACTCGGACATGTCCTGCCAGTCCTCCCCCCCGGCAGCCTTTGATTTCTTGCCCAGCTTCTTTCCCCCAGTGGTGACTGTGATATCTGCAGTAGCATCCTGTTGGTCGTCGTCGACGTCTTCGAGCGATAGGTCTGGCTCCAGATACTCGCCACGCAAACCGGCAGCCACGCGGCGCAAGTGATGCATGAGCGGATTGCCAAGGGCGCCGCCCTGCGCATTGAATGTGACGCCCTCGGGTGTAATCATGGCGTCTGGATGAAGGTGCGCATATGTTTCCGAGTTTTGCATGTACTTGTCTAGCATGGTCGAGGCCAAACCGAGCGATATGGGGGTGCTGGAAATGTGTCGGAGCGGTGGGGGCGCTTCGAGCAGCATGGCGACGAATTCGAATCAGACAATCGAAAGAGTGCGATGGGTGGATAATGTATTATGCGCTTTGTATGCGCTGTTCGGGGCCGAGATAGGAAGTGTTGCGGTGAAGGAAGTCCTGGACATTAGCTGAAGGAGAGATAATGCCTGCAAAAGATTGTAAATGGTGGTGGAACATTTTTTTGGCGCACAGACCTGTGCACACCATTTACCTTCATACCTTTGCCGACTTGTGACGGCCATGGACGATGGGGAACATCCCACACACACCCGCGACGCAAAGCCAACATCACGACGACAACAACGGAAAAGACCTCGACGAACCAGAGAAGAAGAACAATAACATAAAGAGCTGGGGAATTGAGGGAAACGAAAGAAAGGCAACATGAATGCGTTCCGTTGCTTGAGGGGAGCTGCTCGCCCTACCCACAGCACATGTACCCTCCTCCGCCCACGTATCGCAGCACCAACACCGCAACGGTACGTCCTTATGCTCCCATTCCCAACTCCTTGCCCGGAACAAACATTCCTCTCTAACACAATACATAGCTCACCCCTACAAACCAGACACATGTCGCTTCTCACACCCCGCCGGCCCACGCTCGCCCGCTCGTCCTTGCTGCCACCACCAGGCACCTCATCACCGCTCCTTCCATGTACCGGCGCAGAGACGCTCGACCTCGCGGCCAAGATATCGCAGCATCCTGGTCTGGGTAGCATGCAGATTCGGTGCGGACCAAGAGATACGTATAACCCGAGTCATTTGGTGAGGAAGCGGAGACATGGGTTTTTAAGTCGCATTCGCACCAAGAAGGGGAGGAAGCTACTTATGAGGAGATTGAAGAAGGGGAGGTGGAATTTGAGCCATTAGCTGGCTTTTGCTCCGCTCGACGAGCAACGCGAAACCCGATTTACCCTGAGTTGGTGTAGACAAATTTTCCCCCTTGAATCACATACTGTACATTGTGGATGCATGCGCGCACCATGGTGATATATTTTAGGGAAGATCATATATTCCTAACCGGTATGGCGAGTGCACTATCACATCTCTCTGGCCTTATGCACCCCTTATTATGGAGCGCGCAAGCTAAGGGCATAAACTCTTTCTGACCTATGCTTGAAGAGTATGTGACCTCTACGCACACTCCCCCATAAATGTTCAAAATCCGCCATCCTCACCAAATCTCGCCTTGTTCTTCTTCTATCTCTTCTTCTTCTTCTCCTCCTCCTCCTCCTCCTCCTCCTCCTACTACTACTACTACTACTACTACTCATGATATCTTCATTCAGATGTCTCAGCTTCCCTTTCCCCCTTCTTTTCAACCAATTCTCGCTTCACTCCTTTCCCAAGCGCCTCAACAAGCTTCAAATCCTCATCCACTTTATCAATCTGCTTTAACACAAACGCAATCGTAGCGTCCCTCGCTTTGTCCACCCTAGCCAACGCCTCCATACTCATGCTCGC
>Ga0265797_10005847_pt1 | contig 17757 bp, 9 predicted proteins | sample P2T30metagenome_FD_192433 | JGI IMG/M metagenome (GOLD analysis project Ga0265797, IMG submission 192433) | Plant litter microbial communities from East Loma Ridge, Irvine, California - P2 T30 | ecosystem: Environmental > Terrestrial > Plant litter > Unclassified | place: USA: California...
GTTTTCCGTGTGCATCAAGCCTGCCACGAACGCGCTGAGCTCTTCTTTGGTGCGTCGGTAGAGGTCTGTCGGGTGCAGGTTCTTGAGCGCATTGTCGATGCACTGCTGGATCAGCTGGGAGATGGTGTGATTAGCTTCCTTGAGCGTACCATTCAAAGCGTCATTCCAGTTGTTGAGCGATTCGAGGATGAGCCGGTCGGTGACCTTGGCGTTGATAGAGCCAGGCACACCACTGGTGTTACCTCGCGCATACTCAAATCGCAATGTCTCGAGGGTGAGAGTCTTTTGCGTGAATGAGGGAGTGGCAGGATCGGCTTTCACACGGCGTGGAGTGGCATCCTCCGCAGGACGCTTCCTCGACGAGGACGGCGTGATGTTGTTGCTACGACGGGAAGCACTCGGTTTCGGTGTCATCGAACTGCGGATTGCGACACGAATAGGTGTGGGCGTCGCAGGCTCACTGTCATCATCGTCATCTACAACGATCGAAGGTGACTTGTATCCTGGTGTTTTCAGGTTGAAGCTAGGTTTTATGTCTGTCAGACGCTTGCAGAACTTGGTGGTGGTGATTTTGGTCCAGGTAAGACGGAAAGTGTTCACATCACGATCGCCGGTAATGTGACTGGCTATAGAGGCTGCAAGTGTCTGGATGTGGCTCGCAACAGCAAAGCCGGGGTGCGGCGGCGCGGCAGGTAGCAAGGTGAGCTGGTCAGTAATGATTCCGAGCCTGGCAGCGATGCGACTGGCAATCTCTGGCAACCTGGAGCCGCGTTAGTTCTGATATGTATGCTGCGCTGCCCCTATTGACCAGTGAGAGATCGAAGTACTTACTCTCCACGAATGTGTTCCGTCATTGATTGCGACACGGCTTCCTGGAGCCTCTCAATACCGAAGCGGGATTGCAAGTCGGCAAGACCAGACCATGGCTGTTGACGGAAGAAGTCGGCCTCGAGATCGCGAGCTACAGCATGACTGATGCCCTGGTCGATCTGGGCCTGCGAAAGTTGTTTTGTGAAGAACCACCCCTTACCAAGTGCGAATTTCTTGCCATTCAAGATTTGCTTGATGTAGGGAAGCTTGCCAGGTGGCAAGAGGTCAGCCTTGGTGATTACGCCTGCGCATCGCTCAGTGGCGCGACAGTTCTTGATGAACCGGAACGTTGTCGACGTCTCCACATCCTGATCTGCTCCACAAGCAAGGAGGATCAGGCATTTTTCGTCTTGCAGATAGGTGCTGACAAGGTCCTCGATCATTTGCACCAAATCAGGGTCTTCGCCGTCTTCGATGACATTGATCGAACCAGGTAGGTCGTAGAAGTAGAGCTCGGGAAGATTTGGGCCTTGTATCTCGAGACTAATGACGTTGGGAGAAAAGGGCACCTGGCGTGGCAATGATGTAGAAGCGAGGTCGATACTGACGAATTTCTGGGGATCGTCGCGAGGGTTGAAGATAGCCAGCTGGGCCTTGCGAAGCATAGCCTCAAGCTCGCTTTTCTTGGTGACTGTGTAGAAGTGCATTGGATCAATTTGACCCTCGCGTTTGCGGAAGCGACCTGGATCGTCGGGAACATCGGTGTGGAAGTAGTATTCCTGCTGGATACTGATGCTGCAGAGCCACGTAGCACCGTTCAAGGGCGCTTGCGATGAAGTGGTAATCAGGAATGGGCATCTGCGAGTAGTGTTAGCTCTGTTCAACGATTGCTTATGTTACTCACTTACCGAGTGCATGTGCCCTGGCTGCGCGGCAGTGAGATATCGCACAGTGCTTCGACAATTGAACTCTTGCCGGCAGACTGGTCACCCACGACGACGAACTTGGGCAGCTGCAAGGTAGTGCTGATGTTCAGTTCTTCGAGTTTCTTGATGCCCTGAATCAAGCGACGGGAGTCCGCTCCAAGATAATGCATCGCATCTTGAAGGAGCGGAGAACTGTGACCAAGACCGCTCATGGTTGCATCCGAGTCTTCAGTGACCTGGCTCGGCAATTGTGTGGGCGACCTTGGAGCAGAGCTCACGGTTTGGGCGCGGCTGCTTGTGTTTGGAATCGTGGGCGAGGAGCGGTCCATCATTTCCTGTTTGATGTGGGAGTCCGCCATGCTGGTGTGGTGTTAGTGGAGAAGTGAGCTGGAACTTTATATATGCGAGTGTTGGGGCGGCAATAGCCAGATTAGGCAGCAACGCGACATTTGGACGGAAGGCACGACCGAGCTCGCAGACGTAAGCGTTTGTCAGTGAGTGAGAGGGCGAGTGAAATGCGACTCCCAGGAGGCTCTTCACACCTAAATGAACCATTGACCCAGGTAGGAGCACAACACCAAGGAGAGCGCTTCTGTACAGTGATCGGAGAGGTTGGAAGGATACATGAACACCCACTCTGGATTTTGCTTACTTTAGTTGTCGACGACGCTCCCAAGTGTTGAGAGTACAAAAGGCTTTGACAGAAGAATGACTGAAGTGTCCAAGGTGCAGACAACTACTCATACAGAAGTGGACGATGGTTGACTGCGATGAGGGGAGATCGGGGCTGAGTGGGTGGTGGAGTGGAAGGAGAGAGTGAGATCTGAGGGAGCAGTAGGCATCTTTTTATCCCATCGAAACGTCCTTCACAAGCAAGTCGAAGTTCGTCGTGTTAACGGAATAAGTGTGCGAGGAATTGCCCAGTGCAAATCAACGCCATGCTGGAACTCCATGGTCGAGGAGAGTAGCCACGAGCGTTCACGCCAAGCTACTCGCTGGCCAGCAAGAGGGAAAGCAGGACGCCATTGAGAAGCGTATCTTGATGTGCTCGATGCCGCGGAGGCAGGTGGCTGAAGGATTGCATGGGTTGTGCATTTCGTCGAAACGCACGAAGGGAAGGTCGCATAACGAGTTGTCGACTGTAGTCCACGCGAAGATCAGTGATGAAGCTGTGAAGGAAGCGTTTTGATGGGGCAAACCTGCAAGGGCGGGATGAAATGGTGGCTCTTGTGCGACGGCGGTATTACAGCAGCTGGCAGCCATTGGACCGCACTCTCATGGGCGTCTCCTAAACAGTCTTGGTGGAAATTGTAGGCGCTTGCTTCACAGAACCTCACGTGTAGCGAGGATGGCCTACATGAGCAAGACTCGCCATACTCACTGAAGTGAAGGAACGATACCATGCCAAGTGAGGTCTAATCAATACCAGACACTTTCAGATGAAAAGGCACATCATACACGTGATTTTGCTTTGACTACTCGGTGAACATTGATGAAGTGAAGTGTGAAGACGAGGAGGACGCGCACTCTCCCGTGTTCAGCTTCGTGTTCGTTTGTCGATGCGGGGCGCGCGTGGCCTGGACCCTTGCGCGGGTTGTTGTTTCACGAGGTGAGCTGGAGGAGGAGACAGGTTGCGGTTGCACTGTCTACAACAACCTTTGTCTGCTGAACCGTCTAGCAATCGTCGCTACAAATGTATGTGTCGACGAGATTGTGACTTGCTAGATTGTACTGACCGCGAAACAGACACTCCCAGCCCCGATCTGCACCACTCCAACAAGTCCACGTACACCGCAACGAACATTAACCCAGCGCGGGACAACTTCACAATCAAGCAAACATGAGTCTGCAGGTGCCCATTCGCGGCGCAAGAGGTGGTGCACCAGTCACAAAGGCCGTCATTCTGGTATGAATATAAAAGATCCGGGACATTCGTCTGCTACAAAAAGAATACGCGGCTGAAGCGAGCAGGTCGGTGGACCATCACGAGGAACCCGCTTCCGTCCTCTCTCTCTGGACCTACCCAAGGTATGCACATTCAGCGATCGCGATACGACCAATGTGATTGACAAGATGTAGCCGCTCTTCGAAGTCGCCGGCCACCCCATCATCTCACACTGCTTCGCTGCCATCGCCAAACTGCCCGAGATCCACGAGGTCTTCATTGTTGGTTACTACGATGAGGCCGTCTTCCGCGACTTCATCAAGGACTGCGCGCGCACACACCCTCATATTTCCATGAAGTACCTGCGCGAGTACCAAGCTCTTGGAACCGCCGGTGGTCTCTACCACTTCCGCGATGCTATTCTCAAGGGCCACACCGATCGCTTCTTCGTCTTGAACGCCGATGTCTGCTGTTCTTTCCCTCTGGAACAAATGCTGCGTCTGTTCGAGGAGAAGGATGGCGAGGCTGTGATTCTGGGAACCCGTGTGGCCAACGACGCTGCGACAAACTTCGGCTGCATCGTCAGCGACACCCATAGCAAGCGTGTCCTGCACTACGTCGAGAAGCCCGAGTCCCACATTTCCAACCTGATCAACTGCGGTGTCTACCTCTTCAGCACCGAAGCTTTCTTCCCCAGCATCAAGTCCGCAATGAAGCGCCGCGCAGACCGCCCACGCCTCCTCTCCTATCCCTCGTCAGACACCCTCGACTCTTCATACATTGCCCGCTCTGGACAAGACAACGACGACGACGGCGAGAAGACCGAGGTCATCCGTCTCGAGCAGGACATCCTCTCTGACCTCGCCGACAACCGCCAATTCTACGTCCTCGAGACCAAGGACTTCTGGCGCCAGATCAAAACGGCCGGCTCCGCCGTGCCCGCAAACGCCCTCTACCTTATGAAAGCCTTCCAACAGCAAAGCGAAGAGCTCGCCAAGCCCTCCGCCACCATCCTCCCACCTGTGTTCATCCACCCTACAGCACAGGTCGACCCTACCGCGAAGCTCGGCCCTAATGTCTCCATTGGCCCGCGTGCGGTGGTCGGTGCCGGCGCTCGTATCAAGGAAGCCATCGTGCTCGAAGACGCCGAAATCAAGCACGATGCATGCGTGCTTTACGCCATCATCGGCTGGAGCAGCAGGGTTGGCGCGTGGGCACGTGTCGAGGGTACCCCCACACCCGTCCGCGAGCTTAGCACCAGCGTTGTGAAGAACGGAGTGAAAGTGCAGAGCATTACAATCTTGGGCAAGGAGTGCGCGGTAGCCGACGAGGTGCGCGTGCAGAACTGCGTGTGCTTGCCGTTCAAGGAGCTGAAGAGGGCAAGTCCAAAATTGCCTCCTCACAATCACAAAATGCACATTGCTAACCATTCCCAGGACGTACAAAACGAGATCATCATGTAAAATGGTGATTTTCTTCCCTTCTCTACGCGAAGCATTATAAAAAATTGTTGCATCACTAGCATGCAGAGCGAGCCTGTTGCGACAGAACAGGCGCCGGTACTCCACTTCATATCCCTCTACCACAAAAATCATTCAATAAAGGCGTTCGCGATAGAGAGAAAAGCTACGAAAAGATTGAGACACTAGGCTTTTGAATCGTCATCCTTACGAGTAGCTGCAGTCGAGCATGTAATATTCTGAATCAACACATTCTGATGATACCACTTATGAAAGTTGCGTTGAGAAGATGCTAGGGGCCCGGTATGAGCACGACTTCTAACGTGTTTGATGACAACTAAGGACTAGCCACGACAAAATCACCTGGTTTATTCCAAACACTCCGCACGATGTAATCAAAACGAAGCGGGGACCATCGAGTCGTTCATTAGTGATTTTAATTGTACACTATTCGTTGTTCGTGCTCGCTGTCTACTCTATGCTCAATAAAGGCCACAGTCTGAGACATCTGGACGCATGATGTCTATATCTCCATGCGTCGACTCTAGCTGCGCTCGCTGCCGCGCAGGCGAACGACCTGGCCGTACTTTTGCAGCTTGGTAATAAGCTGGTCACCCTGCTTCACAACGTCGTTGTATCTAAATAGAAGGTCAGTGAAATCTTCAATAAAGTAGCGAGGTTGCGAAAACTTACTGCTTGTTCTTGTCGTCGGGTCTCTGTGTCTCGATAACGCCCTTCACGCGGTCAATTGTGCAAGGCAGTCTGTCGCTGGCGATGAAAGGCGCGAGGTCCTTGTCGAGCCACGCCACGCTGACGCCGAACGAGCTGGCCATGCTCTCCAAGCCGACAACCTTGTAACTCTGCAGAAGCTGTGCGTACGCGCGAAGCCTCATCTCACGCACGTACCAGTTCTTGTGCTCGAAGAGGTAGCGGTCTTGTGAGAGGAACTTGGTCTCGACGGCCGCAAGCGACGTGAAGAAAGAGCTGTAGTTGCCGTTGTAGAGTGATGAAACCATGGTAGCGAGCGGGCTGAAGTCGATTTGAGGCTCAGCTTCAGGAGCAGAGCCGGAGGCAAGTGTGGTGAGGTTGACGACAGTGGGTAGGGGAGTCGCTGTGCTAGGCTTCTTGGCGTCTGAGTCGGTCTCCATAGAGTCGTCTGCACCAGGGCCAGCAGAGGGAGCACCGCCGAGAGCTGCCAGGCGATCCTCGCCGGATGCTGCGCCGAAGACGGCACGAATCTCGGGCGCATCTACAACCTTGGACTTGAAGTCGCGGCGGGGAAGTGCCACTGCGCCAGCCAGAGTAGCGTAGGCGACGAGAGAGCTGTAAGGGCACAGCTCAGTCGAAGTGAAGGTCGAAAGAGAGTCAAGGAGAGGCGTCGCCGCAAGACCGTGTGAGCGAATAGTGAGCAGGTGCAAGCCAGTGTAAGCCTTCAGCCTGTTGCGGCGGTCCCAGTCTCCGCCAGTCTCAACAAGCTGCTGTGCACGATCGACATTTTTCTTGACGAGCAGCTTGTCGTCGAAGAACAGTCCTATCCTGATGATGGCCAGAACGATGTCGATCTTGGTGCCCAGAATGCTGGTCTTCTCGAACAGCTTCTCAAACTCCTCCAGTGCCTTGTCCTTGTCGCCAACCTTTGCGTAGAACTCGGCACGCTTTCCTTGCGCATTTGCGACCTCTGTGTCACCAGCGTTCTCCACTGCATCATCCTCCTCCTTCTGGATCGTCTCGAGCTCCTTCTCGTTATCGGCCTTCAATTCGTTGTAGAGGGCCTCATCCCAAGGCAGATCCACGCTCTTATCTGTCTTGCCTCCAAGTACACCGACAATAGAAGGAGCATTGATACTGCTCGTCCGCCTCAGGGTGTTGTAAGGTGATGGCGAGCTGGCGTTTGTGTTTGCGCGGGAGATGGAAGGCGATAGCGAACCGCCTTCGCCAGAAGCATTTAGCTTGCCAGTCTGAGGGTGTGCCAAATGAGCGTACAGCGGCGCCATCTTGTGCTCGCGGATAGCATCTTGGAGAGTCTTCAATGACGTCTTCTTGGTAGCTGTGTCGGTGGTGGGAGAGGCGAGGCCGAATACGGACTGCGCGAGAGGGAGGATCGGGAATTTGAGGTACTGTGGTTCACCCATAGTGGAGGAGACGTCGAGGTTTCAGTATTTTATTTGTGATGTTGGAGGTTGATAATGGGAGGCGGTGGGAGAGTGGTGGTGGTGGATGAAGCTGGCGGGTGTTAGCAGGTGTGAGCTTAGAAGCCGCGTTTCGACCATCAACGCTGCCGTCAGTCAGGCACTCTGTCACCGACCAGCCCAAGCTCACTGATAGAGTTTCGGGAACCGCCGGGTGCCGGGCGGCTCTTCCGTCGTATAAGGTTTATGGAGAGCAGGGACTACTTTCGGCGACCACTACCGAATGCACGCCAGCTGCAAATCACCCTGCCGTCGTCATTCGAGCACCTCTTTGCTTCACCTCACTGATTTATTTCTGCATGCTCATTGCTCATTCTTCATAAGACATCACGTGCCACTGGAGGCCGATCAAGTGATCTGCCGCGATTTACTACACTCACTGAACACTCTGCTTACACGACTTGGCTTTGACGAACAGCTCCGGACCTCACACGAGCACTCATCATTAGGAGTTAGCAATCGCCAAACACCACCCACATACGACAGACAACATGCCTTCTCAAGAGCCTGAAGAACACTCGCCCTGGGATAGTGGCAGGCGTCAGGCAGCAAAAAGAAAGAGAGAGACACCAGCACAGCGCTTGGCAGCGAGCAAGGCGAGCAGGAGCAACACACCAAACGCGTTCGCTCGCAGATCTCCACCGCGCAATGCGCCTCCACCACAAGACGACGATGGCGACCGTTCTCCTCCAAGAAAGCTGAAGCGTCCTGGTGCAAGAGCTACTGTCGGTCGCGAACAAGCTGGCCAGATGCAGCGTCAGGTCGAGGAGCAGCAACGAAAGGACCTGATCGCGCGTCAGGCTTCGGGAGCCGAACTCGTCGCACAACACTACAATGCCGTGCCTGAGCGTGGTCGTGAATGGAGAAGCACTGAAAGTAAGATCAAGGGGCTTCGAAGCCTCAACAACTGGATCAAGTCCACATTGATCCAGAAGTTCTCGCGACCTGAGATGCCGGTCGAGCATATGAAAGTACTTGACATGGCTTGTGGCAAGGGTGGCGATCTCGGAAAGTGGGAGAAAGCTCCTCAAGTACCCGCCCTGTACGTCGGCTGTGACATTGCCGACGTCAGTATCGATCAGGCACGTTCGAGATACTCTGAAAATTTGAGACGAGGCGGACGCAATAGGAGAGCTGCGCCTATGCACGCAGAATTCTATGTGCAAGACACTTTCGGGACATCACTGGACGACATTCCAATCATCCGCGAGGTCGGCTTCGACCCAAACGCAGGCCCAGGCCCACCAAGGATCCAGGGACGCATGTTCAGTGGAGGCTTCGATGTTGTCAGCATGATGTTCGCGTTGCACTACAGCTTCGAGAATGAAGCACTTGCACGAGGCATGTTGAGGAACGTTTCTGGCGCTTTGAAGAAGGGCGGAAAGTTCATCGGCGTCATGCCAAACTCAAATGTGATCACTGAAAGGGTGAAAGATTTGTTGGCAAAGGAAGCGCCTGGCAAGAGCTCGAATGGAAAGAGCACCCCAGCAGAGGCGCCTACGACAAGCAACGACGATGATGAGGACAACTGGGACCCCGAGAAGCCATCTGAGCCACAACCAGGTGCCAACGGTGGCGGAGACGACGACGACGATTGGGATCCCGAGAAGCCCAGTGAGCCCGCTGCGAACGGTAACGCTGAAGACGATGACGATGACTGGGACCCTGAGAAGCCTTCTGAGCCAATCGCTGCACCAACAGAGGCTGCTCCTCTAGCCGCTGTCGCAGCAGATGGAACACCCGTGCAAGATCCTGCATCAAGCACTCCTGCAAGCTCTCTGCCACCTCTCGAGTTCGGTAACGATATCTTCAAAGTCCGCCTTCCTCGCGCCCAGCCTTTGGTGTCCAAGCCTCTTCCTCGCGATGGTATCTTCCGTCCGCCTTTTGGCTGGCGCTACCACTACTCACTCGAGGAAGCCGTTGATGCTCCAGAGTTCGTCGTGCCCTTTGAAGCATTCCGTGCCCTGGCTGAAGAGTATGGCTTGGAGCTGCTCTACAGAAAAGGCTTCAGAGAGGTCTACGAAGACGAAGTGGAGGATCGCGAGTTGGGCATGTTGGCTGAGAGGATGGGCGTTCGTAGTCGTGACCGGAGCGCGCCTAACAATGGCTGCTTGGTTGGCGACGAGGAGATGGAAGCTGCTGCCTTCTACCACGCCTTCTGTTTCTACAAGTCTTGACGGAACAATCACGAGCCGTCAGCATTTGGAGAAGCCCTCTACTCAGCGTGTGACTTCTATCTTCTCCATGAAAGGCCTTCTCTTCGATGCTCTTGGTCTCGGCGCAGCTCTTGGCGCAGCTGCTATCGACTATCCTGCATATAACTTCTCCGTACCTGTGGACCACTTCCACAACAAGAGTCGTTATGCGCCTCACAGCGACGAGAGCTTCAATCTTCGCTACTGGTTCGATGCCTCGAATTACAAGCCTGGAGGCCCTGTGATCGTCCTGCAATCCAGTGAGACCTCAGGCGTGGGTAGACTGCCGTTTTTGGTGAAAGGCATCGTCGCACAGGTGACGCAGGCCACTCATGGGATCGGGGTCATCCTTGAACACAGATACTATGGCACTTTCTTCCCTACACCTGACATTTCCACTGAGAACCTGCGATCCTTGATTATGGAGCAAGCTCTGGCCGATCAAGAACATTCGCTCTCTGTTCAAAGAGTGGCTTATCAAAAACATTCGCTCTCGGTTCAAAAAGTGCCACAAGCATTGCTCAGCTCATGCAGGAAGGATAACACAAATATACGCTGGGCGCCCGCAGGCGAGCACGAACGGAGTTTTCGGCATTTGTATAGATTTTATGTAGCATTATCACAATATTCAATCACACAGAAAGCACGAGGTCAAGGTATCGATGTCTTGATGGCGCAGATCTACGTTCGGTACCGGCCATTGATCGACTCCTGTCTCAGCGCCGACTCCACATGTGTTCCCCTCCCACCAGTTTTGTTGCCTTTCCTTCCCCAGCCGTGCCAGCGATTGAACAATTGTGCCGGCCTCAACACGTGCCAACGCGACATGCCAGATGCGGTTTGCAAGCATTGCCATCACGGTCTCGGCCGGATCGCGTGCCGGTCGCAGTGTTTCGTAGAGGAACAGTCGTGGCTGGAGGCTCGGGCAGCGGGCCTTTCGCCGTTGACATGAACGGCTTGAAGGGGTAAGGGATTGATCGCGTCGTCCGGTGGACGCGTTTTCGTATGCAGGATGTGTATTGTTGCCATTTACCGACTCCATCGAGTAAGCGACATGGAATTAACATACAGTGTTCGCGAGTCTCGGAATGTCATGCACAATGTCGCTATAGCTACTGGTTGCCGGTGGCCTGTTCCTCCATGGACCAGAGTGCAGCACATCTAGCATGCAAGTCTCAGCACATTGCCGGTGAGAATAAGGCAAAGTCCGTCTGGGATGGCCCTCGCTCCCCTATACATGCCAAAAATGGCACCTGCGCTAGTCTGCTCGTGGCTCGAAAACGATATCTCGGCGTCGCTATAGGACTTTGGGAACCCCCAAGCAAGCCGAAAGACAACTTCACCAATGCACCAGCCGTTAAGATGTCTCTGAAGGCAGCGATCCCAATTCACCCAACGCGCTCTACCACAGCCATTGCAGTGCACAGGAGGTTGATGGCGCGACCACTGCATTTGATACCGTGCCAGCGGTCAATCGGTTAAGTATCTCGAGGTCGTTTCTCATCTCGGCGTTTCTCATCTCCCATCTCTCTCTCATCTCCTTCTCATATCCTCACGCCATTCCTTCTGTACCACCTCACCGAGTCACTCTTTGAATCATTCTGGTTGCCAACGCCCGATCTCCATTCTTTTAGAAAGGCGGAGAGGACCCATTCTTTTCAATACATCACCGATCAACATCGATCTAACTCAAAAACTCAAGCATCATGGTCAACAAGTCCCTGATTCTGGCCTTCTCGGCTCTGGCCGCAGCTGCTCCTCAGCTCGGCGCCCTTGGTGGGCTTGGAGGACTTGGTGGACTTAGCAGTCTGAAGCCTGGCAGCAAGGCTGCGAGCGCGGACAAGGCAGCAGCTCCTTCTGGAGAGTCGATCCCCGACGGATTGAACTACAACAAGCCTCTCGAGGACGACGATGACGACAAGGACTGGTCTAACTGGGAGTACAACGAGGAAGACTACACCGAGGACCCTGAGGACCCTGGTACCGTTGGCTCCACCGTCGAGAACAAGGCAGACCCCAACCCCGATGTCTCCAAGCCTTACGAGGAGTTCCCCAGCACCACTGCACACCTTAACACCTCTACCACAAGCACTGTCTTCAGGGATCTCACCACTTCGACCACTCTCCGTGTTGTCCAGTCCACTAGCACCCCGGTCGGTGACTACATCTCCTCTTCCACCACTCTGCGTCAAGTTCGATCCACCACAACTGTCCGCAACGAGATTCCTGCATACTCTACTTCTGTGAAGCAAGACAATGTTCAGACACCGTACCAGAGCAGCACCACCCTGAGGAACGAGGTCCCTGAGCCTTACCATTCCACTAGCACCCTGAAGAATGAGGTCGCTCAGCCTTACCAGTCTACCACTGTTCAGGCCGCTGTCCAAGAGCCTTACCACTCTACTAGTGTCCAAGCAGCTGTCCAGGAGCCCTACCACTCAACTTCTGTCCATGCAGCTGTCCAAGAACCTTACCACTCTACTACTGTTCAGCCCGCTGTTCAAGAGCCTTATCAATCAACTACCGTCCAGGCGGCTGTCCAGGAACCTTACCACTCCACCACCGTCCAGGCCGCCGTCCAAGAGCCTTACCACACGACCACTGTTCAGGCGAACGTCCAGGAACCATACCACAGCACTACCTTGAAGAACGAGGTTGCTCAGCCTTACACCACCAGCGTCCGAGCTAACGTGCAATCTGCCTACCGCCGCCGTGATCTCCAGGGCTACGGCAAGGCTGAGTTCGAGAAGCAGTCCCACATTCCTACTACCACTGCCGCTCCCGCCTGCGCTATCAAGTCATCGTCTGCGGTCGCACAGCCCGCTGTTGTCTCTTCCGCTCCTCGCTTTGGTGAGACTGAGGAGACTCACGTCTCCAGCATCCCTGTCGTTGCCGACAAGCAGTCCACATCCTCCGTCTGGTCCGCAGTCCCTTACTCGGCTCCCGCTGTCACTCAGGATGCACCCAAGCAGCAGCAAACTTCTGCCTCGAGCACATCTTTCGCGGCTTTTGCTTCCTCCACTCCTCTCGCCGACGCTGCTGTCCCCGCGGACGCCGTCATGCTTGTCAACAACCTCAGACCCGTGAACACCACCACCGAGAGCGTGGCCAAGAACATCGCCTCCCCAGCCGAGAGCACCGTCAAGCTTGAGAAGGTCACCGCGACCACTGCCTCTCTTGTCACCGCCCCTGCATCCAAGCTCCTCCAAACCTACTACCCTACTACCACCGGCGCCGCCAACGCCACCGCTGGCATTGCCGCCGCGACTACCGGTGCCGTCAACAACAACACTCTCCCCGAATTCGAGGGCGCCGCCGCCTCATCGTCCAGCTTCATGGCTGGCAGCGTGATCGCTCTTGCGATCGCTGCCCTCGCTTTGTAAACGACATGAAGTCAACCAGCGAGAAGTTAGGCAGATGCACACTGGACGAACAACTACGAACTTGAGAGGCTCTGGGAGCCGGGAAAGAATGTGTTGGCTGTGTAATGCTTAATCTTCTTGCTTTCCAAAACAAAAATTTCCTTGTGTATAGTATGATAGAGGACGCCTTGTATTGATTACTGGCGTAGAAGGAGGATGAATGCGATTGCGGGTTTTCGCGGCTTTTTGGTCGCCTGGCGTTCCGGGTTTGATACCTTTTGACGGAAACTTTATTTTAGAGTATGTAGCATCAGAATGAAGGACCTTGAGAATATTTGCTGCATCCGGTATCTTAATCACATCTTCGTGTTGTTAAAAGCGGCGTCGAGGTACATCGATGTCGAATGCCTATCGAGATTGTTGATCGCAACTCGCACACGCTCTATTTACTTGAAGTCGGGCCAAACAATTATATTCATGACCGTCATGATGTTAAAGTTTATCAAATCGAATTAATGATACATTTGTGCGCTGTCAAAGCCGAGGTTCAAGTTAGTCATCTCTGCATCATTGTCGTAATCGTGATCTTTCATCTGGCATGGAGTTACATCCATCCATCTAGCCTTCCCTCACTGCAACAGCCTCTGGATATCCGCCAGCCGACCACTCTTCACCTCATCCCGCTTGCCCTTCTTCTCGCCGAAGGCCAAACGCATCAGCTTCCTCTTGTCCCGCTGAATGCTGAGAACGCTATCCTCAATGGTACCCTCGACCACGAGGCGGAAGACACGGCAGTCTTTCTTTTGACCGAGCCTGTGAACACGGTCGACGGCTTGGTCTTCGATGGCGGGCGCCCACCAACTGTCGGAGAGAATGATCTGGTTCGCACTCGTGAGGTTCAATCCCACAGCACAGACGCCCAAGGATGCCAGCATGATAGTGGTATCGTCGTCGTTTTCCAGAGCGCGGAGAGACTCGTCACGGCGATGAGCAGGCATGGTACCATCGATGCGGCAGAGCTTGTAGCCTTCCTTCTCCAGACGCGCCTGAACGATGTCAAGGAAACGCGTCCACTGGCTGAAAATCACGGTCTTGTCTTTCTTCGCCTTGGTCGCGGCAAGAATGGTCATCATTGATTCAAGCTTGCTGCTGGAAGCATTCAGATCCATTGTGTCATCGGAAGCTTCGTCTCCGCAGTCATTTGATGGCTGCACCAGACATGATTCGTCCTTCAACTCGGCACGGCACATAGGACACTTGTGCTGGGTCTCGATGACCTTTGATATGCAATCGAAGCCAAAGAAGTGGCCGCAAGTTGTGATGACCGGAGTGTGGAGACCTTCCAAACAGATTGCACACTCCTCCTGCGACTCGATGTGCACTTGCAGAAGATCTTGCAGACCTTTCTTGGTGTCTTCATTGAGAGTCACAGTTCCCGACCTCTCGAGCTGCTCCATCACCTCCATGACACGCTCACCGCACAATTGCCAGTGGTTGCAGCACTGCCGCATGCGCAACAGAATCTCGAGCAAAGTTTGGAATGTCTTCGCCTTCTGAGTTCCACCTGGGCCTGGATTGGCGAACTTTGCAAGCTGTCCTTTCGCTTGTTTCTCGAAGGCCTCGTAGCGAGATTTCTCCTTGTCGGTGAAGGTGACGGCATGTTTGTACTCCTCGATCTTGGGGAGCTTCAAGTCGATGAAAGACATTTCCTTCCTGCGGCGAAGTGTGAAAGCAGCCATAATAGCTTGTAGAAGGTAGGTTGCATCGATGCTGCCATTCTTGAGCGGACGGACCAGGACGCTGTTGAAAATCTCGAGTTGTTCGAGCCCTCCGGTGATTCCAATAAATCGGAGATGAGCGTAGAGATCGCGCAGGGAGTTAATGATCGGAGTCCCCGTAAGGATCCAGCGATGGCTGGCGGTGACAGACATCACAGCACCCGCGCCCTTGGAGGATGGATTACGGACAACGTGGCCTTCATCCAGAACAACTCTGCGCCAGTCTACGCTGTACAGACCAGTTGATCGCAACCCTTGCTTCGGTTGCTTGGAGCCAGCCTTCGCGCGTGGCATCCAGTCTGATGCAAGGGTCTGGTACGTTGTGACAACAACATCATATTCAGCGAAGTCCCCAGCTTTCATGCTACTCACACGGCCATTGCCGTGGTATGTATACACGCGAAGCGCATGGTCGTCATGGATATGGCGAGCGATTTGATCGCTCCAATTGGACATGACGGACAGTGGGCATACGATCAACGTGCTGCCACTATTTCCGCCCAACTTGGCATTGTCAGCCGCCAATAGTGAGATGACTTCAAGGGTTTTGCCCAGACCCATATCGTCAGCAAGGATGCCTCCCCTGGCGAACTTTGGCGAACCTTGTACGCTATAACTAGTAGCGAGATTCATGTACGCGCCGGGGGTCTTGGGGTGCTTCTTCCAAAGCTGTACAGCTTCGGAGTCCTTCGCGCCAGGTAGCGGAGGATCCTCGTGCTCGAGCAGCCACTGAAGAGCTTGAAGCTGATAAGGCAGCATCTTAGTCTTAATAGCGTCTGGCTGTGCAGCCATTGGCATGTCCTGCAGAGCAACTTCCTGAAGACCAGCTTTGTCGGCGGTCTCGCTAATCTCTCGGGGGTTGAATCTTTGGGACGCCTCGAGGATGTCCTCCATAACCGGTTCGCTTGGGTCATCGCCAGGCGTGGTTTGGTTTGCCCACTCCGTGTTCGGATTCGATGCAGGCACACGGCCACCTTTACCGCCACTCGCGGCACGCAGAGCTTCAGCACGCCTGCGTTTCTCTTCCTGTTGGCGGCGCTTTTCCTGCTGCTGGCGTTCTTTCTCTCTCTGCTTGCGGGCGCGCTCGGCTTCTTTGAGTGCCTTGGTCGACAGTTTGTCTTCGTTCATCCGACTCGCCAGTGCACGGCCAGCATCTGAATTTGGATTCGGTCCGTACATGCGTATAGTCAAAGGACAATCAAACTGTCCCATTGCGCCAGCTAACTTGCCTTCGCAGTGTAGCGATCGGTCGTCAATGTACTTTGACAGTTTCGCAGCCATCCTACGTGGGATGTGTCCGATCTGCTCTCGATTAACGTTGTCGATGCGAATGGCGTTTGCGTCGTAAGGATTTCCTGGCTCTCTCCGGATCAAGATGACTTCACCTTCGCAAGCGAAACCGCGGTAGTACTGCACGCCCACGATCTTGATGTCGAGATCACCATACAGGTGAAGCTCGTCAGTTCCGTTGGCCGCATCTAGTTGTGTCGAACCGACCGTTTCATTGATGTCGTCCTCATCTTCGCCTAGCCAGTCTCGTCGTTCGGCTTCGGTGTGAGTAGTGCTTGCTGGGAATCCATTGCCACTGAACGGATATGACGAACCGCGGAAGCTTGGCGTGGTGCCATTGTTCGAGCCCAAAGGTGTAGTATCGAGACGCCGTTGCGGCTTCGGTGTAGATGAGATGTCTTGTCGCTTTGATGCTCTCACTGGCGCGTCAAGGTCATCAGTGTCGTCAGTGTCGTCTGCGGTCAGGTCTACAGTTTCGACGCGCTTGCGTTTGCCATTGAGATCCGACATGGTTCAATTTGTCGCAAGCTTCCTGGTTTGGGAAGATTCCCTGGTAGTGTTGATGGATTGTAGAATCAGGAAGTGTACGGTGAGGAGTAGTGACAAATCTGTAGAACATAAATGCTGAAACAAGAAGAAGGAAGGAAGCAATCACCCCCACGGAGGTCCGAGCTCTTCCACGCTAGCCGCGCGGATGCACGTGACGTCTACTCCTCCGTGCACACCTTGCATTGCAGTGACTTTCGTTCATGAAGTCAGATGAGCTCAGTAAATCGCTATATCAAGGTTTTCACTGTATGTTAAGGGTCTGGTATCGCTATATCGAGAGTCATTACTGCGAGAGGCCATCTTTGTCTCACTCATTATACACGGCCTCGTGAACCACTTCACTTCGTACCTTTACTAGTCTCAGTGGCAAGTTCTGCTCGGAAACACATTGAGAATACATGCCAGAAGCATCTTTATCCTTGGACACAGCGCAGTAATACATGACCGTATTACTTTGACAGCAGAGCTCGAATGGAACCTGTAATCGGTGGGATGACAGGATCGTATGTACCGTCCTTGACCTGAGTCTATACTGAAAGCATGATCAAATATTGCTGCGGGTCCAGCCACCTTCCTTCTCGAACAATGCTCCTACAGTCTTCGCGGCGTGAAGCAGACTCCTGTCAGCATATCTCGCCCCAACCAGCGTCAGCCCAACAGGCATTCCATTCTCGCCCTGGAAGCCGATGACATTCAGGACTGGTGCGTGTAGGATCGTCCACATTGAGCAGAACGACTGGTCAAGATGTTAGCTTTTTCCCACACAAATCACCCCAGGGTTCACATACCATGTCTCCGGTGTGCTCCAAACCCAATGGCGCTTCGTCTATTACACTGGGAGTCACAACGAAATCGTACTGTGCTGCGATCTGATCCCAGACAGGTCGCAGGCGAGCGCAGTTATCGTAAGCTTCCAGCTGCTTGCGTCTCGATAGGCCAGTCCTGTTCTCGACGTGGCCCTGGATGTCGTCGTGTAATTGGTCCTTCGCCCGTATATATTGTCCTAAGAAAGAGGTCCGGCCTTCGCCTGCCAGCACATGCGAGTGCCAATCGAGAACATGTCCGAAATCATCAGGTAGCTCCACATCCTCGACATTCGCTCCCTGGGCCTTCAAAATGCTCTGTGCGTCTTTCCACGCTTTCTTGGTACCGGCACCGGCTTTGTGCCAGTTGTGAGTTTTGCAGAACGCCACCTTTGCACCCTTGACCTCGAAGTCTTCACTGGACACCTTCTCATCATCCTCAATCCTGAAGACATCGGCAATCAACTCAAGGTCTTCGACAGACCTCGCAAAGAACCCGCACGTATCAAG
>Ga0265797_10005849_pt1 | contig 17753 bp, 24 predicted proteins | sample P2T30metagenome_FD_192433 | JGI IMG/M metagenome (GOLD analysis project Ga0265797, IMG submission 192433) | Plant litter microbial communities from East Loma Ridge, Irvine, California - P2 T30 | ecosystem: Environmental > Terrestrial > Plant litter > Unclassified | place: USA: California...
GCTCAAGCCGATGAAGGTGAACAGGACGGCGACTTGCAGTGAGAGGCCCGCGAGGCCGAGGTTCACGCCTGTGGCGGAGGAGCCGTTGGATTGGGTTGAGAGGGCTCCGCCGATGGCTTGGATGACGAGGCAGACGAAGTCGAGGGGGATGAAGAGTTGGTAGTATAGCGCAGGTTTGAATTGGGCGCTGGAGGGGGAGAGGCGCATTATGCTGAGGTGTGAGACTTGTTAGTTGCTGCGCTGGACTGGAAGGACGGAAAGTTGGTTTCGATTTCAGACGGACCTCTTGTAGAGAGTGATGTAGATGGCGGCGCTCATGAAGACGGGCGCGAAGGTGATGCAGACTGGATAATGGGTAGTCATATTAGCCAACGCTCCCAGATCAGAGGCGTAAACCTCGAGTAGAAAGGGGTTTGTTCTCACTAATCTGCAACATAAACCCATCGAAACTCCAAGGATCAGCGTGCATGATGATCCTCCCGCCGTAGCCGATCATCTCAGAAGCACATCCAAGAGCGACCAAGCCTGCGAACGTCCATTGCTTCCAACGATAGCCCTGGTATAGGTGGACCAGCATGCTGGTCCCGAAAATGGCGATGAAGAGAGCGTTTGCGACCAGGTTTGGTTGGTATTGGAAGACCGACCATTCGATGGGGCAGGTTTCGAGGGAGCACTCGCCCCAGCCGCCTTGTTGTGAGTCGTCGGAGGACATTGTTGATTGTGTTCTGGAAGTCGTGTGAGAGGGTAGGCCTGGGTCGGATCTGAGTCCAAGGGTTGAAGATAGTGAATCAGTATCTTATTGTTGAACGATGTTGCTATCGACGACGAAGAAAACGGGATCTGACTACGACGACCATTTGTCTTATGTACAGACACCTAGGCTTACCTCCAAAAAATGTAATCATCGCGACAAAATCGTTCTCGCAACCTCTGCTTCTTCGAGCCGTTGTCTGACGGAAGAGCGAGTGCGATCACGGCCGAAACAGACATCTCGCAATCCCATCCCTTTTAGGAATCGAGACGACGATCGATTGGCCTGCTTTTCTTGGTGACAGAGGCGGTGCAAGAGAGAATCTGTATGGGAAGGATCAATCTACGTCAGCGGCGCTCGATGAATGCGAGGTCGCAATACCACCCCATTTCGGACTAGCGCGGGTATATTAGCTTTAAGTAGCGAATGTATGGTACGGTGACAACAAGGATGGGTATAATTTAGCAGAATAGTCCTGCTCTCATCAATCAACGATGCGCTGGTCAAAATCTATGTTACAAAGACCACCAAGGACTGAGCATTGTTGCTCATATGGCTTGGAACAAGTTCAGAACGTCATTCGAGTTCTGCTGGCCAGAATATACAATTGGCAGGCCCTCCATCTTCCAGTTCAAGCGGTCCAAACTCGCAGCGTCTCGGCGAGAGACCGTGATGCCATGCCACTGGCGAGTTGGGAACCAACCAACATAGGCACGGCAGAGCAGACACGTCTGCGGGCTTGCCTGGAATGGATGTTGGTACCGCGGGCCAGCGAATGCGGTCTTGATGAAGCCATCGACTGGGCGGCCGTATTTCCAGGCTGTTGCAGGGACTGGTGTAAGGCAGCAAGTAGTCGTTAATTGCCTGCCTCGTCTAGGTTGGATCGCTGAGCAGTATATGGGTCATGATGCAAGGCGCAAAGGATGTGCCCTCCATCCTCTATGACAAGATCTGATGTCTATTTTGCAAATGTCAGTCTCGCGCGAATCCACGCACATCTTTCAGGTCCAACATACCTAAGCATGACCGCTTCAAGCGTGAGCGAGCTGAGCTCTGCATCGTCCGGCATCTCTTCCATAATAGGAACAAGACCACCAAACTTCTCGCCGCCGCGGTAGGCGATAAGCGCAGGCACACCTGCAGGCTCCATCTCAGCGTCTTGGTAGTGTAGCCTGACAAAGCGGGTGTTGCTGTGCTTTTTCGCCAGAGTGCGGACGCAGTCCTCGATCATTTGCGAAACGTGCGACTAAAGTCATGATTAGCATTAATCCCTGGGAGGACAATAGAAATCTCAAACCCACCATATCGTCGTAGATGTACACAACGACAACCGTCTGCGCCGGGCTCTTCTCCACAGCGTCCAGATACCCTTCTCCGTCCACGGTCGTAAGAACGCCGTAAGATCTCCTCGTGCGGCCGGATTTGTGAATGCCACTCTCATAGCCTCCGTTCTGCAGCTCCTTCAGCCTGCCTTGCCTCCACCTGCTCATGAAGCCTTCGTCCGCCTCCTCGTCGTCCAGTCCATCGTCGCCCTCCTCCAACTTCTCCAACGCGGACTGATCTTGCGTCCAGTGCCTTTGCGGCTCTTCCGGGAACTGAGGTTGTTGCTGGCCGCTTAGCAGGCTGCGCAAGCTGGTGCGGTGGTTGCGCTGCGAGTCGCGGAAGTTCTGGGCGTCGGAGATGACGCCTTTTGGCCCTGTGTTGGCGCCGTAGCGAGTGCGAGGGATGATGTTGCGGGCTGTGCTGGTGCTGGAGCGCGGCAAGTTTTCGTCTGGGTCATAGTTGGAGGCGGGCGGGGTGCGATCGGCGTCGTCGTCGGAGAGGTTCAGGAAAGATTGGGCGTCGGAGTTGTCTTCGGGGTGTGTGGTGCGGCGCTCCTTATCGCGCATCATCTCGTTGAACTCATCTTGGGCGGCGGTAGTCATGATTGTGAGGTGTTGGTGGAATGTTGGAGATAATTGCTAGGTGTGTTGAATTGTAGTCGGATTGTGAGGCAGAGAGGATATGCTCAAAGCAGATAAGTGGTTTTGTGTCGAGGAGAGGGGGGTAGTAAGAGCAAGAGAAAAGATCGAGTGTGAGTGAAAAGGACAGGGTGAGTAGAAAGGAAGGCGAACAGATGTACAAGAGAGTAATGTAATGTAGGTGGAGGAGGAGGAGGAGCGGTAGAGCGAAACAGAGTTCGAGACAGTCTTCTCGGTTTCAGTTTGCTAAGTGAGGTGTACCTAGCATGGTCGAGCGTGGCAGAGGGTGTTTGATTTATTATTAACCTCCAGCACCGAACTAAGAGGTGACATGTATGTCATGGCCACGCAGACGGCAGGTGGCAGTATACCTACCGTAACCTTTAGTGAGGGCAAGTCTCAAGGCAAGACAGGGCTCAAAGCCCATCTGGCCGACTCCGATCTGTACAGACTCCAACCACATGCGGTCTAAAGCCATTGAAGATTCATGATCCACGTGCCACGAGGCACAACGTAAACTCTCCTCACGACACTAGAAGTGAAAGCTACAGCACCTACACCACGCCATCCAGGCGACCACCTGTACGACGAATCTGCCAACACCACCACCAGAAGACTCTCACTACTGTGGTCTGCAAGGCAGAGGCATGACAGCACAAGTCCAAAAAGCAACAGCCTGTGCCTCGAGAGCTCCGTCATGCATGGTGCGTTTCAGGTCGGTGCGCGTGCACATCGGCCGGTCGGCGGTCAAGACGCAAGATCAAGGGGACATGGGGCCTGGAAAGGAGGAGAAAGACAGGCAGCTCCCGGTTTTCTGCCAACGAGGAAAAAAAGTGGAGAGCTTCTCCTTGCACTCACTAATCCTGGTACTGTTGCGACTCGCGGACTGCTGCCGGCTTGTTGCGGTGTGTGGAATCATCTGGACTGATGGTGGGCAGTCTTGTTGTCTGTCTTGCTGATGCATGTATGCTTTGCCGAGCTCACAAACCTGTATGCATTATTCATTGCATATGCCATGGATACCGAGGCTTGTATTTGATCCCAGTTCAATCCCAGAGCGTCTCGGAGCAAGATAGAGTCGTCGCAGTAGACGATGTGATATCGAATTATCAATGAGGTCAGACGGATCGGAGAGTGTCAGGACTCAGAGCATTATTGGCAACACCTCTCAAGTTTCATCAGCCCAAAATCCCAAACACTGACAGCCGGACGAACGAACTCGCACCTCCAAAACCGATCATCGAACTTCTAGAACAAAAAGCACGTTCACGCATCTACACTCAATCTCACAGCCTTGTGAGCTGAAGCAGCACAGGTAGTCTTAAATGACGATGAAGTTTCAGATATTTTGGAGACATTGGCGTTTCACCATCTTCTTTTCAGAGGGAGTTGATGGAAGGATAGTGATGGACGATTAACGTTTGGGACATGGCGGTGGAATAGGTGATCTTACTCTTTGCGTGTATTCCTGAAGAATGTCCAAAGTCCTTTTGAAGTCCCGGAAGACCACGCTTGTCGGAGACAAGGCGTCAAGATAAAGACATCCATTTCGGTAGACTACAGAAGTGAAAGAAGCACAACCCTGGAGAGAATGTAGAGAGTACAAACCTCTGGAAGTTCAACAACACAGACGGGTCATGACAAAAGGACTTTTTCAAGACAGGAGTACACAACTCGGAATTTTAAGACTAGCATTTTCCCTTTCCTCCCGGCTTTTGCCCAAGATACATAAAAATAGAAAAAGAGGTAGATAAGAAAATCAATCCTCCACTTTTCTTGCCCATCCAGTTTCTGGATTTCGAGGATGGGTGAAAAGCAGTCGGCATGGCGACCCGAAAGTCTAGTGAGAAGTGAAGGAGAAAAGTTTCTGGAGGAAGAGAAAACAAAAGATTTGGTTGTAGTAGTGATGACGACGGCGGTATAAGAAGCTGGAGCTTTGCGCGCGCAGTAAGTGGTTCTCGTCCGCTGGCGTGGACGAAAGAGGAATGGACGAGCAATTAGATGTAGCCTGTGCTCCCGAAATGATGTCCTCCGTCCGGCGCCCTGAAAGCTCTTCACCTCTAGTCGCTCTGAAAGAAACAAAAAACATTTCTTCCTGGTGTCTTTCTGCTCGAGGTATGCTCGCTTCTCCGCGCCAAAAGTAGAAAGAGAATCAAGCGCCGAGATCTTGCTCCGTATCAAAAGAGATCTTGAGGGCGCTGCATCGTACAGGTGGATGGTTGTAAAGAGGAATCGCTTCTGTGTCGCTTCCGATGGGATTTTGGTGTCGAGGATTTTGGTGACAAAGATGCTGCGCCGTTTTTGGGCATGTGAAGTATGACGCTGGGTATCTCTAAGCATCGTTCGTGCTTCGTGGTGTTGAGGCTTAAGCCCAGATGCGGAGCTGAGAATCTTGTCAGTATTTGCAAAGACAGGTGAAGTCAAGATCATGCTCACCATAGAATCCCACGATCCCGTGCATAATGAGAGGGCATCGTTCGAAACGCCGAGACAGCTGACACGGTTGTCGTGCCCTTGGAGGGTACCAACGCGCTCGCCGCGAAGAACGTCCCAGACCTGCAGTGTATTGTCAGCATTTTGCTTCTTGAATGAGGAAACGATGTTAAGTGCGTACCTTGCACTCGAAGTCGTCGTAACCAGCAAAGAGGAGACGACCAGACACGGAGAATGCCACGGAGGTGATACCGCACACGGGCTCGGGGATCTGTTGTAAGTGTCAGCTGGGTATTCATACAATTGACCAGTACCCTGTTCGACTTACAGCGTAGCTTTGGAGCTCGCGATCCGCACGAATATCGAAGAGCCTGCAAGAGGCATCGTCCGAACCGGTACCGAAAGCGTTTCCGTTGGGGAAGAACTGGATGGCGTTGATGTCGGAGTCGTGTGCTGCAAAGGTTTGGCTGCACTTTTGTTGACGGATATCCCACAGCTTAGCGAACGCATCGCAAGCACCGGACACGAACTGGTTGTTGTCAAGAGGGTTGATGCTCAAGCTCATAACATCGCCCAAGTGGTCTGCGAATTCTGTGATTTTTTGTCCAGTCTCAATGTCCCAAAGCACGCAAGTCATATCACCGGAGGATGTGAGGATGCGGCGGTCGTTGATGAAGCGACAGCAGGAAAGGTAGCCAGAGTGCCCGCTAAGCTCTCGTGCCACCCGTGTAGGGCCTTCTCTCGCGCTCAGATTGTAGATGGAGCAGATGTTGTCGAGACCACCGCAGGCCACATAGTTGCCGCTGGGCGAGTAGGCGCAAGTCATGACCCAGGAAGAGCGGAGGGGAATTGCGTGCACCTTGTTTGTAGTGTATGCATCCCAGATGATGAGCTTACCGTCCTGCGAGGCGGACACGAGATGTCTCCTGTCGGTCGACCAGTGCATGGCGTAGATCTTGGCGAGATGGCCCTTGAGAGTCCTCTTGGTCCTCATACCCAGACGCGGGAGGGCCTCTGTCCTTTGGCGCGCAACATCGCGAACTGCAATGTCAAAATTAGTCTACTGCTCGGGGGGACAAAAATAGGAATTGCTCGCCATGGCAAGTTCGCTAGACGCACGTGTGGTGTCGGCAAGTTCGTCCTTCTTGCGCTTTATTCTATCCTTCAAGGCCTCGGCATCCCGACGGGCGATTTGGATCTTCTGCTGGATCGATTCTGCGTTTGCGTCCGCCATTGCGAGTGCGCGATGCAAGCGGCGTCAATGGCCGTCGCAGCCCCTGGAGTGCTGGTGGTGTGCGGGGAGAGCAGGCCGGAGTCGAGCGGGCCAGCTAAGGAGCGCAGGTTAATGCGTAAAGGCGATATTCACACGCGGATGGGGAAGACAGCAAGCGAGAGTGCGCGGTCTGGCAAGACGTATGGAGCGGGAGTAGCCGACAATGCCTTGCGGGTGGTGTTCTGCGACAGAAGAGGCGGGCGCGCGTTGACAGGAACGGCGGCGGCGGGAAGGGAGAAGAGCGCGTCGCCGACAACAGCAGACCCGGACAGAGATAGGGTAGATGCGTAAGGGCGCTGGAGGAGGGATTGGCGGCGTGGAGGGTGGTGTGGAGAGGTGATGGTGGTGGTGTTGGAGACGACGTGGGAGATGGGTGGAGGTGAAGACAAGCACACGGGGTTGGATAGCTAGAGGTGCGACCTCACGGGCTCAGGCGAGAGAGAGAGCACAGATGTGAGAGGCCAGGGAAGCAAAGCGCGGCGGACGGCGTGACGGGCAGCCGCCTTCTGCTCAAGCGCCAAAGACTAGCACGCTTTCGTGGTAGCCGGTTGGCTATAGCGCCCAAGCCGTCTACCAAAACCGCCTGTCTGCGGCATGTCCGTTTGGCAGAGAGTTATATCTTATGAAGCTCACATATGGCATATCATCACCCGCTCTGATGTCGTCGGTGCAGACACATCCCGCGGACAGCAACAATAATGTCATCTTCAATCGGTCTTGCAAGCCTTCTCGTCACAACCTTCACTTCCAATGTCACTCCCACTCCCTCCCGCCATTATCGGAGCCAGATCTACGCCGCTCCAAAGCCAATCCCCTACTTGCCGCTGGCGAGTCAGACCCGCACACTCTAGTCCTCTCCCAGCAGATTCGCAGATGATAATAATTTGCCCGCCTCAGCCTTTTTGGCCAAACCTCAGTCTCTCCTGTTTGCTGCCGCCGTCTGTCCACCCGTTCACCGAGGGAACTACGCCTTCTATAAGGATTAGTGCCCTGCGGACTTCTTCCCCATTTGCCATGCCCTTGCATAGTCGTCTTGATGGTGTTGCCAACTAGCATTACCACCTCAACCGGGGGCTGCTCGCTTCCCAAACCATGCACTCGGGCAAGTCGGGGAAGCAAGATGCCATCTCCACAACCGCCATCTGCAAGGGCACATCAGGAACTCGGTCTTTCTTATCTGCCCAGTTCATCAGGCTAACCTTTCCGTCTTCACAAAAAAAATCTTGACCGGAGTTGGACTGCGCTTCTGATCATCGTCTGGGCAGCCCTGGAAAGGGGCACTAGTGTCTGCATTATTAGTGTCTATATGTGGCTTTGTCATCGTACTTCATCATCATCGCTTCGTGAAGTGCTCTTCTCAAACGTGCTTTTCGCCTTATACATCCGCCAGTTCCGAATCGAGCATTTTGACAGAACAGCACGGGTATCGAATCCGCATCATCGCTGTGTGGAATACATAGAAGGTTCCCGTGCTCGAGCAATATCCATCTCTACTCGGACGGACAAGCAATTGCTCTCATGGAGACACTCGCTTGTGTCTTGAGTATCACGGCAGTCTTGATCGCATTCATTTCATTTTGCGACCACTACCGGTAGACCGACAATCTAGCACTGCCTTGACCCTCGTCTCATCAGAGATGTGGTGATGCACTGCCGACCACAAGATTTCCCCATCATTGTGCATCACAGAGAGGCTATCAAAGTCAGTATCACCACCTTGTGGCTTCTATCGTCTTTTTGTCCAGCTTGGCTCGGTATAGTAAGGGAGAGAGACCTCCCAGAAAAGGAAAACACAGTGTCGAAACTGACTAGGATTGCATTCCATTGAAGCCAGGTCCCTCTGCGGCTGTCGTAGACTCGTTTCGTGCCCGAACACGAGTTTCACACTCCACATGGTTCTGTTTATCCCAAGTGATATATGCTCCCTCATCGCAATGCCTTGCGCGGTCTGCCATCTTTGCTCTTGATCGGTGGTGTTGCGCTCATCAAGCTCTCCAGACCGAGATCCCTCCAGGCAGGTTCCTTCACTTTCTGCGTCGCTCGTTGGATGCCAAACGCAGCATGTTGGTCGGGCACGATGTCATCCTCGTCATCAGGGTTTATGGGTTGGTGCTGAGGTGGGACGTAGATCTCCTCAGCAGGAAGCTTCAGACGGGAGAAGTCTTCGAGCAGGTCGGCGTGATGCGACTGGTGGAGATGGAGATAGGTGAGTGAAGAGTCGCGTGACTATGCCGGATGTTAGTAGTGGGTCAGAGTGTTGCAAGAGAACTGCATTCTACCATTGTGATAGGACTCTTTTATTGCGACAAGTCGACAAGTCAACTATTGGCGCAACGTGAGTCTCGTTCGTCAATCGCATACCGAAGCTGTATACAAGCGGCGTAAACACGTCTCCAAGAACGTGCTAGCGCGCCCACCAGCCGCGGCCACTCCCGCATCAGGAAGGCACGAAATTCCACGCCAAGACGTCGATGTAGCACTTTGAAGCCCGCACTCTCCCAGACGACTACGAACAGCGACGACATCGACGACAGGTACGCACACGCCGCCCGATTGCTCCACGGAACGCCTCCCGTTAACGCGAATATACAGCTTCAGATCCCCGCCCGACGAAGCACCTCTCACCCACCCACGACAACCAACCGTCAACATGTCCCACGAGTCTGTCTGGTACTCGCGCCCGCGCACCTACGGCAAGGGCAGCCGTGAATGGTGTGTACACCCCGCTGGACTGGAGTAGGAACGGAGGATGTTGCGCAATTAGGAGGAATATCAGAAGGGAAAGGCTGTACAATGCAAGAAGAAGGGAAGCTAACATCGGTTCTTTCACAGCCGTGTCTGCACCCACAAGGCCGGTCTCGTCCGCAAGTACGGCCTGAACATCTGCCGTCAGTGCTTCCGTGAGAAGGCCGCCGACATTGGCTTCCACAAGGTCAGTCGCATACACCGCAGGACCAACGGAGTGAAGATCCGTGGAACTAACACCCAACACAGCACCGTTAAATGTTTTTCCGACCGCGGGCGACGATGAAGGGAGCTTTCAGGTGGATGGAGCAATGATACGAAGAGGTTCAGCTGGGCATGCGATTGCAGTTACCGGCGTTCGGCGGGCGGACATGCGCACATGTCAATTCATCAGCTATGGTAGAATGAGGCCTACAAACCATTCCACCTGTTCTTTCTTCGCAGTACTTGGGCAACTGTTGGCAATCGTTCCCAGGCAATACGGATCTGCGCCAGTCGAGTTGCTTTGTCAGTCTAATACGCTGGGCTGTGACGTGAGACGATTCGAGATCGACATTGTCATACGGACCACGACAATCATCTATACCATGATCCTGGACACCGTCGCGCAGATGGTTTCTTTATTGGTTCTGAGGTCCTGCTTGCTTAGCATTCACTGGTGACGAATCCGTCATTTACTTCTGCAATGAAGGTCTTTCAAAGATGTCCATCTACGTTGATCGAGCTACCCCCGACCAACAATGTAAAACGAACCCCAGAGCCGAAATTCCAGATCTACCTTGAGATCAAAGTTCAGCTTTGCGGTATCATGTTGATTGAGTGGCATACAGCGACACATGAACAACTTTCCCAACCCGAACTCTCGGCCGACTTCACGTTTGCATCAGTAGGTCGAAGCAGCCCTCGGGAAGAGCCTATCGCAAGTCAGGGCTACTATCTCAAGTGCAATGCTAGACACTTCTTTTCGCAGATGCTCTGGTTGTGCTCTCGAGGGTCCGATATACCAAGACTTCTCCTAAGTCTGATCCGAGTGCATCGAAACTCTCCGGTATCGCTTTGGATAGACGATTTGATGGCTACATGTTTGACGATACGTTTGAATGTATCTGTGGTAGTGGCTTGCTGGAACATACATGTACTACACGGGCAGGTCGTACTTGATGAACATACCTTTCGCTGTTTCTCGCCTTCGACTTTATTTTGGCGACTATGTAACCTTCTCTTCGTTCAAGTACTACGCGGCATTTACTGACATGTCTCAGTCAGAGACATGATTGTCTCAGAGAAGTTGCACACATGATCACGCTGCGCGTAGGCATAAGAACAGCGGGCCAGTACTACTCGGTCTCGGTCAGCAAATGGACGACTTACTCCATCTGCTCTCATGCAACAACCATTCAGTCTCGACAAAGACAAGACAGAAGCCGCCAAAGTCGATACATGCATGTGTAGCCTGTATCGAAAAGATCTCTTAAGTCTCAGAACTATAGCGATCTTCCACATCCAGCATTCTCGCCAAGGACACCGCGCTACATCGCCATCTGCCACCAACCACCAAACTCTCTGGGCCTTCATGGCATTTGCGGATGTTGCGGTGCCCGAGCAATGACTTTCACCAGGTTTGCTATCATCATATGCACAGTATGCCTGGAATTCATAGGCATCTTCACGCGCCACCAATGGCCTAGAGATCTTTGATGCAGCGGCCAAACCAGCCAAGCGCCCAGCCTTCGGAAGCCCTGCTTATCATGATAACAGCTCAACTTCTCCTCACTATAGACTCTCTAGGTCTATGCAAGATAGCCGGGGAAGCCTACATGTTGCATGCAGACTCACTATGATAGGCGATTTTGTTGCCTACCGTCCTTGTTGCCCGGAGGCATTCTTCTGGCCGTGATGCTCTGCCGACGACGGCCGCCACGGCTAATCATGCTGGTGGGCTCTACCATGTCGTCCGCCTATCTTGATAGGTATCAAAGGTATGCTAGAGTGGTTCAATTCAAAAGGTGGCCTTCGTGTCCCCTGATGCGCAGCACGTTCGCTCTCCAGTATCTCTCACATCTTGTTACTTACGTCTATATTGGCAACGAAGATGGCCGCCTCGAATCCAGACCCCTTGTCCATCGCGACACAAACAACTATTATGCCCCCGGTAGCTGGCAAAGAACAGCACTTTATCTCTGAAAAGCGTGACTCCTCGTCTGAAGAAGCAGTCGTTATCGACCAGAATGGAGACATCATCAGAGAAACCGATTACACCGATGCAGACTACAAGAAACTGCTCAAGAAGATCGATCGGTTCCTTTTGCCGCTTATGTGGTTCTGCTACGGTGTCCAACAAACCGACAAAACATCTCTGGGAACACAGGCTATCTTTGGCTTGATAGAAGACACTGGGATGGTTGGCCAGCAGTACTCATGGCTTACAACTATATTCTACATGGCTTACCTGGTTGGAGAATTTCCAAGCAACTTCCTACTACAACGATGGTCTTTGGGTAAATGCCTCTCGATCTACATGCTCGCATGGGGCGTCTGCGTCTTCTGTGTAGGAGCCACGCAGAACTGGACTCACCTGATGGTCGTCCGCGCTCTGCAGGGTTTCTTCGAGTGCACCATCTCCCCAGGCTTCGTTCTGATTGTGGGAAGTTGGTACCGTTCCGAGGAGCACGCCTCACGGTCCCTCTTCTGGCAGTCCGCCAACGCCGGCTTCAACATCATCGCTTCGCTGGTCATGTACGGCATCGGAACCTACAGCGACGAACGTGGCGGCCTCGCGCCCTGGAGGTCCATCTCTATGTTCCTGGGTACATGCACAGTGGTCCTGGCACTCATCTGCTTTGGACTCCTAGGCAGTCCTACGGAAGTCTTCTGGCTGACCAAGGACGAGAAGCGCATGGCTGCCGCGCGTATCCTCAGGAACAAGGCTGGCAGAGATGTTACAGGAAAAAAATGGGTGTGGCCACAGGTTACTGAAGCTTTCAAAGATCCTGTGCTATACTTCTGCACTCTCAACGCCTTCTTGTCGTCTGTGCCGAACGGGTGAGTTGTTGTATCGATTATTATGAAAACGGATGTTGTCTAACTCCCCGCAGCGGCATCACAACTTTTGGATCGATCATGTACGGATCATTCGGCTTCACCAGACTCCAGGTTCTGCTGGTCGATATCCCGAGATCAGGTTAGTCCTCGTTATAACCCTTTTGACCGTTCTCGTAACAAGTTTTCTCACTGATCACTCGCTCTGTAGTCGTGTCGCTCTGCCTCTTCCTTATCGTCGGCATCTACACCCGCCGGGTGCCCAACCGCCGTCTGTACTGCATGGCCGCCTCGGTCGTGACGCCTTTCATCGGACTGCTTGCACTGTCAATGATCCCAAACTCCCCGGCTACCAAGTGGACCAAATGGGGCCTGTATCTGATCACGGTCCCGTACGTGCTCGCGCTCTTCCTCGCCTGGTCTCTCATCCCCTCGAATGTCGCTGGCCGCACCAAAAAGACCATCATCTCCTCGTGCACTTTCCTTGGCTACTGCGTGGGAAACATGGCCGGAAGCCAGATCTTCAAAAAGGAAGACGAGCCCCGCTACGGTAAGCCAACCTCTCGTCCTGAACTAAACAAAGTCACTGCTACACGAACGTTTTGGGCTGACAACGAGTTTCTCCCTCTCTCTCACAGTCCCTGGAACTATCGGAGCCGCCGTGTCATTTGGCATTCAGTTCGTCCTGATCGTCTGTTGGAGACTGTACTACGTGTGGCAGAATCGCCGTCGGGATAGGAAGGCTGCTGAAAGTGGCATCAGCAAGGAGGAGCAGGAGCGTCTTGGGAGAGAGCTCGGTGAGGTTGATACGACGGACTTGCAGAACCCTCACTTCCGCTACTCTTTGTGAGGGGGAAGGGGTGGACTGTAGTTGTGATGAATAATGATCAGCTTGTCGAGGGTGGGGGGTCCTTTTGAGGGCGCCTTTCACTGTTGTTTGGGAAGGAATCCCAGCCGGGACACCGAATAGATGTAGATAGATTGGCGTGATTACGTTCGACGTAACTGGTGTTACACTCATTGCCTCTCCACCGGGTCATGTATGTTTTGTTCATTCGGACGAACATCCGAATCCTAGAACGGCATTTGACCCAGGGTTAGCTGCAGGCCATTGTACGACGATTACCCCGTTTTGAAGTTTACCGATGGCAGTGTAGAGACCTGTCATCGAGAGCATGAAATAGGACATCCACGCCCATTCTCTCGTTTCAACCCACGCTTCACCAAATCAATTCAATGCGTGACTGTCTCCTTAAGCTCACACCAACCCTAACCCTACACCAATGAGACAAATTAGCTGCCAATCGGAAGTCGGAAATCGAATCCGTCAGCCGCGCGGCTACCTTCGCCTCGAGCGACAGTCGCTGTTGGAATGCTTGACGCCCCGTGCCTGCAGGTGTGCGACATGCATTGATAATGGGGCCATCTTTTTCGAGCCTGCTATTGTCTTTTCTCTTGTTACACACAACATCACAAGCATCACACGTGGGCTCTTCCCACGAAGACGTGCATCGCCGGGCGAAAAGGAGTGGAAACGCCGCGAGTGGAGACGATGCTGGCAACGACGATGACGGACCTTCCTTGAGCATCCCAACATGGACCGTGGCGGCGACGGGGACTGGGACATCCTATGCCCAGGCCTGTGACAGTGAGTCGGCCATTTACGACAACATCCTCAGCTATGGCATCACTCCTACAGGCACCGGCAATGTCTACACCACATCCTGGGCCACCACCACCAACTACACCGCCCCGACAACCACCCTTTGCGATGGCCGCACTCGAGTCGTCGGTTCTCTCACGCCTGTACATATCGGTAGCGTCTTGTCGAGTAACGTGCCGACAATCACTTACACTGGCCCCGCGCCGTCGTGTAGCGTCCAGCCGTCGGATTGCTCGTGGCTTCGCGCTTCCTACCTTTCCGCTCAGAGTAGCTTTTCGTCTGTCGTGTCAGACCCTCGCCAATTAGCTCCCGGACTCCCTCCAATTGTGCCTCGTTGCTACATCCCGGGACCGCAACTCGAAGAATGTGGACAATGTACCATCCACGGTGGCAAAGTGGAGTTGCTCTACTTCCCAGTCTCCACCGAGACCTCACGGGATATGTGCGCAACCGCCGCAACATCCCCCGTAACCTGTCCATATGGGCCAACTCGTCCGAACGATGACACTGTCGCTGGTTTCGCAACAGCACCGTGTCAATACCTTTCTACGCAAAGTACGAGTACGACCAACAGCGGCCCAAGCACCGTGATTAACGGCACCACTCTATACTCAAACCGAGCATACATCTCGTACGACACTCTCTACGCAACAAACAGCTGCGGAAGGGTGGGCGGAACATATTCCAACGGCCTCATGACCGTAGCATCCTCCGACGTGTATTCCGTCTCGGGATACCACTTCGTAATCGACCACGCAGCGTATTCCTTCAACTTCGCCGACTTGAAGGGCCCCATACCCGCAAGCGCCTATCTCGCTCAAGCATCATGCTACGACAGTGGAAGCCCGCTGGGTGACGGCGATGTTCTCAATGGGCTGTACGCTGGCCGTCTCGGATTCTGCTCGACTATCATCGACGAAGCATTCAGGCCAAGGCTGGCGGTGCCGCCTCAGATGAGGCATATCGATCCACAGTTTGAGAACTGGTATGTGCTATGGTTTGTGCTGCTCGATTTTGGTCTTTTCCATTGACTCTTCCGCAGCCTTCTCGGCCTCGATGGTCTGTACGACCCGCCACGTCTTATGACGTCCGAGGCAACCCTAGATGTGCCTACTCCGTACTCGAAGACGACGGCAAGTGCAGTGCCCCAGCAAGCTGTAACGGCTGCGCAGAATGCCGCATCACCTACAGCGGATTCACTGAACAACCAGGACCAAGGCGCTAGCTCATCAGATGCTTCCGCCAAAGCTTCAGCACTCATGGACACCACGGGCGAGGCCACCAGTCCTCTGAGCAGTCCGACATCAGCCACAGAAACAGCGGTTGCGGGCGACGAAGATGGCGGCTCGCCCAGCCAAAGTGACGGGATCAATCCTCCGAGCGGTACAACAGCTGCCAAAGAGACAGCGATGATCAGTGGCGTGGACAGCGACTTGCCGAGCCACAGCGACGCGGTCAATCCTTTGAACAATCCTACAGCGGCCATGGAAACGCAGACGCCGCACTTGACTACACCAAATGGGGATTTAACTGCCACAGGAGACGATGCGCCGTCAAACTCGGACACGTCTTCATCAGACGCTGGTGAAGGTGTGTCGACGCAGAGCTCGTCGGCTAGCACTTACGTCTTCCCAGCGGACATGTATATTCTAGCATTTCCTTGCCTTCTGTTCATTCGCCTTGTATGGTAGCACGTATAAAGGTCTACATATCGATAGTTGATTTACTAGTTGACTTTTAGCAGCTCATCAAGCTTGCAATATCACGATCGTTTCCAATCTGGCGAATCCCAACCGACGATTCCCTCAGCATACATCGAGCCACCATCGCGTTCGCAAAAGAATGACAGACGCTTCACGCTTTTCGTACTTTGGTATCTCTTGGTCAGCCGGGGAACGCCGAAATTGATCTCATGATCCTTTCGCGACTTGAAATTGAGTTCCACCTACCATTGCCGTGTCGCGTGCGGATTGAGTTTGCTTCAGTCATATCATCGTATGTACTTGCGGATGGACTTTCCTGGTTTCCAGAATTTGGGCAAACTTGCCCTAAATTTCTCGAAACAGGTGATTATGCCCTATAGCTGTTGAAAGATCAAATTGTCAAACAGGCCTTCGCCCTGTGTCCTTTGCTTACCTCGTTTGCGAGGATCACTCAACTCGAAGATATTCTCAACAAATGAGTAGCTCATTGACCAGGATTTTTTCGAATGCGAATGAACGTCCGTTTAATTCCTGCGAGAAAAGCAACATCTGATGCCAAGGTTACAGCTGAGCTCGTTAGCTGACGTGGATCCACATTTACCAGCCCGCAAGCTGATGACTAAATCATCTCAGCCGAAGCAAGACATATAAGGATACAAGAAGCAGCTCCTCAAGCTGCAAGACTGTTTCTGTAAGAATCAAAAACCTGACATCGGCTCCCTTTCCAATCGCCACAATGCCCTCGCAACTTCCCTTCAACGTCGCCATCGTAGGCTACGGCCTGAGGTAATCCATCACATCACATCAACAACGATGTCGAACGACTAAGACTGACATCCTATCCACACAGCGCCAAAGTCTTCCACATCCCCCTCATCCTCGCCCTCCCAGATCTCTACAAAATCCACGGCATCGTTCAACGTTCCCCCAAACCAGACGATGACGCGGAAAAGGACTACCCGGGCACCAAACCCTACCGCCACTTCGACGAAGCCCTCGCGGACGAAGCCGTAGACATTGTAGTCATCACCAGCATCCCCGAAACCCACTTCTCCATGTGCAAGTCCGCTCTGCAAGCCGGCAAACACGTCGTCGTCGAGAAACCCTTCGTCCCCACCGCCGCCGAAGCCTCGGAACTGTGCCAAATCGCCCAAACATCCGGCAAGAAACTCGCCGTCTACCAGAACCGCCGCTGGGACGCGGACTTCGTCACTCTGCAGCAAGTCCTCAAGTCGGGCTCACTGGGCGACATCGCAGAATTCGAAACCCACTTCGACCGCCACCGCCCAGACCCCCCAGCAAACACCTGGAAAGCCAAAGACGCACCCGGCAACGGCGCGATTTACGATCTCGGCACGCATCTGATCGACCAGGTCTACTCTTTATACGGCCTGCCGACGCGCGTGACAGGGTTTGTCGGCTACCAGCGCCGCGGCGTCACGGAGGGTGCGGCGGACAGCTGTACCGTACTGCTGCACTACGACGGCTCGAGGCAGATGCTGGCCACGGTCAAAGCCGGCGTCGTCAGCGCCGAAGTCGACCAGCTGCGGTTCTGGGTGCGGGGCACAAAGGGCAGTTTCAAGAAATTCCATCTGGACCCTCAGGAGGACCAGCTCAAAGGCGCGAAAGCTGGCGCACCGTTGCCCGGGGATTTCGGTGTTGAGGCTGAGGGGCGTGCTGCGAGTGTTACTACTCTTGGCGAGGGTGGAGGGCTTGAGAGGAAGGTTTGGGAGACTGTGAGCCCGCCGCCGACTTATGTTGAGTACTACAGGGTGTTTGGCAAGGCGGTCGCTGGGGAGGAGGAGGTGCCGGTTAGGGCGGAGGAGGCGAGGGATGTTTTGAGGATTGTTGAGGCGGCTTTGTTGAGCTCGAAGGAGGGGAGGAGCGTGCCGTTGTGATGGTTTGAAACCATTGAATTGTAGAAACTGACCGACGGGATTGATACGATATCATGTATGTGCAAAAGAAAGCGCTTCGTAATGTCGTCAATTTATGTATTGAACCGAAAGCAGAACCGTAAATGCATCCAAGGGTATCGTTTGTAAAATCTTCCTTCATCCCCCTACAGCAGACCACATCACCAACCCTCCCAAATACTAAATCCCTCCAAGTCATCCACATTCAGCACATCAGCACCCTCTCTCACCAGCAAATCCCAAAGCCAGCTCTGACTCCTCGGCCAAGC
>Ga0265797_10005850_pt1 | contig 17748 bp, 19 predicted proteins | sample P2T30metagenome_FD_192433 | JGI IMG/M metagenome (GOLD analysis project Ga0265797, IMG submission 192433) | Plant litter microbial communities from East Loma Ridge, Irvine, California - P2 T30 | ecosystem: Environmental > Terrestrial > Plant litter > Unclassified | place: USA: California...
GCTGTCGACACGAGAAGCTCGGTCGGGAGCTTCAGCAAAATCCTGGACTCACTCTGCAAGATGTGATCGGACACCCTTCGCATCCAGAGCTCGAGTTGAAAAGCTCGAGTCAATGATCACACCGACCTGGCGATCTCTGACATTGGTAAACTTTCTTTGATCCGACACGAACTTGTGTCGCACGGTCATGCATATGCAGCACGATAAGTTCAGCTCTGAGCTGAACGTCCAGATATGGGCACATGCCACTCTTGCAGATGGAATCGCCAATAGCGACCATGTACAACCACACGGTCAGCTCCCTCGCGCATAAGACCCTCTCATATTCCCCCTCATGATGGCATTCGCAAGGCACAGTACGATCACTTCCACACGTCTAACGCGATACATTTGTATGCCGCGATGCTGGACGGCTACGAGATCACGCTAATCGCTCTTGAGTGTCTCTTCTTCATCATATGCTGCGTCTACTGTCACGGCACCGAGATCTGGATTCGGACGTCTTGGGCTGAGATATGGCCTAAAATAGATGGGGATGGAAAAACCGCTTTGCTATATGCGATTGAGCACAGCAAGCGCGATCGATGCGATCTATTCGATATAGTCATGGAACACCGTCTTTGCCCTGCTATCGACGGCACTGAAGATGCAATTTTTGTTGCTGCGGCAATCGGATCCGCTGAGACAGTGAGTGAACTACTGAATTGATATCCCGACGTCCAACCCTGGCAGCGAAGAAAGGATGGCTATACGGCGTTGGCATTGGCTGCTGGTGCTGGCAACGATCAACATGTCAAGCGGCTGCTAGAAGCATGGGTGACTTCCAACAAAAAATCAGGCCATTTCCAAGAAGACAACAATGGCAAGACACCGCTGATGGTAGCGCTATTCAACAAGCAGTGGCCATGTGCTAAGATTCTATTTGATCATCTTATCGAGAATCGCGATTACGATAGGATCTTGGATATTCTATTGCTGTTGAGAAGCATTGGGCAAGTACATCAACTTGATCATGGCACACGGCCAGAAACGAAAGATCAAATATCTTTCATTTTCCAAAACATTCTTGAGCCTGACGGGTGTATCAAGGAAGAGTCAACTACCCTCTTACACCTAGCGTTACATCGATCCGAATCCGATTATCACACAACAGAGCCGCTCGCAGCTCTGTATAGTCTCCACCAGTACTCGCCAGACGGTGTCGACGCTGACGGCCGCACGGCTCTCTTGCTAGCAACACAGCTCAGCAAACTAGCCGCATGACGCATTGTTTCACTGCGTGAAAAGCGCTGCATGCTGTCAGCTTTCTTACTGATGCTTACAAGTCATAGCTTACATGCGCCACGCACCAGCGCCACTAGCTAGAATGAAAGAGATTGGGATACAATAGCTGAACTAAGGTAAGTCTATATCATAATACCACTTACTTGTACCGATCATCATTAGAGTAACCTTCTGTTCCTTTTTATATCTAGCAATTATAGAGAAGCCTAATGATAGTTCGCCAGAGAGCGTGCATTGTTTGTCTAGCCGCGTACGCGATTCTGTCACGTTTACATCTCATGATGGGGCCATATCCCTTACATCACACTATGGCTGCATGACAGACAGAGCTCGAGGTCTGCTGAGCGGGACAGAAATTTCGGTATATAGATGCGAGGCTCAACCTTCCACTTAAAAGCTATCGAGTCGCATACTTTCACACTTTCAACGCCCTCGATAAGCGATACATCTCGAAATCAGCATGGGAGGTTACAAGGGCGCTGAGACACTGCAATTGCTCAACTCGGCTTTGTTTGTTGATTGGTACTTTTCCTGGCCTATGTACCCCTTCGAGGGCGATAACACGGGCCAAGAAATCGTCCAGTGGTATCATCAACTATTCCAAAACGCAACGACATTTGCAAGTATCCTAGCTTCAGTCATGTTCTCGGCCATGGTCTTAGACCTCAACACTGCTCCACCTCAACACAGCAGCACTAGCCAGATGCGTACCTGGAGTGCAATTGGAGCCATTCTTTTTGTTATACTGGTGCTGCTGTGCCAGGGTTTCAGTTTGATTCTCAAATTCCACGGGACTGAATTCGAAGGATTCTACGACTGCAAGGATCTGGCAACCCGCTTGTTGTTCGCGATCGTGTCCCTAGGATTCCAGGGACTTCTTCTAACGGGGACATTGTTTTTCTGCTTAGTGGTCAAGGCATACGTTCCCGGGGCCGGGTGGACTGCTTTCGGCATTACATCAGCGTTCTTGCTTTTGAGCTTGCTCCTCTGGTTAAGGGGAGTCACATGGGAACTCTGGTCGCAGATTCGACTGAAGAACGCCAAATGGCAGGTCGACGTCGCGTCCGTAGAGGCTGAGGTCCGCGAAGCCAAACAGCAAGAATCGAGAGCTGGCATGGATAATGATAAAAGCGACGCTGGAGAACGTGCTGTTCAAGAAGCTCAGGCGATACTGCGTCGGAAAGAGAACAAATTGGCACGGGCCATATCAGGACAGGCTGAATTGAACAAGATCCGAGCAAGGTCCAAACTGTTGAAGGAAGGGAGCAAATCGGTAGTAGAGAGAACTGCGGAAGACAGTGTCAAGAAAAGCGAAAGAGGGCTGGATCGCCAGCGGGCAGAAAGTCAGTCGCTTGCAGCAGGTATTGCAGCACCGGGGCATCCAACACCAGCCCCCCATCAGAGCAGCGCTCCAGCAACTGTAACAAGGGGGTTGGCGCATAGCGAAAAAGGAGACGGTCCCGATCTGAGCAACTCGGCCACGCAAAGACCGCCGCTTGCAAGTCCTCGTGGAGGGAAAAATGCCATAGGTGAAGGAGACATAGTTTAGCTCCAGAATCGCGTTGTGAGAGAGGGATCAAGGGCACGAGTAAGAAGCTGATGAGGAGATAGGCGACAGGTTTTGCCATCAAGGAAGTTCAGACTGCAACCCAAAAATATTTCGTTGAGAATGAGCTCATTCCATGTAGTACAATGGCAAGTTCCTCTTGTTTCAGATTGATGAGTGTCCATGAAAAAATCCTGTGTCAACCCAGATCTAATTCCAGGATCTAAAACTGACGACCGGGCATCCCGTCCGCTCTGCCATACATTAGCACTGAACCGGGCGACTAGTACTAGAGTGGGTGACCATCTGGGAATCCCGCCTGTTGTATGTTTTTATTCTAGACTTTTTATCACATGCCGGGCAACCCTATCTGACCACGAGTTTCCCTTGTGGTCGGCGTGTCTAGTCGGGTGAAGGCTCCGTTTTATTTCTTGGTAGACGATGGCTTCAATAATGGAAGTCTGAGAGACCTGGAGACAGCGGTATTCATCCTCGGGAATCGAGACAAGATGCACGCGAGAGTGACAGTCAAAAAGACAGACATGCGGCCGAATCAGTATCCAAGCGCTGACGCTTGATACAGATACATCATCATCTTGAAAACCCTTAGTACGTTCGAAACAGTCTTTGTCTCATAAATCATTCGAAGGCAAATCGATTCATACCAAGTCAGACTTCTCAGCATTGTTGCCTTTCAGCCACCTTCGACCGAACTTTTTCAGTAGCCTTGGGACAGTGCCAGTAGATGTCTGTTTCTGCGATCCATCTGCTAGCAACAACATAGGGGACGTAGGATCCGAGTCCGGTGCGCCGGATGCGTGTGACACGACATCCGCAGGCGCGTTGCTCCCAGCTTCTGGTCTACAGCACCTTTGCCAGCGGTTGACATACGGCTTGAGGTGTTCGGCTGTCTCGTTCTCCGACAGGTTCCGGTCTTGAGTTTCCTTTTTGGCCGTGCGGTATTCATCGAGTGCTTTGGCTTTTTGCAACACCGAGAGCTTCTCTGAGCTCATTCTTATGTCCGCGTCTGTGGTTATGCACTGATGTTAGCTTAACGGCTTTTTGCTCAGGTGCGCTGATTGCCACCACTCACGGGACGAACGTCCAAATCTGGGAAATTTACCGGCACTCAACATCTGAATGATGTTGAGCATCAAAACCTCTTCTTGACCACGGTGCTCGAGATCCCAGAAAACATCCTCATACGCAAAAAATGCATCTGTTTGACACAAGAACTCGAAACCGAGGACCACGTCCACAGGCAATTTCGGTAGGACATAGACATCCGTCATGTGTGCCTTGTTGTCGATGCCGTATCTCCATGCCACCCCCTCCACTGCGCCGAGTGCTCTTGCCGTTGACCCGTTTGCGAGCCTGAATGACAAACGGTGTTCCTCTTCAGTGTTAACCGTGAATCCTTGTGCTCTCGCGAACGATGCGGACATCAGTGAAACATCAGCTCCGGTATCTGGTATTGCAGCTGTAAAAGCACCATTGGCAAGACCGTTGACCAGCAACTGTGAACCGAGCAGACAGATCTTGCGGATGTCATGACTGTATGCGGCTCGAACCCTTCGCTCTATGCGGTGTCGAAAGTGTGTGAGTGTCTTCGTCGTGCGCAGAAACGAGCCGCCCAGAATTACATCGTGGAGGCTTTCACGCAACACATTGAAGACAAGATCGTGCTTCTTTGACTCACCAGCGAACGAGAATGGCAGTTTCGCAGTTCCGAGAGTACGAGCCGTCGAGCTGTCGCCGAGTCCCACAAATCTTTCGCGTGTCTGGTCGATTACGCAGCTGTGGCGCTCCGCAAACCGCAGGGATATGAAGTTAGCAGCTGCTCCTGTATCCGGGAAAGCGGTTACTCTGACGTCCACGATTTGGCCGTCAATGCTGGGCTCTATGGAAGATCGATACATTCTGGAACATGTTTGCAGAGAATTCGACAGCCTTTCGGCGCAACCTGTAGGAACGATGGGCGGCATGCCGTACCCTCCTTGGTTCTGCTCGAACGCCATAAGATAGCGTGTAATGTCCCTCAGAGAGGATACCCAGATCTCGGTGAAGGCGGGTATCGTCTGGAGGAGGAGCGTCATCATGCGATATGAGAGATCGATGAAAGCCAGCAGATGTTCTTGAGAGTTTGGGCTACGCTGTAACAGCTCCAGGAAAGTCCAGGTTGCATGCTTCCACATGCGTGTTGGCATGTCGTATTTGTTGGCCAGGCTCAACAGAGCAGGGTTGGCCGATGGGTGTTGTGTTGCACACAGGAAATCGTGATGTTCGTACAGCAAAAGCCTGTGCAGAGCAATGAGAGCTTTCCATTGCTCGGAACTCATTTCCCCGTCGGCACTAGCCCGTTGCGCGTCAATATTGATGCACTTGGCTTCAACCATCACCAAACCAGCATATATGCCCTTTATCTCGGCAGCGAGCGATTCCTGTGAAATTGGACGAAATTCAGGGCTTGGAGGCTCTTGTACTTTGCCATGGAGAGGTGAGGTGGGTTTAGGGGCGACTCCATCTGGCGGATAGCACCGTTTTGGCATCGTTGGCGAGAAGATCGTTTTGGGCTCAGAACTGGACACATGCCACCCCTGAGGTCTTCCGTTGGGCACGTCCGACTCAGGCCATGGACAAGCTCGTTTTTTAGAGCGTGAATTCGACACCATGCTGCGTGGATCGAGTTCCAGATCGTCACACGTACCTATCACTTGATTTAGATGTCAGCACCAGAAATTGTTAACATCGCCGAACGAACAGAAGTTGCCCTTGTGTAGCTTGTGGGCTCCTTTTGCTCGGTGGTTTGTAGGTGAAGCTTTCACAGTGACCAAGAAAGATCGCAAGAGCCTGAGGGTTTCACCCACCAATCGAGTTTTCAAGGTTTAGTCGTCTGTGCCGTTCTCAACCTTTCAAAGGTTTTTCGCTATCGAGTGTTGAATGCTGCGAGAAAGTGAACGATGGGTAACAAATGTGCGAGCTCAGCCAGTGGGTAGAACAAGGAACAATGGAACAACCAAGTCGAGGCAGTGCATGCATGTGTTGTAAGACTGACACGTCATCACAATGCGCCACCGCCACAACCTTGCCCTTATACTCGACAAATTAGAGGTTCCAGGAAACATACTCAAGCAATCTTCAGATGATTGACTCTGGGGCGACGCCCAAATACAAACCAGAACCATGCCCGGCTGGACCTCGAAACACAATTACGGCTACCAGGCGCTCGTCAAATTCACCCCGTAAGATCCAGATCACGAGACCTTTGTTTCTCACAGATTGAAGAGGCTTGGTGTCCATAACATCTTGCACCTACAGGGTAAATTGATGAAGCTCACGAATGAGCTGGAGGCCCTCGAACAACGAGCTGCGGCGCTTGCGGAGGACCCCGAGTTGCATTTGTCGATGAGGTCCTGGCGTATAATGGACGAGAACTCTCGAAAAGCTGGTCGCGAGACACAGCGGGTGACAATCTAGGTTGTCACCCGCTTGTTGTGTGTTTTTGGTAACTTTTCGGACATTGCAGGTATACCTACTCGGTGGCCACCTTGATGACCAGTTTCCCTTTCGATCGCCCTGTCTTCAGTCTAGCGAAAGCCTCAGCCGCCTCACCGAGAGCATAGATCCTCTCAATCACAGGCCGCAGCTTGCCTTCAGCTATCCACTGAGCGATCTTTGCAAAGTCAACCGCACTGCTCTTACGTCGTAGGAACTTCGCTGTCCGCTGTCCGCCACCTAGCCAAGCCGGCATATATGACACTTTGAGCACATTGAAGACATGCGTCAATGTGGCAGTGCCCGCGATATTGATGTAGATGCCACCAGTTTTGAGATAATCGTGCGCGTTCCAGTACAGCTCGAGGCTGCCGACGTTGTCGACAAGCAGATCGTATTGAGTCCCTTGTCGCTGAAGGTGCTTCACCATGTCCGTAGTCTTGTAGTCAATCACCTCGTCCGCTCCCAGAGACCGGCAGAACTCAACGTTGGCACCAGAGCAAGTTGTCGTGACTCTGCAGCCCATGATCTTAGCGAATTGAATACCAAAAGATCCAGTCCCGCCACTGCCTCCGTTGATGAACACTTTCGATCCTTCTTTGATGTATGGCGCTATGCACTGGTAGGCTGTGAGCCCGGCAACACCGAGAGTGGCGGCGTCTTCCATGCTTACGCCTTCGGGCAGCTTGACGACATTTTCTCGTCCGTTCACGGCAACGTACTCTGCAAGAGCGCCGAAATGGGGCGGATCACTGCGCCCGAAGACTGCATCTCCCGGCTTGAGATCTGGCAAAGTTGTGTGGACCACGGTGCCTGCGAAGTCGCCTGCGGGTATTGCTGGTGTGCTCATCTTGAGTGCTCGGAAGATGGCGAACTCTGGGAGTTTGTAGTCGACAGGATTGATGGATGAGTAGGCGACTTTGACGAGGGTGTTCTCTGCCGGATTTGTGGGAGTTGTCGGAATAGGCGCTGCAGTGTTGACTTTGAGACTTTTCTCGATGCCGCCGGTCATCGATGTCCATTGGACCGCTCTCATGGTGGAGGGAAGTGAGTTGGCCATGTCGAATTGTTGCGGAGTTCTTGTCCTATTGTCAAATGCTTGGGGCATTAGGATACTTATAGCTTCCTGATTGGAGAAGAACAGTAAGCTTGAACTTGATGCTGTAGTTGTAAATCGACTTGCTTACATATATGTTTAATGTGAAAGACGTTGTGCGTCGTAAGACTCAATTTGTGCAAGACAATGCAAAATCCGGGTGGCACCGAATTTGTCGCTTACGTACATTACGTGTCTGTTGGGCTTCTTTCAAGCTCTCCCCTTTTCGCATCTTCAACTCTCCATCTCCGGCACCGCTACATTCGGCAGGCCTGCGCTACCGGGATACAAGCGTCGCTCCCACTGTCCGACTGCGGTATCGTCCCTCTCTCGTAGGAAGAAGGAGGGAAGTCAGTCATGTGTCGTGGACCGGACCCAACAAGGCCTAGACGCTGCCACGGAAACACTGATGGTAGTGCTGCAGCGGTATGGTGTAACACGCAGCCCAAGAATGATAAGGACAGACTCAAGGCGTCCTTCGAAATAGGCTTCAACCAAGATTGACAGGGCGGTCCATGATTTTTATGGTTGTAGTCCAGCAGCTCAAAAGATGTTACTGAGACGACAAGGCAGGCTATTAATGTTGCAGGAACGCGGTTCCTCACAAGTCCCGGTCCGCTAGACCCCGATGCCGTGCTCGCATAGTGCACAGATCACGACTCGATCAGCGCTCGTGTACGAACGGGCGAATCAGACGAGGCAGACTACTCTTCACGACCCTTGTTGTAGAGTAAGTTCAGCAACCCGTCAGGCACCCGTTTTACACGGCTCCTATAGTAACGAGAGCTGTCCGTCACTTGGCTCGTCGCTTCGTATACAAGCATGTGCAAAGCTGCTCGCAAAGAAGCACCGGAGGGACCTGGACGGAAATTCGGCTGATGAGTGATCTTGAGCACAAGCAGTCCCAAGCCGACCATGGGTGAACAACGAGTGACACAACGAAGATATGCACCAAAGGTCCGGAGTGGGTGCATAACTTGCAAGTAAGTAGTATCATTTATTTGACGGATGGCTCAATCTGTCCTCTTGTGGCGCTAACTGACAGTCCCGCAGGATCCGCCGGGTCAAATGCGATGAGGCCAAACCGAAATGTGCACGCTGTACGAGCACCGGCAGGAAATGCGATGGATATGTATCTTCCGCCGAGCCAAACTCGAAGCGGCTCATTGTTGCGAACGGGACTCCATCCAAGGCGCTAAACTTTGGTCTTGCGAACGATGCTCTGGAGAAGAGGACCTTCGAGTTCTTCCGCTTGAAGACGACAGTATGCATGTCAGGCTATTTTCAAGACCCGGTCTGGTCGCAACTTGTCCTGCAAGCCTGCCACACGGAGCCGGTCGTTCGGCATGCTGTCAACGCTCTCGGAGCCTTGCACGAGGAACGCTATCTACGAGGCGAGGCATCTGGAAGCGGAGTCGAAGCCAGTCTCGTCAAGACCGATTTTCCAACCCGCCAATATGCCAAAGCCCTTAGCGGCCTCCAAAAGCTATTGAGCTCAGGGAAGCCCCCCGTCAACGTGGTGCTCCTGACAGCACTTATGTGCGTTCATTTCGAGTCCCTTCAAGAACATTTCATGCCCGCTCTCACCCACGCAGAGAACGCCATGAGACTGCTGGATCCAGCTCAAGCTCCAAGAACTGAGACCGTCGACCCTTCACTTATCCGCGCATTTGTTCGTATCGATCTACAAGGCGCGTTCTTCATCGGTATCCGCCTACCTAGCCTATCCTTCATCACGTCGGCAATCGACAACGAGCTCCCAGCTTCCTTCACCGACCTGACCCAAGCCAGAAACTTTGTCACTACCTGGTCATGCAGACTGTTCAGTTTCCTGCGCCTAACCGCCGACAAGCACAAATTCGTCTCCCCCGGTTTCGTAGCCCTCGAAGCCCTTGCCAAAGCCCAAGAGTACGAGCAAACCTTCATCACAATCGAACGCTTGCTCTTCGCTTTCATGCAAAAGCCAAACGTTAGACTAACCTTCCGCGAACACCACGGTCTAGCAATGCTCCGCGCTCTCGCCATTGAGAACCGCGTCATCGCCGCCGGCTGCCTGTACACCGAAGCAAGCTTTTACGACCGCTTCATGCCGGAAATGGAACAGATGCTTGCAATCTGCCGCTTCGTGCTAGAGGCCGAAGACGCCACGAACAGATTGCTCTCCGTCAGTCTAGACGAGGGTATGCTGCGTCCATTGTGGTTCGTTGTCACGCACTGCCGCGACTCGCGGGTCCGAAGAGGCGCCTTGGCCCTTCTCCAACAGCTCTCTGACAGCCACGACGTATGGCACGTCGAAGCGATGACCAAAGCCGCCGAGATATGCATCAAGATTGAAGAAAGCGGTTGTGACAATGACAGTCCCAGGTGCGATGACATACCAGAGTGGCGTCGAGTGCACAGCTCGGGCTTCGATGCGTGGATTCTGGCGGCGCCGACTCGTAGCAAGGTCACAGCGAAGTTGAGGATGCGGCCTAACGGTATGGACGGGGAGTGGGTGGATATTGACGAAGGATTCGAATGGTGAGTTTTATTGCTTGGCACACAGGCTGGCTTGAGATATTGATGGGTGGCGTGCTAACACATTGGTGGCAGTCGAGAGTGCGACACAATACCCACGGGTGCTGAAGAGGAAGACTGGCATCATCTGGTACTTGAGCCTCTTCCATACAGGCTCGTTCCAGAGCAGGAGCGCGTCAACAAATGGCCTTGAATGAAGCTATGCCGGCAATCAGCACCGCGGACGAAAAAAAGTGACCATCACTACGCTTGCTCGCCAAGATACACATGTGCTCATTAAATACGCTCCATCGACTTGCTTAGGCCAATCAGACCTGGACAGGCGTCAAAGTCGCCATCAGCGGCTTCTTCTCCCACAAAAAGAAAATCCTTTGGTCACTCCAGTCCTTGCTCTCCTCGCAAAGCTTCATATCGAAATGCAGCATCACGGTCGCCAGGAGAAGACGCATCTCATGCCACGCAAGGTTCTGTGTCGAAAAACGTCAGCGAAAGAACGTACAAAGTTTGGCCAGAAAAAGAACGTCTCCGACTCACCTTGCCCAAGCAATTCCTCGGTCCGACACTAAATGGCTCCAAAGCGGACAGCTTGTCATCCTTGAACTCGGGATCTCCCAGCCAGCGCTCCGGATGAAACTCTTGCGGTTTCCTAAAGCAGTCCGGATCTCTGTACGTGGACAGGTGATGGACGCCGACCGTCGTGCCACCGGGGACCCACTCTCCACAAATCTCCGCGCCTCCAGCCGGCACCTTGCGCGGCAGCGCAGAGGGGACCGGCGGGTACATGCGCAGGCCTTCCTGGAGGACGGCCATGAGGTACTTCTGCCTGGCCAGCGACTCGAGGTTCATGTCGTCAAGACTGGCGAAAGCAGACCGGATCTCGCGCTGGAGAAGAGCCAACTTGTCGGGGTTCATGAGAAGATGATACGTGGTGCCGCTCAGAGCGGTGGCCGTCGTCTCCGTGCCAGCGATCATAAAGAGGGAAGCGGTCGAATGGTGCTCGCCCAGAGACAGGCCGTTGACGTCGTCCGGGGCGCCCTTTTCCAGGATCTTGGTCCACAGATCCGGGCGGTCGGGGGTTCTGGCCAGACGGCGATCGACGCGGTCTTTCGAGTAGTTCCAGTGCTCCCACTGCTTTGCGCGGACAGATTTCATTTTGAACAGCCAGTCCTTGATGAGGTAATCGGTGAAACCGCTCAGAATCCTCATGGACCGCAGCTTGGCGCCGGTCTTGATGCCTTCGAAGATCGTCTTCACCCACGGAGAATATTCGGATTCTTCGAGCATGTCCAGGGATTCGGCGAAACAGAGATCACCCATAATGTCCTACTTTTCGGTCAGCTTGTGGTACTGCTACAAATCTAAAAATTTACCACCAAACAATAAATGGCTTACAAATGTCGTGCAATTGTAGAACTTGAGAAGATCCGCTTTCTTGCCCGCCTTGGCGGACTCGAGCATCTTGTCCTTCATCAGTTCTACCCAATGTTTCAACAACGGCTCCTGCTCCTTGAGCGCACGATCAGAGAAGGAATTGGACAGGACTTTGCGCTGGCGACTGTGGCCGGCATCGTCGGCAGCGATGAGGCTGTGGACGTCGTTCATCGGCTTGTTGTAGAATTGGGGATCCTTGTACAAGCCTTTCTTGCCGAAGCCGTAGATGTCCTTGAAGGCGGCGGCACCGGTGTATGAGAGCTCTTTGGGACTGGTGCGAACGACGGGGCCGTATTTGGCGTGCAAGGCCGGGGTGTTGAGGTTGTCCTGGCCGGTGTAGGTCATGACGGCTGTCGGCAGGATGGAGATGGCGTGGAGTCTGGGGCCGGGGAACTTTGAGAGAGGGCCGAAGTAGGCATCGTAGAGACTCGATGCGACCCAGTAGATGGCCGAGAGAGCTGACAGTGAGAAGAGGAGAGATATCGTGTCGTTGGGCAGCCAGTTGGCCGCTACCGTTTGGTATTCCATTCCAGGTTGTGAAGGTGAGACTCCGGTCTCGTAATGGAGCCTCCCCGTATGGGGGTGGGCGATCCTCTGCTTCCGTGAAGATGGGGGAACTGTCTTCGATGGATGGAAGATGTGAGGTCAGAGTGTCTGAGACTTCCACGTGGTGGTGAAGACCTAGAAGTAAGTGCAAAACTATGAATGGAGATGGAGATGAAGATGCGGACGAAAGGAAAAAGGAGATTCTTCTAGATACTTAATCGAATTCGCACAGCTAGAAGGGTCGCCGTCATATCCGAAAGGAAGGCGATTTAGCACGGTAGATGTTGCAGATCACTACTGCGACTCCTCCACTCATCCTCCGGAATCCTTGGAGGTGTGCCAGCATCGGGGTTGGCAGACTGGTGTAGAGTGGCAGAGAACGTGCGGATCAACGAGCACAGAGTTCAACCCGTTTTTTGCACAATTCGGACCCACCAACCTGCGGAAATATTCGTGGGTACGCGTATCCGATAGACGCTACCTGCTTTGCATGTGAGCGTAATATGTTCGTACTTTGCAAGCGCGAGGTATCATGTCGTGACTCGTCACTCAGTACATAAAAACGACATGGTTGTGGAATGTATTGGAAGAGAGGACGTTGGAAGGGAAGCGGAAGCGAAAGAAATCAAGTATGCAATAATAATGCATCTCGATCCTTCTTCATGCACGGCTCGGATGCAAGCGATTGAAGATCCGGCCTACATATCTCCACACTAAGCAGATGTACATGACATACATAAGACATAAGGCTCACGTGCCTTGGTCGTGCACTAGTGAAACCGATCGCTCAATCTCGCATGTGTCAAACCACGACGTCGCACAACAATTCACAAGTCCAATCCATAGGCATCTATTTCAGCATCATGAGAGCGACACCTTCAACCGCGGGATGCGAACGCGAATGCGAACTCCCGGATACCTTGATTTTGAATCCGGTGCCATCAGAAAGTAACGTGTACATGCGTTTACGCGTCCTGGGTGAGCACTGGAAAACTGTAAGCACGACGCTGCTCATGAGGAGCGAGAGGAGGCACGCGAGACCGAAGGGTTGCCAGCTCTATATCACGTGTTCACATCTTGCAATGATCTTGCGTACTATGCTAAACGGAAACACAGGTAAAGCATTTGATACGAAATACGGGATGCGAATTATCCCAGCATAGGTGCTGCCACGCGACCATCCTCGCACAGTGCTTATGTAGTAGTAGTCTAGGAGCAAGCATAAAACGCCATGTCAGTCGTAACACAACGCACAACCCCCTCAAGCGACTTCTCGGAAAATGGGATACTCGGCTCCCTCGCCAACAGGGATGATGCTGAACGAGACGAGCGACTCGGCAATTTCAGGCTCCAGAGCAATGAAAGCCTGCGCCGCCTTCTTCTGGCGCGTACTGACCCTCCAGCTGCCGACCGGCAGCACCAAATCCTCTTTCACGAACGGCGAGGTTGTGACGTGGTTCCGCACGACACCCTCGTAGTACTCGTCTTCGAGCTGCGAAGAGGTGATGTTGTAAGCCTGGACTGGGCCACGGTATTCGTACTTGAGCTCCTCCAATTCGACGCCCATGATCTGCAAGCGTTCCGCGACGTCCATCCAGTTGCGAGGGATGAGGTAGGCCTCGGGTCGGGTCCTGGTTTGGTTTGCGAGGGCTGGTGTTGAGCTCAGGAACTCGATCGGGGCGTGGACGATGCTGCCGTTGCGGAAGTCGACGAATGTGAATGTGCGGTTCTCGCTCGGTTGGGTGTCTGATAGCACGATATCGTCGTCGCTGTCGATGAACTTCTCGATAGCGCCCTCGATCGTCTCGAGCACCTCATCGACATCTTGCCGGGCGATGTTGAGGAAAGACTCCAGCATGATCAAAGCCGATGCGGTACGGCGCTGGAAGTGCTGGTCGGCTAGTCGGATTCCACGCAACTCTGCCAGAATGACGACGGCCTGGTTCAGGCCCATGGCGTTGCGGCCGCTAGTAGGGCTTGTGATTGCTTCCTCCATTGTAATGGGACCTTCCACGTCGCTCGTCTCGCCGGTGACATACGGCTCCCAGCTAATTCCATGCTCCTCGAGCGCCGCACCAATTCCGAGTCGGAACTTGTAATCGGTAAGGTTGCGGATCTCTTCTCTGGTGTTGAGGTTCTTGGTACCCGCAATCATAGCATCTGCGCCGTGGTTGTATCTCCCACCGTAAACTCTAGGCACAGTGAACTCGTGCATATCGATCACGATGTGAGGGTCGAAATCGTTGAAAGCGCGCTTGATATCCCGAGTCTGCTGCTTTACCAACTTCGGGTGATCGCGGTTGGGGTCGACGTTGCTTGCGAGCTCACGTTGGAAGTAGTGCACTCCGTCGGCGTTGTAGCGAGTAAGAACAAGAATGTCCATCCTCTCCAGCAGATGAGACGCCCATGTACTGTTTGCATCCATCTTGCCCAGTAGGGCCATGACACCTTGGTCGCCGGCGGGCTCATTGCCGTGGATTTCGCCCTGGATGTACACGCGGAGCTTTTGCTTTGCGGTCGCGTTTCCTGAGATGCCTTGTTGTGGAGCCTCAGTCAGGTAGACGTAGGGAAGAGGTCTGCCTTGTTCGGTCTTGAAATCGGCGACGTAGTAGTTGTACCAATCATTGCGGGATGCAAGAGTCTGGAGGAAGTTGTCTGATGGCGTGTCAGCGCATGGTATCATACACTCCCAATGGCTCACCTACTCATAACGTGATCTGGCGTAGGTCCAGAAGTGCCATTTGCAAAACCCTCTGGGATAGTTTCCGGGTTCAAGAATGCAGGCGATAAGAGATCGATGTCCACATCCGGGTAGTTGCGAGCGACTGCATCGCTGTCTTTGACGACTGGGGTGTAGTTGTCTCCATAGGTGGGCGTGATGCCTTGAGCCAGCACACTGCTCCCTAGGCAGAGCAGCATCGCCTTCATTCTGTTAAGAGATGCCATTGTCCCCTCCTTGGTCGAATGTTGATGTGGTCAGCGAACGAATGTGCAAACTTCGACCTTGTAATGGAAAGCGAAACAGAGAAGTTCTTTCCAAATCTCAATGCAGCCTACAACGGGAGTCGTTCCCAGTTTATATGCCCTACGACGTCAGTCATACCATTGCTCCAACGACTTAAAAAATCAATGCATCACCCTGGATCGCAGAGCCAAGGAATGCCCCGAGAGCAGCCGACATCAACAAGCAGCTCTCTCAACGATGGCCGGCATCGTCTTTCTTGGCCAAGTGATAGTAGGAGGGGAAGATTGATTCGAAGAAACAAGCGCCTTGAGCAATCGTCGCCACCAGCCTCCGTTCGGTAGGTGGTAATGTAGGCAGGCGGATCCTGACCCCGCCCGGAAGCAAGAGGTGAGAGCTCAGGCGGTGTCTTAAAAAGACCGTGGCTGTGCGCCGCAACGCACACGTTGCCATTGCCGGCGCGGCCAAGGAGGCTGGGGTGATGATTGTGCTGTCATGCAGAAATGATGTTTGTCCGAAAGGATGAAAGTGGAAGTGCTCTCCACTACTGTGCACAGCTCTACGATTGTGGAGAAAGTCCAAGATGGAGATAGCCTGATCGATGCGGGGAGCTATTGGGGTCCCTTGGCGTGGGATGAGGTTGTTCAAGTTGTCAAATACCGACGGTGTCATACGTAAGGGAGTCGATAAAGGGAGCTGGTGGAACTGCTAAGGGGCTGGACGCTATCACAGCGTTGGTCGATCGTTGAGACCGACTGCATTTGAGCATTGCACTCCTGATATGGTAACTCACGGTTCACCGCGCACGGTAAGCTCGACGGCAAAGACCTCGATATGTTATTATATACACCTGAGAACCTCCTCCTGTGATCGTTGGCCGCATGAGTTGCAACGACTGTTGACGCGAAAGCCTCTACCGCGGTCGACAAACGACCATATAGCAAGCAACGAACCATAGCCTTGCCACGTCTCCTGTACACGAACGTCGCCAATAGTGACAATGAGCCCTATCAACTCTCCAGCTTCCTACCATCGTCACACTTCATTACTCCTTCCAGTCCACCTGCAAACCACCTCAAACAATTCTCTCCACCCTCCCACTCCCAACATCATAAACCCACCCACTAACAGGCACATCCTTCGCCGAACCCTCATGGCCCTTCAAAAACTCGACATCCCGCCTGACAGCATCTTGCAATTCGGCAAAAGGCTGAAAATCAAATCCATCTTCGACCTTGCTTCCATTCCCTCGTACAGCAGCCTTCGCATCCTCGTTCGAAAAGGTAAGCATGCCACACCCGGTGTGCTTGACAAGGACGATCTCGCGAGTCGCGAGAAGATGTTGCGAGATCAGGATTGATCGGAGAGCATCCTGCGCGTTGCCGCCGGCGTTACGGATGACGTGCGCGTCTCCCAGTGCGATGCCGAAAGCTGCGGCTGGGTCGATACGGGCGTCCATGCAGGTCACTATTTGGCTGATGTTAGGCTTCGCCGAGTTCTGTCATCTTTCGAAAGAGGGCGAATGCATACCGACGAGATACTTCCTCGCGGGCGGTAAAGCGAGATGGCCTGAAGTAAATGATGCAGCGTATTGCTCGTTGTTTTCAGCCACGCCTTGCTGGATTTGTGTCGACATAGAGCTTGCTTTTTTCGGTAGGCGGTGGAGAAGTCTGTTTCTGTTGCTCGTCCAGTTGGCTATACCGTGATGTTTGGTTGTCGACTTCGGTTGCGTAACGTCTTCCGAGTGTACATATGTATAACATCGTCGAGAGACAATGCGACAGCGACGTGCATTGTAACCGTCGAGCTTGCAAGTGGGGGTGGAGATCACGCCATCGAGCTCGCAACAGCTTTGTGGCCCTGGTGTTGAGCCATGGACTGATTCAAATCGAGGCGATTTTGCTGACTGAGGAGAAGGCGTCCAAATGCTGACGTCCCGTGAAAGAGATGGATGACTGAAACATCTGAGTGTGATTGCCAACCAAACACAATCCCAATCACATTCTCCAGACTCGTGCAATCGTGCAATCGTGCAATCATGATCCCGTCCACCCAAGCACTCCAAGTCCTCGCAAACACCTCAAGAGTCTTTCTCAGAACCAACTCTCCCAAACAAACGAGTCCCTCAAAAGAACTTAACACCCTCCCCCTCTCCCTGGCCAAAAATCTGCGCCCTCCCCTTCTTAACCAACACCCCCAAAACCCTCTTCAAGAACTCCTCCTCCATGCCCACCCACTCTTTACTCCCCACCGCCTCGCCCTCCCGCAACTCATAAACCGTCAAAACGCTCCCTTTCTGCCCCGTCTCGTCCACCCACCCATAGATCAAATCCGCCCACTCCGCCAGCGTGCGCCAGTAAACCCAACAGCTCGCGCTGCGCTCGGCGCGTGACCCGCCTGTAGTAGGGATCCACTCGACGCGCGAGCCGTTGGCGGGCAGAGCCATGTGGTCTAGGACAGCGCGGATGTCGGGTTCGGAGAGGCCGCGATGGAGGGCGGGGTTAGAGAAGAGGTTTGCGGGTGGGGAGGAGAGGGATAGGCGGAAGAGGCGGTTGTGGGCGGCGTAGGAGAGGATGAGTTGGGACCAGAGGGAGAGTTGGCGGGCGCGGGTGGTGAGGTTTGGTTGGAGGGTGTAGAAGGGCGGGAAGCTGGTATAGCTTGGGAAGCTGAAGGTTCCTGATGGGTTTGAGGGCGCTGTTGTTGGTGGCATGTATGATGGACTTGCGAGGCCCGATGGGGCTGCTAGAGGTGTGGCTGTAGCCATGGCTGATGGTGTTGTTGTAGCTACAGTGAGGTAGATTGGTAGATTGGGTAATTGCTGGGTAAGTTGAGTTCATCAAGGTGCATGAGGCTCAAGCTGTGGGGTGAGGT
>Ga0265797_10005851_pt1 | contig 17748 bp, 23 predicted proteins | sample P2T30metagenome_FD_192433 | JGI IMG/M metagenome (GOLD analysis project Ga0265797, IMG submission 192433) | Plant litter microbial communities from East Loma Ridge, Irvine, California - P2 T30 | ecosystem: Environmental > Terrestrial > Plant litter > Unclassified | place: USA: California...
CTGCCAAACACGTCTTCTTAGTGTATACTTAACGGTTGGAAATCTGTGATTAATCATGATACCCGCTGGGCACGGCTGCTTAGGAAACTCGAGCGTTTCTGGCTCCCGAGTACCCTCATTCTGCATACATATATAGGTTAATTGGCGAAAGTCGCGAGCTGCTTCGCGTGTACGGTACGAGACATCGCCAATTAGCATGCGGAACCCTGGCTTGAAAGCTGTTACTTTTGTAGTTTGCGAAGTGCTAAAGAGGGCGTCCGTCATATAATATACGACCTAGATGAATCTTAGACAGCGAGTAACATGATCATAGGAAAAGGTATGTACCATGCCGCCATTCGTACCCTCCATGCCTTGTTGCGCTCGTTGAGGGACGCGTTTGAAAGTACCGTTTTTTGCTTTAAAGTACACTACTGCGGTCCAATAGTTGCCTATAAGTATTTCATCAGCGTTGGGTCAAATCGGAAAAGGCGATGTAACACTGACTTAGGTCTTCGGTAAACTCGCAGGTAGTGCAAGTTGACTGCGCCGCTAGATCATGACCTTTGGTAGGGTCCATCGTCACGTTGAATGAGTTCTGGTTTTATCAACAACTGTACATATGTCTCGCCGTAGGAGTTTCTTACACCTCCGATGATCTGATGAAGATGCGGCGACGGATTAGCTCCTGGGTTGACCAATGGGTCGAGTCGCTGAACGGTCAACTGTGCGCATCCGAAGCGTAACAGTCCTGCATTTACGCTAGCAAGCAACCCAAAGGCACTGATGATGGGTTGTAGCCTCATGGTGTTTGCACCCTGTTTACTTCTGTGTGTTGGTGCTGGCGATGATCTCTCTGAGTGATATTGCAGCGGATTCCGTACTCCATCTTTCATAGATAGCACAAACGCAGTGTCTCAATGAGGAAGATATCGAAAACTGCCGTCATCATGAGGGCTGATGTGAAGAGCCGAATGCCAGAGTAATGTAAGCTAATATCGCGCAGCGAATGCGCGCTCGCCTGCCAAGGAGAATTGAACAACGTCTCCGCATGAGCGAACATGTTCATCAGAAGCCTTCGAATGGAAAGATATTTGTGAAGCATGCATTCCGGGCTTGGTCTGGGATGAAGAGCGAAAGTATGGAAGACTCGGGACTATCCGCCCGACTATCTACAAGTGTGCATCTGACCATGTCTATGACGATGACCTCTGTGTATTCAAGGTACCATCGGGTGTATGAAGTTACAGAATATAGTACTATGATCATTCAGCGCAGCCTGCGATCGGATATATGAGTCCGCGCTCCTAGGTATCAGTTAGCTTTACCCGCATCATCAAGCAGAGCAGAGCAATACCATCCATCAACAGTTTTTGCACAGCGAGAGTTTAATCATCACAAACCCATCATGAAGTTGATTATCACCGCTTTGATGTCTCTTGTCACCTCGGTTGCCGCCCAAACATATCCAGAGTGCACTGCCGAAGTCGCGCGAAGCGATGATTGCGCCGCTGTCATCAACGCAAACGCGTGCTACAACAAGTTTCGATGGAACGCGCAGACCTTGACATGCATAGATGGAAATGGCAATGCAGTGAAGCAAAAAAAGGTAAAAATGAGTAAGGATGGTGACAAAAAATGCGAAGCTAACGAGAGCGGTGTTTGATAGGTGTGTGCTTGTTGCAGCTGTGTCGGAAAAGTTATGTGTGACTGGGCAACGAAACAGAAATACTGCTGAGAAAACCGAGAGCCGACGGACGGATTGTGTATATAGAGATGAATGTTCAACGAACATGTACACTAAACCATATAGTCTACATGGTACTTCGCTTTTTTTGGTTGTCGCATATTTTGCTTTCCTTTTGTTCCTTGGTAATGGCTCTGGAGACCGACAGGTAAAGTGACTTGTACGCAATGTATCGCGGCGCATGATGCAGAAGCATATCTCCGTCAGAGGGTATATCGTCGCCATCGTACTCTTTGACAGCAACGAGCACAGAAGCAGCGTCTATGAGCATCTTGAGCAGTACGACGAGTTCATTCGAACCCAAGATGTCAATCGAAAGTAACCCGCAAGCCAACGATGGTGGCAAGCGCGGCACCAGTCCCGGTGTAATCGCAGGTACCGTCATCGGTAGTATAGCCGGTGCTCTGGCCATTGTTGGAGCCATCGTATTGGGCTTGAAGAGGGAAAAAATATATGAGAAAGGGCAAATCGGGTGTCAGTGACTCCGAGGATACGCCAGTTTCCGCGCCGGCTGCACCAGTAGCGGTGCAATATGACAACGAGAAGTACAGAACGAGTAATTTACCAGAGTGGGTCGTATGGAAATGAGCAGGGCCCCAATAGCATGCCGGTCCTCGAGATGGTATCAAACACCGTACATCAATAGCTACTTTCAAATCTCTTCGTACAAAACCATTTTGGAAGCATCCTCACCAGATTGTATATCCACCATCCACGATAATCTCGCTGCCCGTAACGTAGCTACTAGCATCACTGACCAGCCAAACTGCCGCACCCCGAAATTCCTCAGGCTTGGCAATTCTCTTCATCGGTATATCCTTCAGCCATTCTTTACTCAATTTCTCCATCTCTTCGCCCTCGTTTGCCTCTGTCTGGATATACCCCGGGCTTAGCGCGTTGACGCGGATACCATGAGGTGCCCATTCAGATGCCAGGGATTTCATGAGATGGGCGGATGCAGCCTTGGAAGCGTTGTATGCTGATTGCTTTTGGGGGCGGTTCACGATAGAACCAGACATAGATGAGACGATCAGGATGCGGCCGTCGACTTGGTTTTCGATCCACCACTTCCCTGCTGTGCGCGAGAAGAGGAAGGTTCCGGTCAGATTGACGTCAATCATGCGCTTGAAGTCCTCGAAAGGGTAGTCTTCTGCTGGTGCGCCGCCAGTGATCCCAGCGTTGGTGACGAGGATGTCGACTGTGCCGAACTCTTGGATGATCTTATCCCAAGTAGACTTTACACCTTCTTCGGAAGAAGTGTCGCACTCGTAACCATGCACCTTTGGCGGAGGTAGGCCCTGAGTCTCAGCCTCCTCGATCAGAGCCTTGGCAGATTTGTCGGCGCCTTCTTGTTTGAGATCCACTATGGCTCCATGAGCGCCTGAGAGGGCGAAAGCGGCGAGGATCTGTTGACCGAGGCCTTGAGAAGCACTATGTAATACTTTAGCTTCGTCTCAGCCGTGCTCTGTAGTCTCTCAAGAGACGGCAAAGACCACTCACCCGGTCACTAAACGAGATTAGCATAGTTTGCAAAGAGACTGTCTCCATATTGCTTACCGACAGCTACCTTGCCTTCAAGCGAGAAGTCGGGCAAAGTCCTGCGCTGCGTGTGAGCGAATCGAAGTGCCGGTTTTGATAGACGCGAGAGCGCCTGCGAGGTTCGTAGGAGAGCATTGCGGGCAACATACGGAGGCATCTTGAACGTTTGCCTATGGTATTTGAGTAACTTAGGAGGCGACTTGAGCGTTTGGAGACTGAGAAGCTGTAAGTTTGCAAGAGATTCTAGGGCTAATGGGTCTGTTTTCATGTCTGTGATGTTTACCAGGTACGGTTTTGTGATAGAGGAATTACGTCACTTTTGCGTACGCCGGTGCTCAAGCGAACCATGGTCACCCGACTGTTGCCATCCAGTTGATAATGGGACGAGCATATGAAAAAACTTATAGTCAGATGGGAAGGTGTCTAGACAAAATTGGTAAAAACACTAATGCAAGAATGATTTGAGTGCATAATAGTTTTGTTTAGGCCAGGAGGTGGTAGCGGCGGGTATATTTGAAGGATTTGGTTAAGACTGCCTACTGAAACTGCCCTTTACTGATAGTGCTCGGTTATCCTCCAAGGTGGTGATCGTGATGTTCGTATCGGGTATAATTGTCCTCCAGTTTACATGACGGTGCACCAGCAGGACTCGTCACAACCACAGCAATCGCACGACTCACCGCACTTCGGGGCTGGTGAGGGCTTGATGATAGTCGAGACGGAGGAGGCAACGCTGGCAGGCATCGTGATGGTGTTTGTCGGAAAGTAGTGCTATACAGAGTGTTAGTTGCGTAGCTAGCAGCAAGCGTAGAACACCTACCGAAGCAGCTGTTTTGAACTTGGAGAACAAGAACTGAGAGCTCTGGAGTCTGGCGGCGACGGGTGTATGTGTGATGTAAGTGTTTCAGATGGGCGATTCAAGGTGCAGTGGAAGATGAAAGGAATCGGTCGCAGACGTCCAAGGCTCTTTATATCAACTCCGGTACGAAACAGCAGGGTTGGTCTACTCCCCGAGGTTAATGGCTTCAGAGATACGGCTTCCGTCATAGCGCTTTGTTTACCCTCGTCATCCGCCCTCGTTGGTCACACACATTGAGCCCTGACCCTGAGGCATGCATACCGATGTTTCAACGTCTGCCAGTTGTCAGGCATAGGATTGGTCCGGCGGCCTGTGTGCACCGCCTCACCGACATTACTATCTCTTGAGCGAGCCCCGGACGCGAGTCTGGACGGCGTGGTAGATGGAAACAGCCGCAGCTGTGGTGGCTCAGCTTGTTCACGGCCGTTCGTTCCGTCGTTTGATTGGTTTATGAGCAGGGTTCGTCGTAACATGTCTGCATTGAAGCATGCAGACCCTTGCATGATGCATGGGCTGATTGCGTGGCTAAGCTCCACTAAGCTTTGTGGCGCCAACAAATGCCTCACGAAATCAAGGAATAAGCTTCGCCAAGCTGCAACCGAGAAACTTGGCTGTGAATGTGTCGCTGACAGGCTTTGTAGATCTGTTCGCTCGTGCACCTAGACCCTGAGTGTGCCACAAGTGATTTGGCGCATGATGTCGCCCTGCAGTGGCTGCGTAAGCGTTTGACATGGCGTTGAAGGTGGAGGGTCGGCCTCATGTATTGGGATACGAGCTGAACGGCGCTTCTAAACGAGAACGAGGAAAAGGCCTGCGCATCTCACATCCATGTGAGCCACGCATTCTCGCGGCACTTTGAGCGGTACTGGTGCGAGCTGGATGTTGCGGGCCGATGTAAGTAGTATAGGAAGGCCTTGAATCATTGATGGACCAGCACCGCATGTCGGCACACCACGATATAGCTTGCCTTAATAGGGAAATATATTTGAGATGCTTGTAGCAGAAGGGTCTAACGTTTCTTCGGTATGGAAGCTATGTGGGAGAAAGCTGAGCGTTTGAAGCTCCCGGACGTTCCGGCGAGAACTCCGCGTAATACGAAAGAGCGCCCGATTCCACTAGCTCACCCTTCCCCTCATACGTCAATCATCAAACCTTCCTTGTTCAATTTACACCACTCGAAGCTCTTGCGCCACAGCGCCTGTTGCATTTTTATGTCCAAGCTGTCCGGCGAGCTCTCGACTTTCTTGTCTCCTTCAAAGTAACCCTCTTGTCCTGCAAATTTATCTGATACTGCCACATCAACAAAGGGGATCGCAGCCTGCTCGACTGTCTTCAACCGAGGGTCAAAGTACCTGAGCAACGGCAGCATCCAAGTCACAACTGTAGTCACGATCTGGATAATCCGTGGGACATGTGACTGGTGAAAAGCCCGCGAATTGATCAGATCGAGAGGATCAACCGCTATTGCCCTGATGGACTCAGTGTCCCTTTTCTAGATTGACGGTCAACGAGGGTATGCCTGGAGTTATCTTAATGAGGTACTTACGGTCTTGAGACGACGATTGAGTTCGTACATGACCATAATGGAAACCAGCTTGCTCACAGCATATCTCTGGAAACCCTCGTCCCATCTCCTCGACCTCTTTGTCTGCTTTGGGATGAACCAGTAGCTCTAGGTTTTTTGGCACTTGAGTTGGATATCCCTTGGAGAGACTAGCTTTCTCTGGCCAATGCGCGCCACTTCCTGAAAAGATGATGCGACCATGCACCGGATCCATAGCGCTGAGAAGCTCGCACGAGAGAGAAAAGTGCGCAAGATGATTCACAGCAATCGACATTTCGTACCCATCCTTGGAATACTGGGGTCCACCGGCCAGGTTCCAGGTCATCGCGTTACAAATGATCGTGCGGATGAGTGGCAGCTTTTTACTCTCAATCTCGAGAAGCAGCGCCTTGCTGAATTTACGGACGTTCTCCAGCGATGAGAGGTCGAGTTGCCGTATAGACACTTGTACATCAGGATGTTGGTCCACAAGAAAACGAAGTTTTGTTGAGTTCACGTCTTCTTCAGAATCGTCTCGGACGGTGAGAACCAGATTGAAGGATGAGTATGCCTCCAACAAGTAATTGACTGCTGGCAAAGCCAGCGAGCCGTTCGAGCCAGTAATGAGAACTGTGCCTGTCATGGCGCCAGTAAGAAATCGACAATTGAAGAAGATATTTCGGGCGAAGAACGCTTTGCAGAACGGACTACGGAAACCTCATCTGTTATTGTTATCTACCCATGACGCATGGTTGCTGACAGGCGTATACGTCCGGTCGCATGCCTTAGCGCCAGTCATCCATGTCGAATTCATCAAAATGCATACAAATTTTCGCAAGACAGATTGTGGTTTCCTCTATTAGCACGCACAGCTCACATATTTTTCCATGTGCATTTCTAATAAGTCTGAACTGTAAAGATCGTTGTTTGGGAATTCACAATGCGTAGTGTCGTAGCGCAAGGGTATCTGTGTTCTCCAGCCGTTCTTCCCCTCACCTCTAGTTTCATGCAGCTTAAGTTTCCGCTATTCTTCTTATGTCCTTTCCGCAAGGAAACTCGTGATATGTAGCAGTGACCGGAACCTGGATCGATTACCTACTGCCTTTCTGATGCAGTTCCCGACGTCACAGCATGTGCAGCAATGTGCTTTACCCCGGCTCAAATAATTTCAAGTAATTCCCCAACGGTTGCACCTGATTGTAGTGTGCCCTGAAGATATGCGGTATGTATTGACTTATTCTCTTGCTATTGGCGGTCACCAACTACACCTTTATGGTATATGTTTGGTACACTTTTTTTTTTCTCCAGCTTTCTTGCAAGTCGCAGCAGTTGCAATCACCACTAATTAGCTTACTGTGATGGTACTACTTCCACTCGGCAGTAGGGTCCCATTCGCGAAACCTTCCGTACAAAGGATCATGTAATCGTGACCACCAAGTCTCATTCCCGCCTTACTCCATGCATCAAAATGCTTCTGCGTAGTAATAGTACCTCCAACCCTCTTCTCTGTTCTCACTGACCAGAACTGTGTGAAGGTGCGGGTACCTTCGATTGACGGCTTGTTCACGCGCTGACTGGTGTAGAGCTCGTAGGTGCCTTCTTCGAAAGTGAAGTTGCCTTTGCGCGTCCAAGGTTCACCGGGTGCAAGGATATCATACGATTCGATGATGTAGTATTCGATGAGGGGATTGCGCGTCCAACCGTACAGGGCGAGATAACCGGGTCCTTTGGCATCGTATGTACCTGCGTATTTTACGGCCCTAGCATTGTTTGTCAGTACAGTCCTCAAAGTTGCGAAATTTGTTTGCCAATCTAACCTCGAACCTCCGGGCTTGAAGCCTGTACCAGCTACGAAGCCACCGCCGGCCTGGCCTGACCAGTTACACGTGTACTTGCCGCCGCCTTGTTGGCTGCAACGGAATGAGCCGCCTCCCTCAGACCAGAAAGAGTAGTAACCTCCTTGACGGGCTTCGAGTTGCTTCCCTACAGTTTCGTGATTAATGAGCGATGTGACGCCTCTAGGCGCTGCAAAGGCAGTGGGAAGAGAAACTAGCAAAGCAATTGTGAGGATGGTGAAGGATACCATGATGGCGAATTTGCACTGGGAAATGCTTTACATCGCCCATAATGGGTAGTGTAGTATCCGCAGCTTTATATAGATCGGCGAGCAGATACTTGGGTTCCGTCATCGTCATTTACCGAGCTTTGGGGGAAGCGCGCGTGATTCTTCATTCCTGTGTCTCATTAACCATCGATCCTTGAGAAGCCTTTCGTGTGGGGAGCCCATTGGCAACGGTATCTGTCAATGACTGATACGCTACCGTCAGTAGCCCAGATGCTCTGCCAAGACCGGGGTGCATCCTGTTCAATATGCTTGATACTGCTGCCCCGGCTCTTTACTGCCGTGTAAGGGTGTTTCTTCGGATACAGCCTACACGAAAAGGTCCGAAATGGTGATAGACACCGCTCGTCATTTGCCGGCGGCACTTGTCACGACGGTGCTTATGATGGTCATATTAACCAGCAGTCACCAATTACGGACTGTACGAGTGATAGGCATGTTGCTGTTGATCTACACGAAGATACGGGATATAGCATATGATGGTGACGTATCAAGTAAGGCTTATGAAGGTCATGTATGCCGACAAACTCGACAAAGTCTGATAGGGTTCGTGGGTGGTCGCGGAGTGATGAGAGAAGGAAAGAGCGCGATGTGCGGCATTGAGCCAGGGACATGCGGGAGCAAACTCGTCGGAACTGAGGTTGACGTGTCGCTCGAGCTACTTTCACCAGCGAACACAACGTATCCTCGCATGTACAAACGCCCAGAAGTGCTCAAACATCATCTTTCAACACTAGCCAGCAAATGTAGGTAATGGCAAAGCGCTACGAACAAGCTCCGACTCAAGCCTCCATCTCGTATCCGGGGAGATGATCCAGCCATCCCTCCACATCTTCATCAACGGAGCTTTCAACCGCACAAGCATTCATCTCTTCAACAGTCTGCGTTTTAAGCACACCTTGCATGCCTGGACTTCCACAGTAATGGAACATGCAGCTGTCGTTCATCACCCGCTGCAAGCTGTCTCCTTTCCATCCAAACACGTAGTCAGCATGAGTGCCGTAGCCTCTACTATCGGAGTAGCTCCATACGAATGGCTGCGAACCATCGGTTGGCCACATATCAGCGAAAGCAGTCGTATTCCACATCGTTTCGTATGCTAGCTGCGGCATCTTGATGGGGTGCGAAGCGGGGCAGGGATCAGCTGGGCGGAAACCGCCCCGTGTGGTAGAGAACATATGGGACTGGTGGTCGGGGGCGTCAAGGTCAACTCCATTCCAGCAAGAGGGAAAGTGGCTAAACGAAAAAGACGCGGTTAGTAAGTCTTACGTGAAGAGGAGGGAGTTTCTCTAGGCAAAAATCATGCAACTTCGAAGTGCGCGGCATATCAAGATACTGGATACACTTACTGTCTTGTGGTCAGTAAGCTGATTACAACATCTGCTAAGATCGTCTCTTACCTGAATAGCCATTATACCGGCAGGACAGGGCTCTTTCGGGAAGTCAGGAGTCTCGTAGCCTCTAGTGAGGATGGTTTGCAGGCACGTGTATGCCAGACCTTTCTTGGTGCCGTTGATTGTGGTCGTCGACGGATTGCCAACAGTCATACGAAAGCCCTTAGCCCAGTTAGAAATCTGTTTGAAAATAGAATGACTGTGTTCCTTACCGGAGGAAAAGCCCTCACTGGATTCCCGAGGTCGGAACTGTTGAAGTCTTTTTGAGTATAGTATATCGTCATACCTCCCTTGATGTGGTCTGCATTTTGACCTTCATATCCTGGATAAAACAAAATCAGGCTACGCATCGACATGAGTAGAGTCAGCATACCTAGTTGAGCGTTCGGGTAGATGGGCACGCGCTTATACGACCCGTTTTGATGTTTGAAGTACATCGCAGCTGTCCAGTAATTGGAAAAATCTACAGACAAGTCAGGGTTGACGATTGCAACAGTTTGAATGATCATATCCTGCCTTCGGTGTACGCGCATGTCGTACAGCTTCCCTGTTCGCCGATATCACCAGTCATCGTAGCATTGAAAGCATTGCCACCTGCGCAGGCGTTAATGGGGATTTCTAAGATGCAAAAATACATCTAGCTTACCAACGATCTGATGTACCTTCGAGATTCTGTAAGCTTGTCGTCAATTGTATTTTAGTGGTACTAACATGAGAGGAAGGTACGCGACCAGGCTCCACAAGTGGATCGAGGCGCTGGATGGAAACGCTGCTACATCCAAAGCGAATCGCTGCTTCTACAAAGACAGCTTGGAGAAGGAAGAGATGTGATTTCATAGTTTCGCGAAGACTTGTGTCCTCTTTGATGATACAGAATTTTCAATGTTGAGATTGTGAGTGGTAAGAGACCTTGAAGGAACACAAACTATCATGAGGTACACATCGCGTTCCGGGAGAACAGCTGAGGACTCTTCGCTTCAATGTATCCGACGCGCATATGAAGAGGATCCAAAAATGACTGCCGGCTGGTAATGCCAAGTCGTTGATGTTGCTCTTCATATACACCGTTCAGCCGGGTAATGTGGAGGTGGGGCGTGTTCGCGCGGAGCATCGCGATGAACTCTCTAGACCTGTGAGGTGGGTCATCATCATTACGCATCGAAGCCGTATCCCACTCATGTGATTATAGGCCATTGGGCATGATTGACAACAGAAGCCATAGCAATGACGGCCGGCGACACGGCGTTGAAGTGACAGAACCTCCTGTCGTGGCTAGTGAAAGAAGTAGGGAGGAACTTGAGCTGAGTGTTATCATGTCACAGATCTCTAAGCACAGAATTACTCTAACAGGTAAGACAAACGCGCAGGTGATTGTGGGTGCCCACAGTGACAGTATAATGTCTTCCCAGCAGAATACCACAGATGTACCCGTAGAGAACTACGACCTAGTCAATGGTAAGATCTCGAAAGTGCGTCTCTATACCTGGGGCTGACGATTGAACCATCGAGAGATGATTGTGGGCGCCGAAAGTAAAGCTGTCCGACCTTGCTGTACCGCAAGCACTTCACACTCAGCCTACGTCTCCATCCGCCATGTTCGCGTCTACCCCCCCTACAACCTCTCAGGGTACTCCATCGGTCCCCAACACTTGTCCGCATCGACTCTAGTAAGCACGACATCCGACCACTCCGTTCGCAGCCACCATGCACCCATCTCATCTTCGTTCTAAGCGTACCTCTTTGTCTCCTCATGGTCTACACCATACGTAAAGGCGGCAATCTGACATACAGCATGTTTCAACGTCACTAGATATTCTGAGCCGTTGACGAAAGTGTGGCCTTCAAAGTGCTTCGAAGGATTATCAAGAGCCACACCGCTGTAGCCGACACCGCCTCAGTGCTAGGGAAGAGCAACGAGTGAGAGAGATGGCATGTAGTCGCGACCTTGGAAGCGACTCGTGGGTTCAAGATGATAGCAGATGATGTCCTAGAAGACAAAGATTACCAGCTAGCGATCGTACAGACCACACAGAATCCAGCTCTGCGCCGGCAGCATCCCACTTTGGGCTCTTTGGTAAGAGCCCAAGCTACATTATGTCCCTGTTCAATCTTTGTATCAATAGACAAGAAGTCGCAGACCAAAGATTAAAACCACTCTTTTGCATCTTCCTTGCCTCGCTTCTCCCTCCATACTGGTCCATCAAACCCAACATTCCACTTTTCCGCAATTTCTTTCGATGTTATGTAAGCGGGTTTAGCATATGCCGAACTGAAAACATATGCGCCATACTTGAGTACCGTGTTTCTAGTTGATGATCCGCGTCTTTGGCGTAGTATGTGGTGTCCTTCTGCACGCTGTACTAACGAGAACTCGACCAGACTGTCTGGTGGCCCAGGTAGGAAATTAGGGGTAGCGAAGGTATCATATTGTTGTTCGGGGCGGGCCAGTTCAGGACCTGAGTTGTGTTTGAATGCCACCCGAACATTTGACAAGTGCGGAGCTTCATGTTTGATTGCTCCGATGAGTCTTTCGATGCTAGCCCACATCTCAGCACCAGGTACATAGCTCCTTGATAAAGCGTCGATATAAGTGAGAAAAATTGTGATGTTTCGAAGGTTTTTGAAGGCACTAGTCACTCCTTTCGAGAGAACGCCAAGGTCAACATCTTTGTCGGTGCTCACATTTGTGTATATCGAAGGATACACTTCAATCGTCGCCGAGAGATCTTTCATAGGCGCAGATTCGATGTATTCGTGGCATAATCGAGAGTGTGCGCGAATGACATTGCTGCAGGGTGCATTGTGGAATCGTACAGAAACTTGGTTGACGATGTGACCCTTGCGACAGTCTTGCCCTTTGCCCCAATCCCACCACAGACTGACCTCATGGTAAAGGTATGTGTATACGTTATTTCGAAGTTCGCGTGGTATAGTGAGGAGATGCGGCGCCAGAGTGTCGTTGGCCATTTTTCGAGAGCGAAGGTGGTTCAGAAGATTACGATGATATTGACGGCAAGCGATGATGCCGACGAAGAAACTCAAGAGTACACAAACGAGTTGAGAATGACAGGTGGAGGTAGATAAGGATTCGTGTGGTACACGCCGGGGCGTAAAGTAGGCTGCATCGTGAGCCAATCGGAGAATACATTTCGTTGCTTTTGTCGTACACGAAGCGATGAACGCGAATCGGTATGTACTGGAGTCCCTGTTCAGTTGCGGGTACAAGGATGGTAGGGCAGTTGTGGAGATGTGCTTTGAGGATGGTAGGGCAGTTGTGAAGCTGTGTTTTGAGGATGGAAGCAGGCTGCCAAGCGCTCATGTACTTCGAGTCGTCGGATAGCTGGCATGATCGAATTGATGTTCCGGTCATCCAAAAAGAGAGTAATGGTCAGTCCTAACGAGACTCTAGAACCAGACTACAGCTTCTTCGTGACCGCGCTTTTCTCTCCATTGCTTTATTTGATGCCCGAGGATCGAAGGCGGCAGCGGTGTATTCCAATTACCAATCGTGTAAGGTTGCAGCTTAAAATGATCAAGAACGTCGGAAGGTTTCCAGAAATGAGAGTCGTTATTTGCGCCGCCCCTAATGTACAAATAGCAGCCATGCTTCACGAGAGCATGCTGAGGTCGAGGCTGACCAGGCCATGGCTGCACCTGTTCCAGACGGTACCCCTCGGCTCGCTGCACAAGTTGCAACACTTCCAAGCAGGGTGGTGGGGAGGTCAAAAAATAGCCAGCTTCGAATCGTGGATATGTGTTGTTGTGATGCTGCAGTCGAGTAGTGGCACGACACTGGATACCAATCCGCAGTGTCGATAGATATGGGCCCCTCTGCAGCAGCACGCAAATCAAACGTTCTGTATTAGTCCACCCTTTTTTCACTCCGTCATACTCACCAGGATCTCCAGGAACAGTTTCAATGAGGATCGTGACATGTTTGACGAATCGGGCAAACAGTGTGTCCAAGGGCAGCGTATGGAGTCTTTGGTGTATTGGCGATATTCGTTGACCTGGTAGTGCATCAACAACGAGATCGCTTTGAAGAACATCTTCATCGGAAACTGTCATAGAGATTCCATCCTTTTCGATGGCTTCAAGATACTCTTCTCGCAAGCGAGGATGGGTATGGAGCAAGTTGAGATTGGGCGCGTTATGGACACGGTAATGAAAGCAACATGGAACGAATAGCCTGGTGAAACGCCATACAGGGTCGTCCTCAGCTTTCACATATGAGTAGATGAGATTTCGCAATTCGCGAGGGAGTGCAAGAAAAGGTGGGAGTGGAGGCGCAGGGTCGGCCATGGTGGGAACGCGACATTGATGGTAGAAGGAGCAACAACGCGTTCACGATTTTAGCCTGCAGCTGGGCACTAGCCACGCGCAGCGTCATAGTTAGTGGCAAGCGTCATAGTATGCAGCTAAAGAGCGAATGAAAAATACATAAGAACATTCAATTGTGTCAACCCGTCTTGCGCATAACGTTTCAATTAACCTTCAACTGATTAGACGGTTTTGTGGTGGTTGAAGATGTCACATAATTACTACATACACATAACTATACACTTCCATTAGGTACCTGCACCGCACCGTTCTCTTTCGTTCCCTCCAAAGACTCACCCCAGATTTGCTTGACAAGCTGTTTCTTATTAATCTTGCCCATCGCATTCCTTGGGATCGTGTCCACAACCTTCATCTCTTGCGGGATTTTGTAATTTGCGAGTATTTCCTTCAGCGCCCGCCTCATATCCAATGCCGACCACGCTTTGCCGCCCTTGCCGGCGGTCTTGCCTTGCTCAGAAAGCACTACTACTGCAGCAACTTTCTGACCCCAAGCCTCTGATGGGAGGCCGACAACGGCAACTTCGTCGACTTGGGGAAGGGAAAGCATCTCGCGTTCGATTTCCAAGGCAGAAACCTTCTCGCCACCAGTCTTGATGATGTCCGCTGATTTACGTCCGTGGATAAAGTAGAGAGGGCCTTTAGCCCAGGCTTGGTCGCTCTTGCCCGCTCCGCCAACATTCCTCCGGACAGCGACATCGCCAGTCTTGAACCATTTGCCTTGTCCGTCCGCGTCCTCTGTGAACTCTTTAGACGTGGCTTCGGGGTTCTTCCAGTACTCTCTAAAGATGGTCGGACCGCGCAGTTGAATTTCACCCTGGCGTTCGCGTTCTGTCACAGGATCGACTTCTTCACCCACTTGTATAACCTCGCCAGTCTCGGTGTCTACCAAACGCGCTTGCACCGAAGGAAGCGGCCAGCCTACAGAGCCGTCGACGCGATCTGTGAAATCTAGTCCACACGAAAGCGCCATACCTACTTCGGTCATGCCATATCGCTCTAGCAGCACGTTGCCTCCACTGAGCTCCGTCCATGCAGACTTGACCGGCGTGGGTAGGGCAGCGGACCCTGAGATATTTAGGCGCATGTTGGACGGGTGGAGGGCGGTCTTGGTCGCGGCTTGGAGTTGGGGCGAGAGAGTAGGATGCGATGCGAGCAGGCGCGTATATATGGTTGGGACGACGGTAAGGAAGGTAATGGGCTTCTTGGCTGGATCGGGATTCGGCAGGAAGGGAGCTGCCAGGCGATCCCATACAGCGGTTGCGTTGAAGGGAAACTGGAACTCGATAGTGCTACCAGCGAAGAGAGGCGTAAGTAGCGCGTTAACGGTGCCGTGGATGTGATGCAAGGGAAGTACATGTAACAGCACGTCCTCTTTGCTGTAGTTCCACGCTTCCAGCAGCGATCGCGACTGAGCCGTCAAGACGTCCTGAGGCAGTAGAACGCCTTTCGGTCTGTTTGTTGTGCCAGACGTGTAGAGCATCATGCCGCCCTTGTCACTTGTGGGCTCCTCGAGCGTGACATAGTCGTCTGTCTTGCCCATCATTATCTTCTCCTGCTTGTAGTTGATGGGCTTGGTCTCCATGCCCTCTTTGAGCACATCGTCGGCTTGGCTTTGGAACTTCTCAGACGAGAGAAGCATGAGCGACTCGCTCTGGTCGATGATGTAACGCAACTCGTGAGCTGGGAAGGTTGGCGATAGCGGTACGGCGATGGCGTGTGCGGCCAGGATGGACAGCAGCGTCACTATGTGCACATTAGCTTCTTCTGCTCCTCGTCGTCGTCGCTGCACACAAGGCCAGAGGAATGCGCACCTACATAGTCGTATCCGTTTTCCACCAGAAAGGATATCCGTTGGCCCTCTGCGCTCTGCCCACCGCAATTCCGTTGCAGCTTGTCCTTTGCAGCAGCGACATCGTTTACAAGCTCCCCGTACGTGAAGGATCGCCCAGACAAAGAGTGGACTACAGCGGTGCTCTGCGCATCGTGTTTCTTGATGGCTTCGAAAACGGGTAGGCGGGGTAGCGTGGATGCCATTCTCACGGTATACAGGGGAGTGTGTGCGAAAGGTCGGCAGCAATGGCTGGTGTATGTCGACAAGGATATTTTGTGTCGTGTGAGGGTGCGAGCGAAGAGATTACGCGCCCACATCGCGGCAGAGAGATGTCCCGGATCAGCGCAATTGATGCAGGTTTCGAGCCTTCGGAGTACGGCAAATCGGTGGGAGATGTGCTGTGTTCAGGGCCGAGTCATGTTGATGATATCACTTGGATTCCGGCCCGAAGCACCAGAATTGCCTTCTCGAGCGCTGCTTGGAGAATTACAGATGCTCTTATAGTCGTCAATCAAGACTCATACACGGTCATCTGGTCGTTGCGTGGCTTCAATGGCTGCAATGGCTCGTCTGACCGCGCATCAAACTTTCGGAATCATGACGCGACGCCTTCCGATTTCGCCTTGGCGCGTGCCTCGGCATGAATTCTGGGGCCGACACAACCCAAAACTTCCACCACTACGCTCCAGTATTCTCATTGGTTCTTCTTGACGGACCGTTCGACTAGGAGATACTCTCGTGGATGTTCATTCCAAGTACCGGCCTCGCTGCAAGGCGTTTCATGTCAGCCATGGCTCAGTCCATGACCCCAATGGAAGATGCTCTGCGGACCAAAGTATGTCAGACATCAAACACGCGACACGTCAGTCGAGTGTTCGAAAGTGCTTTCTGACATTCATAAGATTACAGAAGCTTTGAAGCCAACTTCGCTCGAGATCTTCAATGACTCACATAAGCATGCGCATCACAAAGCCATGCAAGGAGTCACCAGCAGAGAGACGCACTTCCGGTAACTATAGGTTCACGCTTTTACACCTTGTGAAGCCATGATCCTGACCCGCATAGGGTTTTCATCACCTCACCAGAGTTCAAAGGCAAGATGCAACTTGCACGCCACCGCATGATCAACTCCTTGATGAAGGAAGAACTGGCCAAAGAAGGCGGTATCCATGCGCTGCAACTCATTACCAGGACACCCGAAGAGGAAGAGGCCAGGAAACAGAAGGAAGCAGTCCAGGCATGAGTGCAGATTACTACAGATACCCAAAATGCACGACCATGGAAAGGGTTGGCGAGAAGCGACCGATGCAGCTGCGTGGGTAGACGAGAATACGACGGGGATTTGTATTACCTAGCCGTCACAAATAGAAGCGAGAGTGGTATTAGGGACACTGGTGTAGTCTAACCTGACGCCCGCAACGCTCATAGGTCACTTCGTATAGTCGTTCCTACGTAAAGCTTAGCAATCAAATACGATGCCTCAACAGCTCAGCAAAGAAGAAGACACAGACACCAGACCGCTAGTACTAGACTGCCAGTAGAGCATGCTCCAACTCCCTTCCCACTGCACAGCAGTTTCTGAACCTACAAAATAGCGTTGTATCAACGAGGAGGTGATCAAGCTTTTAGAAAGAGCTGTGTTGTATGCCACGAGGAGCGCACTTAGGTACCCGGATTGGCAACTTTCACGTCGTGATGGACAACAGGCCACACAAAGCGGTGGCGATCATCGTCAGCAGCAAACCGCTAATACAGGCTCCACACTAACAGCAAGGGGATGCATCAGCCCTGAAGTGGCCCAATTGCGTATCGACCGGTCGATGCGATCTAACCAACCGGAGATTCCGGGCCATTGATAGTGAGATAGGTCCTAGCTTTCGACCAGATCCTAGCATACTCTGCAGTGTTTAGATGGCATCCTCGGTGATTCTTGTTGAAAAAATTGAGGAAGTGGATGGCAGTATTACCAAAATACAACTGAACGCGAAGGCATAGCACCACTATCACATAACATCCAGAGCAATACATGATGACATTCCTAACTCTAGCATACTTGAGATATGCGCATATCCATAAACACCGACTTCATTTTCATCTGATGCGCTTCACTAGGGTATAAGTAAGAGAAATCCAAATCCACCTCTATTCTTTTTTTCGCAAAACCTTGTCCCAACTTTTAGACTGGAGAGAATCCCAACGAGCAATATGACCACCACACGTTCCCAGTCCTGTGACGTGAGTGCCTGTCGTACATACAAGAAACTCTCATTCATCTTCACCCACTACTTCTTTTGCAATGTTCCCTATCTTGTCGCCTGAATCAAGTATTTTTCGTGCCGCTGTCTGGATAGAAAAGCTTTCGCGTCGCATGTTCTGCACTGTCGACTCGAGTG
>Ga0265797_10005853_pt1 | contig 17743 bp, 19 predicted proteins | sample P2T30metagenome_FD_192433 | JGI IMG/M metagenome (GOLD analysis project Ga0265797, IMG submission 192433) | Plant litter microbial communities from East Loma Ridge, Irvine, California - P2 T30 | ecosystem: Environmental > Terrestrial > Plant litter > Unclassified | place: USA: California...
ATAGTCGCCAATCAGAGTACCATCAATCAAGTCAATGTATTCAGCCTGCGTCACGGTAGGTGCATAAATGGTACCCATTGCACACTCAATACCATAATTGCAACCACTTTCGGTTTCTTTCGGAAGCTCCAGTAGGTAAACCTTGATCGGGTTTACGCCCATGGCGTTGTAGAATGGCATCACAAAAGGCAATGTGCCGTCAAGCAAAGTTTGACGTACAAATATCCAGAATAAATCACGCTCGGCTTGAGTCAGAATAAAACTTGTTGAAAATTTAACTTCTTTGGTTGTAAAACGATTACGGGCATTCGCTTTACCTCCCTCGGAAAAGTTATCTTGGTAAGGAAAGTTTTGAATTTGATAGTTGTAACTACTCTTGATCGGAAGGGGTATATTAGTTGGCCACAGGGGCATGGTAATATTGCTGACCGGGGTCGGGCCAGCCACGATCATTTTAATCGTGGCTGACACTTTCCAATCATTACCGTCAGCTTCGACCCGGGCCGCTTCTGTTAATTGCACTTCCCGTGCGGGCTCGCTTGGGATGAACTTCAGGTTAAAGCTTTTCGCACCGAAATTACATTCGTATTTAACAAACCCTTCCCAGATTTTTAATTGTGTGTCATTCAGTTTAAATGTCAGGCCGATGTTCATCTGCTGATCAACAAAACGGCGACGGCGACGATGTCCACCGTCGTCCATCTTGACCAGGTTCAAATCTTGATCGTACTGGCGACCATAGCCATCCCTTACCGGCAATGGCATCACTGAAGGGAAATTGACGTCGGTAGCCATTAGCTGTTTCTCGCTTTGCGGCTGACGTTAAAGGACTGCGAAATCGAAGTGTTCAATGAGCCTCGACCAGAACCAACCCGTGCCGCCAATGCATCCTCAATATGGTCGATATAGACCTCAAGTTGCGGGTCACCTTCATCATCCTGACTCGATTCAGTGCTAACATTAACTTTGTCGCTTGCATTATTGTGGATGATAACCCCGATGTTCACGACATTGCTAGGGCCACTACCCGAATTGCGGTCAGACAGGTAACCCTTCAGGTCTGCGTTCGTCCGACTATCCACGACCCGCTCGCCCTTATCTAGCAACCACGTACCCTCTTTCGGGATGTTATCGATACCGCTGTGGGCCATACCAGCAAGCCCAGAAGTCGCAGCGCCAGCGACTGCCGCAACCATAGGTGAGGTGGCAGCAATAGCCGCAGTCGCAGCAGCCGGGGCCAGAGCTGGGCCGACAATAGGGATTGCCGCAGTAGACGCGAATGCGTTAATACCAGCAGTAAGCGACATCGCCTGTGCGTTTGCAACCATAGGGATGATGGCCGAAGCCTGCGTAGTTTTGCCCACAAGCAATTGGACTAACTTATAAGCAAGCCATTGCGCAGCCATTTCGCCCAATGCGCTGACGACCGAGCGCAGCATACCCTCTGCCATTGTGGCAACTGCTTCAGAGAGGGTTTGCGAATCAAAGACCATTGCCTCAACCGCAGCCCCGAACTTTGAGCTGAAATTATTGGTCACCGTCTCGGCCAAATCATTAAACGATGTTAGATTCTCTTTTGCAGCAATCAGGTACTTTTCCCAGAACGTTCCGTTGATTTTCAACAGTTCTTCATTTCGGACAGCTTCACTACGGGCGAGGAACTCAGTTTTCTGCTGTTCGCTCAAATCGAGCGACTGCATGATAGCCTGATTACGCCGCTGGTAGCTTTGGATAATCGTTTGTTCTTCAGTCAGCAGGTCTTTGCTCAGAGCATCAATGCGGCCTTGTTTAGAAGCTTCAATTTCATCTTCGTCTTTCTTTTGCTGGACTCGCAGTTTCGCCAACATATCAAGTTGGGCTTTGCTGCCAGCCTCAGTGTTTTCAAGAATCAATTGGGTGCGCTTGGCGTAAATTTGTTTAAGTTTCTCGCTTTCGCTTTCAACTGCCCCGGTCATTTTTTGCAGCAGATCACGCTGATCATTGGCATACATCTCGTCAGATCGACGTTGCAGACGTAGGCGCTCATCAGTACCTGCAGTGGTATACTTGATGATCATTTCATTGCGTTTCGCGTATTCGGCTTCAATCGCCTGCGACTCTGTTTGCATATCCTTTAGGAAACGCTCACGTTCTTTAGCCGCAGCCTTGGCAGCTTTGTCGGCACCCTTGTCTTTGCCAGCAAAGCTTTCACCATCTCCACCACCGGCGCTTAGATCGATGATGTTCTTTTTCTCGGCCTCGTGGCGAGCTTTTGCGGCCAGCTTCGCCCGCTCGGTAAGCTTATCCAGCGCATCGCCAGCAAGGCCGACATAATCGGTCCCAGCGCTGGTTTTAATGATGTCGCCCATCTCGGTCGCCATCTGCGTCCAGCTCTGAACGATCATAGGTTTGGTTTGTTCAAAACTAACCGAAGCAATCTTACCAAGGTTAAACTTTGCCATCAGCGGGTTAAGCGCATCACCGAAGCCATTGATCAAGTCCGCAGCTTGACCCTTCAGGCTGTTAAACATGCTATTGAAGATGTTATAGATCAGACCAGGTACGTTCTTCCAAACGTTCACAAACAGTTGCGGCAAAGCAACAAACAAGCCGATCCAGAGGTTTACGCATTTGCGAATGAACGCTGTGACATCATCAAAGGCGATTTGAATACCGATGATGTTGCCCATTGCCTTTTCCAAAGCTCTAGGGAAGTTCTCAGCAATGTAGTCAACTGCAATGCCTGCGTATTCGGTGATGACCCCCCATGCAGCCCGCCCATAGTCACCAAGACTGACCTGTTCCTTTTCAATCAGAATGATTTCGTCGCGATAAAGGGCCGCAGCTGTAACGGTGGCCACAATGGCCGCTGCAAGGGTCGTGTAAGGGTTGGCGGCGGCAGCTACGGCCATGGCCCGCATAGCGCCTACTACGCCCCACAGGCCTTTGAGGATTGAAGGCGCTGCGACTGCAATCAGAGCGCGTGCAATATGGTCGATGTTATCAGCACCAAAGCGCGCCAACTCGTAGAACTTTTGCGAGACCCCGTAGGCCTCATCAACTTGACCGACATAGCGAATAAATCCGTTTCGAATAATGGTCAAACTCTGACCGATAGTCTTACCGGACTTATCGAAGAGTGCCGCCAGTTCAGGTGCACCTTTCAGCAAGGCGTTAAAAAAGTCTTTGGAATAGAGTTTGCCATCCAACATACGCTGACGTAGTTTAGCAAGACTACCGCCGACACCTTCCAAGTTATTAGCAACAGTCTTCAGGACGATCGGCATTGCGTTGATCATCGAGTTGTATTCTTGCGCTCGAACGATACCCTCGTTCATTGCCTGACCGAGCTGTAGAATACCACCGCGGGCGGTATTGGCATCCGTGCCTTGTACAGCAAGCGCATTACCTACCGCTTGCGTGAAGGTCAGCAATTGCTCTTGGCTAGCACCCAGCGCCGAACCTGCAATAGAAAGTTGGTGGAATGCGTTGCCCACGCCTTCGATTGGCTGGCGGGTATCTTGAGCAATTTTGAATAGGCGTTCCATCACCTGCGCGGTTTCATCAGCGCTGTGGGTGAAGATATTGACCTTGCCCCGCACCTGAGTCCAGATATCAGCATACTTGCGTATTTCATTGATCGCAAGCGCCCCGGCCAGACCGCGAAGGGTAGACTTCAAATCATCGACAGCACTTTGCGAACTGCGCGAGGCGGTTCCGATTTGCTCAAGATTCCGGCTAACCACTCGTGATCCATCTTCGCGGATCTGAATGATAATGTTTTCAGTTGCCATCGCGTAATACCCTGAATCCGTGCAACGATCTGATTCCGACCATTACCGCCTGCTGTACAAAAGCGGCTGGGGCTTGAGCAGAACTACCTTGGTTCAATTTCTGGATGTAGGGGGTGTTGTTCGCAATTGCGATATACGAACCCCCTGCATAAAGCTTTGCCGTCCCGATTATTTGAGAAGTGGCAGTCGCGCCGCCATAATCCGGGGAGGGAGGCTTATCAGGATAAGGGAAGAGTACACCACTAGGCACGCTCGCAATTGCAGCCTGCCAGTTGACCCGGGCACGACTGGTATCGACCGGAGTGGCATAAACAAGAACTGGGGCGATTGATGTGGCTACAAGTCGGACTGCAAGCGGAGCATTGCGCTCCACTTGCTTTGCATAGTGTCCCATTCGGCGGGCTAGGTAGTTTAAATCATTTGCCATTACGACCTAGTCCGATTTTTGCCATCGCTTTTTGCTTTGGCCTTTTCTTTCTCAAATCGGTAGCTTTGTATTTCCGTATCTACCCGCCGGACAATAAACATTATCTCGTCGCACATCTCCGAATCCAAGTCGTGAGCTATGCAGTAATTAGCAATGGCCGTCCATGGTATTAAGCCGTCCTGCACTCTGCAACTACTCAGCTCAACGTATGCAGCGAGGTAGAAGTCTAGGCCGTGACCCATCTCTGGAGCATTGGCAATTGCGTCAGGAATTGGTAACCGCTCCCTGACGCATTGCCGTAGAATGACTTCCTCTGTCTTTCCCTGCTCAAGATCGTAGATCAAGACCTCGGTTAGTTTTTTGCTACACCTTCCATGATTTCAGCACGGAAAATCGAAATTTCCTGTGCTTGGCCGCGAACGTCAGTGAACAGATCAGGCAGATCAGTGAACAGCTTGATCACGTTTTCTTTCGAGAATGGCAGGTCATTACCTTTCTCATCTTCAATACCTTTCCAGCCGAGTACCACAGTCTCGGCATAAACTTCGACTACGATTTTGTTCAACACGTCTTCAGAAGCAGTGTTGGTTTCGATCTGTCGACGCAGGGGGCGGGTTTTCGCAGCCATCGCTTTCTGAAAAGCTTTGTTACTACCGCCAGCACGGGCGATGGTGATCAGCATTTCTTCGCCTTTGCTGTTCTCGCCGTAGCTGAGGTCAACACCTGCGGTTTCCAGATTTTTGTCGGTTTTGAACGTTTGATACAGGCTGGACATAATCAGTCTCTCAATTGGTGTCGGCGATGTTCGGAAGGTATTTGAAGGATTGGAACAACAGAGTATGACCAAATTCAGACTCTGCTGCCATATTTTCAAGCGGAACCATGACAGGGTTATCTTGCTCAACGGTCACGCGGCCCCCGCCCAAGGTCAGCAATGGGATGTCCCACAACATGGCAGTGTTCTTTTTAACCGAAATGAAGTCGAGAGTCACGTCCAAGTTGTTCCTTACCGCCTGCACCGCCTCGACGCTGGCAAAGTAGGCGGTGATCGAACCGGAAACAACAAAGTTGCCAGCCGATGCCGCGAAGGCGCCGAGCACGCCGAGTGCCTTGTTCATGGTGATGCCGTTGTTGATCACCAGCGACATTTCGGTACTGAAGTTGAACAGTGGTTTCGGATTGCCGTTGACCGGATCGACTGCGGCCAGCTTGATGCGTGCGAAGTCAGAAGACGTGTTGAAAACGTCGCTGCGTTCGATTGGGGCAGTTGCCCCCGGCTTCAAGCCTTGTGCGCCGGTGCGCTGCACGTTATCCATCGCGATATAGCCGAGGTCAACGTTGATCTTGTCAGCCTGCGGCATGTTCACGGTCAGCTCGTTTGCGAAAGCGCCGATCAGGTACTCAGACTGAACGCCATCGGCATCACTGCCCAGAGTCCGGCGAAGCTGCACGGTGCGATACTTGATGAGCGCCGGATCGGTTTCGTTACGCAGAACATCGCCGAAGAAAATACGCGCGGTTTTCGCAGCACCATCAGTCGCGACAGGTGCCCAGTTGACTTTGTCGAGGATCAATGTTTTCGCAGCGATGCTTTTCACACGAGCGAAGCCGACGTTTGCACCCAACTGGGTGGCCGCACCATCGCCGCCGAGGAAAATCCATTCACCCGGGATCATGCCCATGGTGGTGAAGTCTGCTGCTGTGGCCACAAGTCGGGGCAGATCGCCAACTGGGGTCACAACGGTCAAATCGCCTTCAGCGAATTGGAAGCCCACCGCGGAGATTTCAGCCGACATCGACGGGGATGCTTCCGCAACCAGAGCTTCGACTGGTTTGATCGCAGTGCCGCTGGCGGTATCGACGGTCTTGAGGCCGTTGTTTGCTGCGTTTGCGAAACCCTTGGCGAAGATCAACTGGCCGGTTTTGAAGCCAAGAGTTGCGGCGCCAGCTACGGCATAACCGGTTGCAGTTGCTACTGCGGTCACGTAGACCGGGGCGGCATTCAGGTTGACCGTGGTTGCCTTCGGGCGCTGATTGGCGAAGAAGAAGTCTTGAAGCGGACGAACAATGTTCGCCAGCATCAAATCTTGGTTGAAACCGCCAGTCGCTTCCAGATCGGTCACAACACCCTTCTGGTTAGAACGGCTTTGGCTGATCGGGTTACGAGCAACAGTGGTAATTTCAGAACCGAAATCAGCATAGCTGTTCGGCTCCATGGTGCGCCAGATTGGTACACCTGGCTGACCCTGTTCGCCGGGCAAAACACCGGGGCAGACTTCCTCAGCAATAGCGAGGCCGACTACGTTAGAGTCAATTTTGTTTACTGGACAGTCAGCCATTTCAGCCTACCTCGTTATATTCAAATTCAATGTATGCATTGAAAAGAAACCAACCAGCGTCTGGGCCGACTTCCTCGATGCGTGCGTTACGAAACCAGATGCAACCCGGCGTCTGTTTACCGCGGTACGCGTTCCTTGCGATTATAGCCATGCGCTCGGCAACTTCAAACCCGTTGCCCTTAATTAAAGGCGCTTTGCATTGAACGATGATGAGGCCGATAGGTTCCCATAACTGGTTACCGATCTGATCGCTTAGGCCTGCTTGGCTCTCGCCAGAATGCCGTGCTTGCCAGATGGCATAGGGAAGGCTGGGCGATTGCTTCTGATCGCCCCCACGGCCCTGCCATTCAATCTCAGGCGCCGCCGTGAGGCCATAAGCAGCCCAATCGGCAGCATTCCATGCAGCGATCATCATGTCTGCCATCTGATCGCGAGCTATTGACGGGTCAAGGATCATTTGCGCACCTGAATAGTGTAAAGCAACTTGATGCCGCCCGGGTTAAGTTCTTTGATGCTGACAATAGACCAGATTTCGTCACCCCGGGTGATCGTCCCAGTCATTTGCGGATCAAGAGTCATACCCATCGGCGAAGCCAACACTTTCATATCGCCAGAGCGGATCAAAGTACCATCAACATGCTTAGCGTCGATATCAAGAAAGACGCAATTGGTATCCTGATCGATGAGAGTTCTTGTACCTGGGCGATTCGGTTGATCAACGTTAGGTACGTCGACATAACCGGTGATCTTTTCGACTTTACCGAAACGATCAATCAAGCGCTGTGCAGTTCTCGCCAGACGCGCGTAATCGAACTTCCCGGCCATCAGATCCGTACTCCGCGAATCTTCATACCAATCAATTGGCGAAGAGGCCCAAGCAAGGCGTCCACCTTTGGAAACTGAGGTACTGCTGGTGCGGTTGAACCGCTAAGTCGTCCGCCAGTGGCATATTCGACTTCGATGACGTCAACCTTTTCGCTGGCCACAGCAAAGCCGTCAGTCGACGGCATCAGGTCATACGACATCGCCTCAATCGCAAGTTGCATTTGAGCGCGTTTCAGCAAAGTCGGTATTGTGTTTTTCCCAAGCGGGAAGCCGTCGATATAAACGCCGGTGCGAGGCCATGCAAGTGCCTGCTCAGCAGAGAAGCGAACACCTTTCCAATCGGTGATAGCCTCAAGGTAATCCATGGAACGAATTAACAAAGACTCTTTACCATCGTCAGGCAAAGTTTCAAGTCGATCCGCCGCATACTGTTCCAGCTCGGCAACAGTAGCATAGGTATTCGAGTTCGAAAGCCCTTCGCCAGTTTCAACAATGAGAGCCATATACTACCCCTAGATAAAAAAGAGCCCCGCCATATTCAACCGCCATCCATAGCAGTCAAATAAGGCGAGGCGGCAGCACTTACGAAATGGTGATCGCGGAAGTGCCTTTTTTGGTGCCGTCCGCCTTGGAGGTGGCGGTGATCGTCGCGGTGCCGGTAGCAACGCGAGTTACCAGGCCGGTCTGACTGACGGTAGCCTTGGTGGCATCGCTGGTAGACCAGGTGACGCCCTGAACCGCTGCGGCTGGAGTTGCGGTTGCGGTCAGTTGTACGGTGCTGGCGACAGCGCCGGTCGAGGTACCAGGAGTGACTGCCACGGTTTGCACCGGATTGGCAATCTGCTGCTGCAACATCTTCTGCTCAGCCAGAATCACGGTCAGCGGGGTGGTGACCCACTTATCGCGACCTTCGACTGCGTGCAGGCGCGGGGCTTCGGCAACGCGCTCGGTGGTTTCTGGAACTGGGTTTTCAGGCTCATCGGTGCGAGGCACGCGATAGACCGCAGGATCTGCCACTACGACCGGAACGGACGATGGGCTGATACCGATTTCGCCCGGCTCGGGCTGCTTTTCAGTGGTCAGGGGCTGGCCAGCAACCCAAGGCACGTCGAGGCCTGCGCCGTTACCAGCTTCAGGAAAAGGTTGCGCGGCCATCATCAGACCGGCACCAACGCCATGCATGAAGAGTCGGCCAGAACCAAGAACTGCAATTTTCATGTCATATACCTCTTGAATCCGAATGGTGGAATGAAGCGGGGCCGAAGCCCCACATCATTAGCCGTTGGTTACGATGAAGCTCAGACCGATCATACGACGGTCGAGGATACGCGACCAGTTCGGAGCATGACGCAGGTCACGCCAAGTAGGCGACTTGCCCGGCCCGGTGACTTGCTTGTTGGTCCACGTGTAACCGAATGGGTGCAGCATCCAAGTGCGGCGCTCCCAGATGGTTTCGATACCGCCGCCATTACCAGCCTCTTCCACGCGGGAAACCGAGGTAGGATGTTTCGGAGTACCGCGTCCGAAGCCGATCACGCCGGAGTCGAACAGGAAGGTCACATACTGGCGAGCCAGCCCGGTGCCGATGGTTGGTACGCCATCGTCGATAACGATCTTGGTCGACTCTTTGTAGGTCGCGAACAGCAGGCGGCCAGTCGACGGCTCACGCGTTTCGATGATGTCGTCTTTCAGCATGGTGCCGTAGATGACGCTGTGGCAAATGATCGCCGCAGGCATTTGGGCACGATCGCCTTTTTGCATGATGGAGTCGATGAAGCCGGACAGGCTCCACTTGTTCGCAGCAGTCGGAGTGGCACCGGCAGCGGCGGACAGGTCGACGATCATGTCGCCGTCGTTCTGCGCGAGGTTGGCGTTGTAGAGACCGCTGGCCATGGCCACAAGACGGTGCTGCAACTGATACTGCCAGTAGCGCCCGGTCTTTTCCTTGATCTTGCGCAGCGGCTCGGTGCCGGTCAGCTCGGTAACCAGGTCGGCGGAACCCCAGCCGTTGTTCAGGAATGCAACGCGGGCATACATCTCGCCCATGTCGATACCTTCGATGTCCGCCAGATCCGACGGGTTATCGTTGGAGTAGTTCGGCTCGACGCTGTGGTCCAGATCGTTCCAGAACGGCATCTCGACGGTACGGCCGGTATCGGCGAGTTCGTCGAACAGCGCATTTGCGGTCATGATGCCGGACTGCATGAATGCAGTGGCTTCGATGGAGTTCACGTCACCATAGCTGGCGTAAACTTCCGGTACCCATACGTCATCAATCGTAACGCGGCCCATAATAGGTAATCCTTATGCAGTTGGGGTTGCGGCTTGGCTCAGCGCCTTAAAACCGTCAGGATCGGACTTTGCCATAGCGACACGCTCGGACTCCGACATATCTTTCAGTGCCTTTACGGCACCATCAGCAGGTGGCTGACCGCCACCACCGCCGGAAGACGAGGCGCCCAACATGAGGCCTTCGAATTCCTTGTTTTTCTGAAACTCTGCGGTCAGTTCGTCGAAAGTCATTTTCGACGGCTTACCGTCGGCACCGAGGATCACCACGACCGCGTTGCCTTCTTCGTTGATGTCCGCTTGCAGGCGCCCCATTACGTGCGGCTTGATCACGTTCGGAAACTTCGACTTTGCAGTCACAGCTGCCGATGCGGCTTCAAGCGCGCTCTTTTTGAGTGCGTTGTCGCGAGCCGAGAGACGATTGCTCAAGTCCTCGATTTGCGTTTTCAGGGTTTCAGCTTCGGTGCTGTTACCCTCACCTGCGGCTTTCAAAGCCTTGAGTTCACGTTCGGCGGCAAGCCGTGCATCCTTCTCGTGGTCCTTGGCTTGCTTGAGTTTGTCGATGTCAGCCTGAGTAGGGCCTTCATCACCTTCCAAGTCAACCTTGTAACCATCGCCAGCCTTGACGTACAACGCCTTGGTAGCTTCGTCGAGTTTTTCGTATGCTGCTGCGTCGATCAGTTTTTTCAAAGCCATGGTATCGGACACCGATTAGTTGAATAAAGTGGAACATCCACTGTGGCTAATTCTGCTACATCCTTGTTGCAGAATCAACTTAATTTTGAGTACCTATGAACCCGCTTGGTTGCCGCCGCCCGAACCTTGATTCAATGGGCGATTGTCGGCCTGCCCTTGTTGAATCTTTTCTTTGTCTTCTGGCGGCGGGAACTTCTTAACCTCTTCGCGATAAACTTCATCATCCAAAGTTGCAACGCCGCCTCGGCGAAGCCCGGCGCGCATTTCGGACTGGCTGATAGCCTCGGCTTGCCACTCAAGAATAAGCTGAGCACGTTCGTTTGGAGTCAGGCGTGCAGCAGGGAAATCGGTGTTGAGTTGATACTGGAAGTCTTCACGCTTGCCGCCAATGCCCATCAGATAGCCACAAATCTGCAAGGCTTTGCTGTAGGCCGTTGAAACGTTCTTGGCCGCAGTTGCGAGGATCGAAGCGTCACCGGCCTCATCCATCTGCGACTCACCAAGAGTCTTGCTAACAGAATCGTCCTTGATGATGCGAGCGCCGAGGGCAACCATCTGCGCCTCTTTGTGCCGCATTGCTTCCATAGTCATACTGTTCGGGTTGACCTGAAGCAGCATCGCATTGCCGCCTACAGGGAGCGGGATTACAGCACGGCTGCCCAACTCAATAGTGCCTTTAAACACTTCTTCAACCCACTCTTGGGTCACGCCAGCGACCACCGGGGTAGGCTGACCGACCATAAAGCATGAGTCTTCATAGTCGGCAGAGTTGCGGTAATGCGCAATGTTCAGCATCGCCAAGTCATAAGTCGGACTCAAGTCAATATTGAAGTTGTTCTGACCGATCCCCAACGGAAAAAAGAGAATGCGGTTTACCGGACGACCGTTTGGATCGATCATGTAATAGCGACTCTGGAGTTGCCAGATGTCATCCTTCTCAGCCTTAACCCACGTTTCGATCTGGTAGCGCTCATCGGCAGTCAGGCGAAGAACGCGACATTGGTTATTGCTGACGATACTGAATCCATCACTCGCAACGCCGCTGGTCGTTTCCTTCAGGACGATAAGCGAAGGTACATAAGTCGCACCGATCTTTCGCATCTGCCAGTTGATAATACTTTCTGGTGAGTAGAAATGGATGGTTGGACGAATGAAGCCGTCACGAATCTCCTTGATGGTGAGCGGCCCTTCGGTATGAGGATAGTCTACGAGCAAGCCACCCCGGCCATAGCCCATCACCGAGCCTAGAGCAAGCTTGGCTTGCTGGTCGATAGAAGTGCCCGCGCCATCAACGTCATACCACACGTCGTCCATCTGATCAGGAAAGCGCGAGATTGGTTCGCGGCTGAAGACTTGACCGTTCCAACCATCGACAGTGCGGCGGGTCACGTTATAGAAAACCGCTCGCTCTTTGTAGTTGTCGTATCGCCCGCAGTTCTCTTTGCTAGTGTCGGTCGGATTGGGCATCGGAAGGTACAAACGCCCGGCACGCTTAACCGCATCATTGCCGGTCAGGCAATCGCGCACGACTTTCCAGCGAGGGCCAGCGGCCACTACTTCTGGGCGCACAAAATCAACATTGCTGGCAATTGGCGCGTCAGATTGTGGCGGCAACATTGGCATGGGGCTTAACTCCTGAACTTGGCATGAATGACAGTTGCACTTCGATTGCTTCCGGCCACTACCCGATAGCGAATGTCATCATAGGCGTGGTCTTCAGCATCGGTGTCGATGTCATCTTGATCGTCGTCGTCACGTGGCAGTGTTGGAAGTGTTGATCTTGCTGCCGTGCAATGTTCCATAATATATAGACCCGGCCCTTCACCCCGCAACGCATTTTCCAAAGCGGTGCGAACTAGTTCTAAGCCGATTTTACGACTACCCTTCGACTTGTCAGCACGAACCCATGTAACCTTTTGATCTTCCATTTTCTTGGCGATCGTTTCAGAACCTTTGTCAGTCATTTGATAAATCTGACCATCCGCAGGCCCCGGACGGAACTTGCCCTCGACCCAACCCTCAGCGAGCAACTGCTTTTCCAACTTCACAATGTCTTTGGCCACATCAGTGGATGAGCGCTTTATGCCGCGGTTCGTTCCAAGGTTCAGAGAGCCATAATGTTCATGAATACGAACCAGCGATCCGCGAGGTGGGCAGAAGGTACGCCCATCAGGGAACGTGGCCTCTTCACCGTTTGCCTCGGCCCAGAAGCCGACCGAAAATGGGTGCGTAGAACCCCAGTCAAACGAGCGATCCAGACGCCAGCCTTTTGGGATCTTGAAGCGAGGGATAATGTGCACCGCCTCATTCCAAACGTCATCGAAGGCGCCACCCGCAACTACGTCCCAGTCGCCCCAGAGCCAAGCCTTGCGTTTGTTCGGATCGGTGATCCCTTCCAGCTCAGCAACATATTCAGGGCTAAGGTATATATTCTCCTTATAGGAGCCGAAGATACGAACCTGCGTTTTAGTGATGTCCTCACGCTTTTGCGTTCGCGGGTTGAACACGTCAGTGGTTTTCTTGACCACTACGCCAGCAGGTGCAACGTCGATGAATGTCCGCTTAACCCAGTTGTGGCCAGCGCCATATGGGTTAGTCGTCGCCAGAACTACCAGTGGAATCTCCGGTAGAGGTGCTTCCTTGTTCGGGCTGTGCTCGCTTGGGATGAACGACGAACGGTTGCAGGACATAAGAGCGTCATACATCTCAGATGTCGGATACTTCGAAAGTTCGTTCCAGCCAATGAATGGAAATTCCTGACCGTGATACGACCAGTAGTCTGCGGCCTTTTTGACTTGGCGAAATAGCAACTCTTCACCATCTGGCCAAACCCACTTATAGTCCGAGCGAGACGAGAGAAAGCGAGCGCCATCGAAAAACTGAGGAAACCAACGGAGCGATTTCGAAATAAGGTCGTCAAGGTTCTTATACTCCCGGTCGAAGATGACCCCGCGCCAGAAGCGACCATAGCCAATTCCGACATGCTTACGGAAGAACATTAGCTGCGCGTCCGTCTTACCGGGGCCGCGAGTTCCTTCGTATAGAATATGATTGCAAGGACATGACATCAAAAGCGCCTGAGAACCTGCTAGAGGTTTCCAGACGATTTTGGTTTCTACGGGTTGCGCTGCCGACATACCAACTCCTTAAGTTCGCACGTCTGCTTTCAACGCACCTTGAGATTCCTGCGCAGCCTTAGCCCAGTCATCAGCGCTAGAGCCAAGAGGTACAACCATAACGTTGTGCTGCACCGTCTTCTGCTCGACGACTTGAACGTCCATTTTCTTGATACGCGCCAGACCCATCAGAGCACGAACGCGAGAGCCTGCGCCGCCATCATCACCGAAGTAGTTGGCCTCACGCCATAGCCCCATGATGATCTGCTTACCAGTCACCAGGTTCTCTTGCTCTAGGCCATCAACCACCCGCTGAATCAACTGCTGCACGTATGGGGTGCGAAGCACTTGGCGACCGCGAACATGCGCGGACTTGATTTTGCCGCCTGCGCGAATCCATGCGAGGGTCGGGTCCATGTCTTTCATATACTCAACCGCAAACTCCTGATAGCGAAGCTTTTCAGTGTCGCTCAGGTTTTCTTCGGTTCGAGTTTCGAGACGTTTGGATAGTTTGCTTGCAACTGCGGCCATCGCCTTTTCATCGCTGACGTCAAGTGTGCCGTCAAGAATGGCTTGCGTCTTCTCACGCTTGGCTTTTTGTGCAGCAAGGCCAGCAGTGCGGCCAACAGCCGAGCGCAAAGCCTTGGCGTCAAAGACTGGGGCCTCATAGCCCTCATCCCACGGATTTAGTTCGCTCATTGGATGTTCCCTTTAACAAGATGCTAAATCTTAACATCTACTATTGTTGCCGGGAACGCGATTCCTTGTACCAGTCGATGATATCCTTCATACGCTTTGCACACTTGTCAGCCGCATTATGATAGGCATCACGATTATCATAGATATCCTGAACCTTTAGTTCATCCTTGACATATGCTGGCGAGCAAACTACCAGCAGTCCAGCGTCTGGATAAACATACACCAGTTCAGTTTTTGTAACAACCTCAGTCTTTACGCTTGGATTGCACGCGCAGAGCAGGAGGAATGTCAAGCTCAAGAAAACTTTTGACATCAGGGTGATCCTTTTTGAGCTTTTCGCGATTTGCGACAGAATCGTTGTATTTCTTATCCAGCGATTCAAGTTCTTGTGCCAACTGCTCGACCCGGGCCGCATCAGCAGCACGATACCATGCCAAAGTGCGCAAAGCTTCGGTATTCGCCTTGTTCGCGTCTAACGCTTGGTCACGTTGCGCTGTGGCCAGCTTTTCAGCCGCTTGGCTGGCCGATAGGGCCAGAGAAATGGAATGCAGTTGCCACAGTAGACTGCTGACAAAGATAAGGGCCGCAATGACGGCCCCACCAATCAAGTAAACCTTGAGTTTGGCAAACATTATTTCAATGCCCGCTCAACGCCTTCCAGAACCACGCCAGCCGGGTAGGCATAGCCTGCGTTTTCGTGCTTGATGATCGCAACGACCATCATGGTGAGCGTCGAACGCTTATTGATGTCGACTTGTTCATCAGGGCCGACGCCGAGGAACTTAGCGACCTGGTTGGCGTATGCCCCGGTGTCATTTTCAACAGGCGGCGCCCAACGATCGATGATCTGACGCACGGTTTTCAGTTTGTGCTTATTCTGGTAGGTCAAAAGCAACTTAGCCAGCGCACGAATACCATTTTCAGGCTCGTCGAAGCGCGCAAAGCGAGGCTTAGGCACGTTGAGTTCAAGCCCCAACTGGCCCTGCCATGCATTGGCCTTGTTATAGTCGATATTGCCCGGGTTATTATTGCGAACGCCGCGAGTCTCGGTCATTTGTTGGCCTCAATGAGTTCTTTTGCTTTGGTTAAAGTTTCATCTGCCTTTTCGACAGCCTTGCTGGCTTCCTGAGAGGCCGTTGCAGCCTGCTCGACGGCTGGCCCCAACTGCCGGGCCATGCGCAAATTGTCATCGATCACGCTGCGCAGGCGAACGCGGAGTTCGTCACGCTCGACCTTGCCAGATACAACAATGGTCTCGACGATGCTCTGGGTTTTGTACGACTGCCATTCAACGCCGCCATTGAAAGCAACTCCGATCACAAAGATCAGAATTAACCAGCTACCGTGCTTGTCCCACAGCTTCCTGCTGCGAGTGCGTGGGCTGTCGATTTTTGTCATCGCGGAGTACCTGAGTCAATAGTTGATTGCAGGCGTCTGACTTGCTCAGAGAGTTCACGATTTTGACTTGTGAGAGTCTTTACTTGATCACGCAAAGCAATATTGTCTTCTGCCATGTTGGCGACTTGTTTGCTGACTTGTTCCATGCGTTCTAACAGCCGCTCATTTTGGGCACGCATATCGGAAAAACGTTCCGTGAGTTCAAGTTGTCTTTTGAAAGCCTCATCGGCCCGGTCGCGTTCTTCATCGCGTTCTTTAATGACAACTTCCAAAGCAGTAGTAAGACGCAGTACCTCTTTGCTATCGACCGCTTTCTCGCTACGGTTCTTCAGCAGATAGGCACCGCCTGCCACGATCATACCGCCAATTGCAACAAGCGGATTGCTCTTAAATAACGTCACCCATTCGTCCATCGGTGGCTTCCAACTGCTGGTGGCTAATTGCCAGTAGCTTAGGCTATCGGCGGCGAGTCAGCAACTGCCGCTCGGCGGGAATCGCAGACATGAAAAAGCCCGGCTGTTTTAAGGCCGGGCTTTTATACTTTCAATAGCCAACTTAGTGGTCGCTGTCGACATACAATCGGCTAAGGAGAAGCAGGACAGGTTTAGTTAAGGCTCTTTCCGAGAGGCCTAACGTCATAATGTCATGACGGCCGGGCGGTATCACTCAGAAATTGGTGCCTCTTTCAGAACTTCGCAGACCGAAATAGCGCGATCGTCGAAAACAACGTACTCGCGCTGGTCACCATCATTCAGAAACCAGACCCCGGACTCATCGCCGGTGTTGACGTCGAACTGTTTGACGCGAACCTGCTTGTCAGAACTGCAATGGGCAATCACTTTGATTTGGGTAGTCATGTGGCAAGCCTCCTAATGATTTTGGGTACTTACAGATTGGTAGCGGCTTCTTATACGGCTACCCTGCGCGATTGCTCAAAGGGCTGAGCCTTACTATTGCAAATGTAGATGGTCAACTACGCGCGCCATTGCTGGACACCAGCGTCAATGTGTAGGTCAAGTCCGTGAATCCCCATTGCGGGGCGGAACGCGTCGCTAGCCCGACCATAATAGCAGAAATAAAAAACCCCGCACTAGGCGGGGTTAGTCCCTGATTCGCAACCATCCACAGGGGGGATGTCCGTGCCCGGCCAAGGGCGTCACTCACCGTCTGGAGAACAGCGAGGTGATTATTTCTTTTTCAGCTCACGCTTATCAACTGTCGGCGTGTTGTCATCTTCATCAGCAAGAACAACTCCTGCGCCCAGCGCCGGACTGGCATCGAACGCTTTCGGATCAACAATCGCTTCAGAGCGAACAGCAGGCGGGTCCATATAAATCGGGCGTTCTTCCAACATAGTGGCCTCACCCAAGATCAGGCCATTGAGCAGGCCGCGCATGTAGGAGTCATCAGGCGTGGTGCTATCGCGCTGAAGTTTAATCAACTCCTGCAACTTGGTAATGCGGCCATACAGCATTTCACGGTCTTGCATGGCCTGTGGCAGGGCATCGGCGTCAATGTCGGCTTCCAGCTCGGCCAAGCGCTGTTCAGCTTGCAGCGCACGTTCCAGATTAGCGTCACGTTCGGCCCGCGCCACGGCGACACCGAACTGTGCAGAATCTTCGGAGGTCATTTTGGAATTGATGAAGGCATCGAAGTCCGGGTGAGCTGTGGCCACAGGATTGGATTCTACGGCCCAGCGCGCTTGCGATTTCTCGTCGGCCATTTGTTCAGCCTTGAGGATACCATGCGCGATGCAGTTTTTCAGATGCTCGCTCAGACTACTACGGCTGAGTGCGGCGGCGATCTGGTCAGCGATCGATGGCATGCCTTGGTCGTTTTGGTTTTCCTTGGGGGCTGGCTTGCCTTTGAGTTCGAGGCTGCGAACGTTCGGATAGATACCGAGGACATGCCCGTCTTCGCTGACAATGAGAGTGTTGTTTTCAGCCTGATTCACTGCGAGCCGTTTGCCTTTCACAACGATCACGTCGTTAAGATTGCTGTCGGATGTTGGATGTAGGGTGATGATGGCTTTCATTTGTTTCTCCAGAGTGATGAATGTTTGTGAGTGAGTTGCGATCCTATATCACTCACGCACAGCCATCAAATGAACAATTGTAGCATCAGTGAGTGAAATGAACTAAACGTTCAAAGACAAAAATGGGGGGATATATTGTGCGGTGG
>Ga0265797_10005854_pt1 | contig 17741 bp, 15 predicted proteins | sample P2T30metagenome_FD_192433 | JGI IMG/M metagenome (GOLD analysis project Ga0265797, IMG submission 192433) | Plant litter microbial communities from East Loma Ridge, Irvine, California - P2 T30 | ecosystem: Environmental > Terrestrial > Plant litter > Unclassified | place: USA: California...
GACTGGATGCGCGCGTTGATCTTCTTCTTGGACCCGCCGCCGCGGCCGCTCCAGAAGCCGTCGACGCCGCCGACGAAGCTGCGGCCCTTGCGGGCCATGGGCGGGTTGGCGAGGTGAGAGCGGTTCGCCAGCTCGCCCGGCCAGAGGGCTTTGGCGTGGGCGTTGAGGAAGTCGAAGGTGCACTGTTGCTGCTTGGGCAGGTCGTGCCAGTCGGCGCGCGTGTAGACGAGGTTCTCGAGCAGGTGGTGCAGGACGAGGCGCTTGAAGAGGCCCTCGCGGCGGGCGTCTTGCGGGTCGCTCGGGCCGGACTTGAAGGTGAGGGTGAGGTAGGTTGCGTGCAGGCGCGAGGCGTGGTCTTTGGGTTTGATGGCGGTGGTTGCCGGCATATTTGTGTGTCTGTGTGTCTTGGTCAAGTCTTTGTGAGGAAATGTCCTGGAAGGACTGTGTCTTTGACAAGATGTGTTTGTCTTTAGACTTCTGTCTTTGACTTGTCGTCTCAGGAAAAGGTATGTTATGGATTGTTTCCCGGTGCAAGTCCGTTAGGTCTCACAGGCTTATATGGAGCTTGGGGTCGTGTCGCAGTGTCGTTAGCGAATGGTCGCGCGCATTCACGTACTGTTCTCTAGGAGACGATGCAATGGACGATGCAAGAGCTAGCAATCACGTGCGTGAGTGAACGCATGTGAAGAGGGGGGTTTGGAGTGCCCTTATTGGCTGCGGTCACTGAGAGGTGCGCTTCTAGGCGGCTCTTTCGGTGTCGCCTTGCGGCTGCCAGACTTCTTCTTCTTTCTACTGGATGGATCGATCATTGTGGTATGGGGGGTGAAGAGGTGAAGAGGGAAGGCAGATCGGAATGTGATGAGGTTGACTACATGTTGAGGTGTTGACGGGGTGAGCTACATGGCGTACGTTGAGAGTCACAGGTTCGTTTCGACGAAGGTGAAAATCACCCAACACGTTCGAGTAGGTCATCGGTATACCAATTCAATCTGAACGCTTATGTAATCGGTCACGCGCAAGACTACCGCTCCGCCAACGGCATGTGAACGTTCAACCCCATCGGATCAGGAGGCCTGGAGCAAGTAGAAGATTAAAAAGCCACCCGGCGCTATTAGAAGAGCAACGGCAGAGCTTCTGCGTAGAAGGATGTGCGATCGTGGAGAGCAAGCCTGGACACCAGCGTGTCTCGTCGTCTCATCAGAGGCGTCACTACGTAAAGACATCGTTCCTGAGTGGCCCGTCATTGTCGTCGATCGCGCGTGTAGCACAGCAATATCGATGGGATTGCCCACATGAGCTACATGCGTGTCCATAGCACTTGACTCTAGTACTGCTGAAGTACTCCAAACGACTGGCTGACAGAGCCAAGCTGTTCATGAGGACCAAAGTTGTCTGTAGAGTCATGAAGTAGGTCAAGTATTTAAGTCATGTCTTACGTGATGTCAGGGTAATAGGAGTGCTTGCTCTGACCCGTGTTTAAGATTACTGAATACTGCCAAAGACCCAAGTATCACTAAAACTAGGTTTAACGATATTAGATATCACGAAATGCTTTCTTAAGCTTGCAAATGGAAGCATGAGAGAAGCATCACACGTAACGCCAGATGCATGGGACCGCGATCAAGACGATACTCAAAAACGAGGCACGAAGTAGTATGAGTGGTAGAGTAGATTTGAAGACATGGTAGAGGCGTTGATTAAAGACATACGGAACATTACATTACGTGGAGCCGATGAGGATGGCAATACGGCGAGGCCTAGACAAGACGATGTCAGTAATGTTCTTGCAAGGATTCATGTGAAACAATCAGGCAAGTAACACGTTGTCGATCAGAAAAAAATTAGAGTGTTGTTGCTTTTTAATCCTCAGGGCCGTGAAGCTCAGGGTTAAAAACTTTTCATCCTTGGAGTTGGATAGGGAGTTGGCAAGAAAAAAAAAGTTTGACGTACCATTATTCAGGTGAATGCAGACTGAACGTTACGAGAACGACACGGTCACACATCACGAACGAATGAGATTTGTAACATCGGAGCATCTTTTCAGACAACATCCTGTGTGAGCGGCGAAGATTGTTGAACGCATCATCAATCAGCAATGCATTATGAGCGTCTGTCTAGTCGAGGTGCAACGCACACGCTTAGTCGAAGAGACCGAAGCCCATGTCATCGTCCTCCTCCTCCTCAGACTCGGCCTTCTTCTCCTCAGCGGGAGCGTCGGCAGCGGCGGCGGGAGCGGAGCCAGCAGCCGGGGCGGCGGCGGCGTAGTTCTCGGGGTTGGCGATGCGGTCCTTGAGCTCGTGGATGGCCTCCCACTCGTACTCGGTCTCGAGAGCGACAGAGACAACCTTCTTGTAGGAGTTGACGAGGCTGTGCATGACGGACGGGAGAGTCGGGTAGTTGGTGGCCAGGGAGATGCAAGCAATGGCGTTGATGGCCGAGGAGAAGGCCTTGAGGAGCTGAGACTCCTCGATGTCAAGCACATCGCTGGCGAAGGTCTGACCGTGGTCGTAGATCTGCTGAACAGTCATACCGTAGGTGAACGGAGAAATGTTCAGCAAGTTGAGGAGGGTAGCCTCGGAGGCTCCGACCTTGGTACCGGCCTCAATGAGCTTGAGGTCGGAGGTGATCTCGATAGTACCACGGGCAATCTTGGTGGGGACACCAAGAGCCTGGAAGAAAGAGGTCTTGCCGGGCTCCATGCCAGTGTTTCCGGCGGGGATGTAGACATCACCGGGGGCGACGGCACCGGGACGGGCAGGGGCGGCGACACGGTTGTCAAGGATGAGGTTACGGGTCTCCTTGAGGTCGGCGTTGGTGAAAACGAAACCGACGTTGCCCTTGACGAAGGGGAGGAGACGCTCGTACTCGGGGTTCTCAGCGACGAAACCCTTGAGCGCACGGCGAACCTGAAGCGAGTGTGTTAGTTACTGTGTCCTGAAGTTCCTTCTCTTCATTCTCGACGTACCATGGTGTTCTTGCCCATGAGAATCACACCCTTGTTACGCATGGCGTGACGGATCTCGTGCATCTGCTGAGACGAGACATTGTCGACACCGACGATGAAGATGCTGTGGTACTCCTCGAGGAGCGCCTTCAGCTTGTCGAAGTACTGCGACTTGTTTGCCGATTTGCCACCCATAGCGTCCTGCGGTATAGGATTGTTTAAGGCTGGTTTGGTGTATGTGGTGAGGTTGGAGGAGGAAAGTCGCTGCGCCGCGAAATCCAGATTGCAATGGTTGGAGTCGCAGCAAATTCGGCGCGCGGGAGTGAGAGTGGGTGGGCTGCATGACTCGCTCAGACTGACCGCAGTCTTGGCGGGCTTGAGTGGAGACTAGGTAGGGAATGAGGCCAGCACTACCACCTTGATCATGAACTCCACCAAGTCGATGTGTGGGATACATGGCAAGACTCATGAACTTCGTGGCAGACGTGAAACGATCAACCGGAACACGTGACGTTATCTTGGATGCGACTACCAACTTTCACCGTACTCGTCAGATCATCACCGCTCTCATCAGGCCACCTTCACGCGCTCGCCTCTCGGAGCGTACGCGTCGACGTTCATCTTCGCGAACTGACGAGCTCCAACGTGCTCGTTGAACAAGATGTCGAGCTGTTCGTAAGATCGATCCTTGCTCTCTGGCAGCCTAAAGAAAGCCCACAAGAAAAACACAAGACACGTGCCTGCCCAGAAGAACGCCGTCTTCCCCTGCCAATTCCCAGCGTTGGGGTTAATCATGTAAGGTTGAATCACGTTGCCGACGATCTGACTCAAATAATAGGCGATGCGGGAGATGCAGACCGATTTGTTGCGCAGGCGCACTGCACTCATCTCGGAGATTATGGCGTAGCAGACTGGTCCGACCGTGAGATAGTAGCACAGGAGCCACAACACGACGAATGCCGCCTGGATGTAACTGGACGTGCTGCCGGTTCCTGCACCGGCCGCTACTGCGCCAGTGGTGAGCAGGGTGGCAGCCAGAAGGCCAAGTCCGTACACGTAGAGTGTTCGGCGTCCGAAACGACTGAGCAATGCCCACGATGCTATCGTGCCAATGGATGCGAGACCCAGACCGCCTACATTGAACTTGAAGGCATTCGAAGGCGACAGGCCGGCGTTGACGAAAAAGTACACAGGCGCTCCGCCCAAAGGCGAGCCGCACCAGACCTGAGCCGCAAAAGTCATGCAGATGATCTCTGTGCGGCGGAGGTCTACGCCCTTGAAGCAGTCGAGGTAGCTTGTGCCTGTCTCGGACTCTTCTTCAATCCGGATGGTGTGCTGGATGAGCGCGATCGTCTCATCGGCGGTTGCTGGAGAATTCTTGCTGGTAAGGTTTCGAATGGCTTGACGCGCCTCGTCCATGCGGCCTTTTCTCACCAACCACCATGGAGATTCCGGACAGAACCAGATGATGGCAAAAATGGGCAGTGGAAAGATCCATTGAATGGCGAAAGGAATGCGATAGGCTCGCTCGTCGGTACCTTCGGCGAAGGCCTGCAACACGCCTGCAGCGAGAAGCTGTCCGAAAGCCCAACACAGATTTACGTAACTGCCTAAGCATTAGCTATCTGACGTTGTATTGCGGTGGCCTGGTCTGCGCACATTGTCAAGTATCCTCGAAGGCGGAGTGAGCTGTGCTATCGTTAGAATCACACAATGTGGGTGGATTTTGACATACTGACCAAGCCTCGGAGGCATAAGCAGGAGCCATTGTTGCAAAAACACCCCAAGGGACACCACACAAGATGAGACCAGCGAGCAACATGCCGAGCGAAGTTGCGAAGAAAAGCAGAAAGATAAAAGCCGTCATCGCAACCAGGGAGACCAGGAGAACTTTCCGATAACCAAATTTCAGCGCGAGGTAGCCGTTGAGGAAGGCTCCCAAAATAGCTCCCAGCATAGGTGCCAGTCCTAAAGCTGATTGCCACGATGCCGTAATCTGCCACCCGGACTCGGCGCTGAACGATCCGTAACGCTCGGCGAAAGCAGGCTGAGCGAACAGTGAGGTTACCAAGACGATATCATAACCCTCCATGATGCTTCGAACAGATGTCAGTCCGGAAACAGTACTCTGCACAAGCTCTATCTCATCACTTACACGGCCGAAGACACGGCGACCGACCAGAACACTGCCTTTGGCTCGGCCTTGAGCGCTTGCCAGAGGCTCTGTTGGTGCTCTGCAAGAGCAGCATCGTGGGCGACATCATCGATCTTTTCGCCTTGGTAGGCGTGCTCTAAGTGCGATGTCTCGTTCGCTTGGTCTTTCTCCATGAATGAAAAGCCGTGAGTATCGAGATCAAATGCAGACAGCGATAGTATGCCTCAGCGGAAGGCGACCTTGATCGGGGGCGAGCACCCAGAGCTGATTTGTAGCCATTTGTCTTATGGACCCATGTCAGATACAATCAAAGTTACATGCACCCCGTTCGTATTCGTGGGGTACATGTAACGGCAGGATTGTACTCCGGTGGGGTTGGCGTAGAGTATCATCAATGGGATGTTGTGCTTCGGCTGTACATGTTCCGATGTGACGCTGGGCTGTGAGCTTGTGATGCGTTGTCTCGGTAAGCATTTGATCGAAAAATGTCAACCAACAACATGCAGATCTGTGTTCTACAGCGGCTAAATATGCACAACCCCTCAGCTAGTTCTTCCGGACCACACCTGCCCGGACGCTTTACTTCTGCCCCAAAACTCCACATACTACTTTGCTCAACAGCAATACTACGTCCCGTCCAACTAGCCTTCGCCAACAATGTTGTACTCTGAGGGAGACACTCTGGTCTTCCGCTACGATGACCATCATCTACGAATACAGCCTTGGGGACAAAATTCCCTCCGAGTGCGAGCTACCAAACGCGCCAGCTTCGAACCACAAGACTGGGCCTTGCTGGAACCCGAGAAGACGTCTCCAAAGATAACCATCTCAGACGATGGTGGAGCTCGCATGGAGAATGGCAGGATCCATGCCACGGTGTCCCGACTAGGCAAGATCATCATCTACAACGACAAAGGCGACAAGCTACTAGAAGAATACGCTCGTCACCGCCGTGATCTTACAGATCCGAAATGTAGCAGTCTGGAGGTAGAGGCCCGAGAATTGCGTCCGATCCTTGGAGGCGACTATCGACTCACCTTGCGTTTCGAGAGCCTCGATCCGAACGAGCAGATCTTTGGAATGGGTCAATACCAGCATCCCCACCTTGACCTCAAAGGTTCAGATATTGAGATGGCGCACCGCAATTCCCAGGCGAGCGTTCCATTTGCTCTCTCATCTCTCGGTTACGGCTTCCTGTGGAACAACCCTGCTGTCGGCCGAGCGGTGCTGGGGAAGAACATCATGAGCTTCGAAGCTTACAGCACCAAAGAGCTCGACTATTGGGTCACTGCGGGCGAAACTCCCGCTGAGATCATCCAGGCATACGCCAAAAGTACTGGGTATGTTCCAATGATGCCAGAATATGGTCTGGGCTTCTGGCAGTGTAAACTGCGCTACTGGAACCAAGAACAGCTTCTCGAAGTTGCCCGAGAGTATCGTAGGCGCGAGCTGCCAATTGACTTGATTGTCATCGACTTCTTCCATTGGAAGAACCAGGGTGACTGGAGCTTTGACAACGAGTTCTTCCCTGACCCTGGTAAGCTGCTCTGAGAACAACCCGAATATCATACTCGATGCTGATAACACTTCACAGAGGCAATGATGAAGGAGCTCAAAGATCTCAAAATCGAACTCATGATCTCAATTTGGCCTACAGTGCAGGAGTCCTCCGAGAACTACAGTGAGATGCTCGAAAAGGGGCTTCTCATCCGCACCGATCGTGGTGTTCGTGTTTCAATGCAATGCGGCGGAGACACCATTCATTTCGACGCCACCAATCCAGAAGCAAGGAAATTTATTTGGTCACGAGCGAAGAAGAACTACTACGACAAGGGCATCAAAGTCTTCTGGCTCGACGAAGCGGAACCGGAGTACAGTGTGTACGACTTTGAACTCTATCGTTACCACGAAGGGCCGAACATGCAAATCGGCAACACGTACCCGGTGCGTTACGCTCAGGCATTCTACGAAGGCATGCAAGCCGAAGGGCAAACGAACATTGTCAATCTACTCCGCTGCGCCTGGGCCGGCAGCCAAAAGTACGGCGCGCTGGTCTGGAGCGGCGACATAGCATCATCCTGGGAGACCTTCCGCAACCAGCTCTCGGCGGGTCTGAACATGGGAATTGCGGGCATCCCGTGGTGGACCACAGACATTGGAGGTTTCCACGGCGGCAACCCGAAAGATCCCAAGTTCCGCGAGCTTCTGATCCGATGGTTCCAGTGGGGCACTTTTTGTCCCGTGATGCGACTACACGGCGACCGTGAACCTAAGCCGGAAGGCGAACCTACTGCCTCCGGCGCCGACAATGAAGTCTGGTCCTTCGGTGAGGAGGCCTACCCGATCCTGAAGAAGTACCTGCACATCCGTGAAGAGCTCCGCAATTACACTCGCGAGTTGATGAAAGAGGCACACGAGAAGGGATCGCCCGTCATGCGAACCTGCTTCTACGAGTTCCCAGAGGATCGCAAGGCGTGGCAAGTGCACACGCAGTACATGTATGGTCACAAGTACCTTGTTGCACCTGTCTTGGCCGCAGAGCGCCGCGAATCGACGGTCTACCTACCAGCTGGGGCGAAGTGGAAGCCATGGGATGGAGACGAGATCTATGATGGAGGCAATGGTGTTGAAGTAAAGTGCCCGATCGACTACATGCCGGTGTTCGTCAGACAGTGAGCGTGCGATATTGGAGTTAACGCCTTCCCGGCGCTACGAGTGTTCCTTTAGCAGGTGTGGTTTGGGGAACGTTCAACAAGACTACCGCTAGATTGATAGAGTGTTGTTCGAGAACGAGCTTTTGTTTTGTCTGTACTTTGCTGCTGGTCCCGCACTCGCCATCAATCCCTGTATTCCACATTGGAGATCCTCACCAAGACGACTATCTCAGCATCGGCTAGTACCTGATATTCTAGCGTATTTAGGAAGAAAGATTGTTGATGCGGCCAATTGTGGAGTTACTTCTTCATCGCTGAATATGACGTTCTAGCGTGATGTAGAAGACACAACCTTCCAAATGTGTATCGTAATTGATAAGCAAGAGCACAGCATAACTCTCAGGGCATGCTCGCTTAGTAATGAAAACGAAATCGATGAAAGCCTGTGTACTTCGCGCATAGTTAGCTGTCCATAGCTCTCACCCTTCGACATTCTAATCTTCAAACACCCACAAAAGTCCAACTTGCATCAGTACATTCCTGCACTCCAATCAACAATGACTCCAAAGATTTTCATGTAAGCCGTCGAATGAGCTCTTTATGTGCCATGGACTAATGCTGACTTTTTACGCAGCACTGGCGGTACAGGCTACATCGGTGGCTCCGTCTTGCACACGATTGCCACGACCCACCCTGAGTACGACGTTACTGTGCTCCTTCGCAGAGTCCCAGACGCATTCTCGTCGACTTACCCGAGCATAAAGATTGTTCGAGGCAATTACGACGATGTCGACACCATTGAGGCTAATGCCGCGGCCGCCGACATTGTCGTGCACAATGGCGATTCTGACCATGAGCCGTCTCTGAAAGCAATCCTCACCGGCCTGCTAAAGCGCCCGACGCCTGGCTACCTGCTCCATCTGTCTGGCACAGGCATTGTCTCGGACTGGATGGACGAGCAGTACTTGGGCAAAGCCAACCCCAAGATCTGGTCCGACATCTCCTCCATCGACGAGATCAGAAACCTCTCTCCTCGTGCTCTGCATCGGAACACAGAGATAATCCTCCATGACACGGTGCAGGACCACAGCGACAAAGTAAACATCGCCGTCATGTGCCCGCCAGACATCTACGGCAAAGGCAAAGGCTTGGCTAAAACCCACAGCGCTCTCGTCCCCATGTATGTCCAGGAGATCCAGAACCTTGGTGGGAAAGTCTTTTATTATGGCGAAGGCGAGAATGTGCGGAGCTGGGTCCACATTGATGACCTGATGGGACTGTACTTGAAGGTCGTCGAAGCTGCGGCTGCTGGCAAAGCAGGCGAATGCTTCAATGACAATGGTTACTACTTCGCGGCTACACAGGAGCATTCCCACCTTCAAGTTGCTAGAGTCGTCGGCAAAGTCCTACACAAACAAGGTGTGATTGAGGACCCCAAGCCGGCGCCAATCAGTCTTGAGGAGGTAGACCAGATGTTGAAGGTGCCGGGATACGAGAAGCTGGCGAGATACATGTTCACCAGCAACTCCCGCACCAGGCCTGAAAGAGCCGAGAAGTTGTTTGGGTACAAAGGGGAGGCACCGGGTTTGCTGGAAAGTTTGGAGAGTGAGGTCTTAGATGCTGTGAAAGTGCTGAGCGTCAAGTAGGTGGTCATAGCAAACGGTGCTATCAAAGTCTGTACCAACCTGACTGTGTCGTGCTTTCAACGTCTTGGACGTCTTTCGCTCAACCAAGCAATCAATTCGCCACAATCTCGATATATCAACCCACAGATCGTCGTTTCATAACCAACTCAGGCTTTTGATCAGAGCATCACGGTTCAGTCAACCACTCCTGTTGCAAATCCAAGGGACGAAGAAACCGACAAGACAGCCGCCACCATGACACCAAAAGCACCGAAGTCACCGGAAGCACGGAAAGCAACGAAAGCACCGAAAGCAGCGAAAGCAGCAAGACCTCAACCTGAGCTGTTGAGCTACAGTACCCTGATCGGAGCGTCGTACAGCAGCGTTGAGATGGAAGAGATTCCGAAGCTTTTCAATTCAGCAGATGCTCAGTGGCGCATCACATTCGATAATGGTACCCCGATCAATGGTAATCTGATTGATGTGGTGCTCAACGACGCTGCAATGAAGGGTGCTAGGAAAGCGGCCAAGAAGGCGAGGCAGAGATCAAAGTACGCTGTCAGGAAGAGGGACGACCTCACAGAACAAGAGCAGGATGCAGAGATCGAGGAGATGAACAAGAGCTTCGTTGGCAGGTTTACACCCGGTGAAAATAACGAGGCGTACAGGCAAAGCATCGAGAATGGCAACCGCCCGCTTCAAGAGGATTTTGCGAACCTCGCAACACGAGATCCTCCAGCGACAGTCTTCCAGCGAAGACGACGTGCAAGAGGATACCGATCCTCTCTCTGGAAATGAGGACACGAACGAGCCGGGTGCTGACGGTACAATTTCCACGGAGACCGAGACAGCTTTTAGCCAGTCTGGGCATCCCTCTAAAGACCAGGTCAAGACTGAGGCGAGCGCTGACGGTACGAGTCTCACGGACATCGGGTCGAATGCTGGCCAGCTCGGGCCCCTCTCCGGAAGCGAGGTCGAAAACGAGGGGGACGTTGACGCGACAAGTACCACGGCCATTGAGCAGGATGCTGTGCAATCTGGACTTTTTCGTGGGAACGAGACCGAGCCTGAGCCAGATGTGGACGATACCAGCGCCACTGGGATTGAGCAGGATGCTAACCAATCTGGTCTTCTCCTTGGGAACGCAATCGAGACCGAGCCGAATGTTCACGATGCGAGTTCCACAGCAGTTGATCTCGATGCTGACGGCCAGTCTGGGCCTCCCTCTGGAAAAGGGTTCGAGACCGAGCTGAGTGCTGATGGTACCAAAATTACCACGGAAGTCGGCGGTCAGTTTGGACTTTTCTCTGTAAAAGAGGTCGAGACCGAGCTGAGATCTGACGACGCGAGCTCCAGGGCGATTGAGCTGGATGCTGATCGACCTAGACTTCAGCGTTTGCACGTGACGGATGGTTAGACCACTATGAAACATCCTGTGACAGTCACAGAGCAGCCCGTGGCAGTTACGGATCCACAGCCACTGATGCCCAAGGCATTTGCTGAACTAGCACACCTCACTCAGCACGCGGCCGAGCAGCAGCAGCACCGACATCACCAACATCCATCCACCCAGCAGCAACACCAACATCACCAGCAGCCACCGAGTACCCAGCAATCAAGCTCAACTCCAGCGACGACCGCCAACATGCCAGCAACCACCAAGAGCCTCTCCACCGAGGAGAAAATCTTGCTTATCAATCACGGACTAGAAGGTCCAACAACGTCAGCTCAGACACTACGAGACAAGATAGTACACCCGACCATCGTGGAAGTAAACGCGATCCAAGAAATGCTCGCCGACTTCTGCACCAAAGTCCTGTGGCACCGCTACTGCATAACGCCCGCAAGTGATGCCACGCCTGAATTCAAAGCGCTCACCTCGACCTCAGTCAACGACTACGGCGTCAGATCGCCAACACACCCAGTCCCAGGCTCATTCCTCGAGCGTCTGATGCGTGAGCTCAACCGCTTGTTCGAAGACTGCAGACCGGACAGACGCGTGTTGATTCCGCGCTCGATCGCACGGCCCGGCTACCAAGGACAGGATGTGCACACTCTGCTAGGGGAGGAGGTGATGTGGTTGCGCGGACCTGGCGGCAAGATGAGCAAAGAAGCCAGCTTGGGCGAGATCGGGCTTCTTCTGGAGTGCGTCGGGATCAAGGACAAGGGGTCGATCTGGAAGGGTTGATGCCGGACCGTCGAGAGTGTGGTTTGTTGATGAGAATCGAGCCTGGACAGTTGCCTTTGGACCTCTTAAGAAGTGCATCTGGTTCGAACATACGAATGTGATAAGGGAGGGCTGATGCTTGAACGTTGACGTCGTGAATTGGTGGCGGAAACTGAGCTGGGAGAGTTGGATTTTGGACACTTTTTGAGGTTCAAGACGGGAATTGCGAGTTCTTTGGCGGAAACCGACTTTGGAAAGCTAGCTTCGTTTCCCCCGACGAATCTCGGGCGAAGACTCAAGGTTCAAGGCAACGGACCCGATGTGTGTGGCGCTGAGAGGGAGCGCAGGAGATCAAATGTTCTCCTACCACATCATGAGTCTACTACAGCACCTCCCGTCAGCTGTATCAAAAGGCGTTTAGTGACCCACATACAATCTCTGCAACTTCTAAGCCAACCTCTTGTGCAAAATGTGATGACATGACCCCTTTGGACACAAGCCACCACGAGCGCCACAGTGACTATGTCTTGAAATCGACAAGAGACCCCTGCTCCCTCAAATCCCCAACCCTGATTCCAGCAGTCTCTTGGAATGTTTCCCAATCAAAGTGCAGATGCTCATCGTTCGCCATCTCCCGGACCTTCGGCGAAATTTCTTCCCAGACCGCGTCTGCAGTGCCAGATTCCAGCGGGAGTAATGTCTCAAACATCTTTTGCAATTCGTGATGCACTTCGCTGGGATGTGGTGGGCAAAGGCCTTCGTGGACATCGTATTGGGTAAGTCGGAAGGCAGAGCTGAACTGATCACGCTCTACGCACATTGTTCTGACCCTGTCGCGGGGGAAGTCGAGGCGTTGTGGTCTCGCCATGTTGCTGTTTGAGAATTGGCATCGGTGCTTCGCTGGGACATTTAAAGTAGTGAGAGTTCTTTGGCGGTCATCAGCATGTAGCTGTTTTGGCTTCTGTGGTTTGCGGAGAATTGTTTGGTATTTCGTGAGCTGACGTAGAATTGATGCAAAGGATGTCAACGCGTTTCTTCGGACCGTGAATTGAGATCAATGTGCTGAGTCGATTGCTGTGGTCAATATAGTTGTAGAGGGATGATGAACACGCTGATCTTTTACCGGCATGCATCACGCCTTTGCATGCGTCAAACCCAGCGTCTCACGAAGAGTCCAGAATTGCTCAGACGTTTCAGCAACAGGCTCTGGCAAAGGAGACACCACAGGAGGCTCACTTCGTAACCTCAAGAATCTCGTCCAGAGTGAACTCCACGTCTTGCCCTCCGATCTCTCCTGCGGCTTTCCAGAATTTACTTAGATGTCTGTTGCCACTGTCGCAAATCACGGTGACAATTCTTTTGCCTGGACCTTCCCTCTTGGCAATCACTGCAGCTGCCACGCAGTTGACGGCGCTGCTTGCTCCGACGAACAGACCTTCCTTCTCCACCAGCCACCTGGCCATACGCATAGCTTGCTCGTCAGTAACTTTGACGGCGTCGTCGATCAAGCTCATGCCAGCGGAGAAATTCTGTGTCAAGCGATTGATGCCAACGCCTTCCACAATTGTGTCGACCTGGTGTCTTCTGCGGGTACCCTCTGCTTCAGTAGGCGAGAACATGACTCCATATTTGATCTTGTTGTATAGGCCACTGCCTTGAGGGTCCGCGAGGATAACTTTCATTTCCGGCAGTAATGGTTTGAGCGCCAACGCAACACCGCTAATGGTGCCTCCAGTACCTGCTCCAGCGATGAAGACGTCAAGCTGGCCGTTGGTCTGGGCGTAAATTTCCGGTCCTGTGGAGTTCTGATGCGCCAAGTAATTTGCAGTGTTTTCGAACTGATCAGCAAAAATGCCACGGCCGGGTCTGTTGGGATCGTCTGTGTGCTCCTGGGCTCTACGACGGGCAAGGTTGACAAATTGTTCCTGATCGACAATACTGGCGGGCTTCACACGCTCGACGATTGCGCCAAGCTTAAGTAAGAGGTCGGACTTCTCGACTGCGACATCATCTGGCATACAACTGTGATTGAGTTAGATTGTGCTCCTTCATATGAGGCTTCAAAAACAATCAATGCACGTACATGTGTGCTTTATAGCCTCTGGCTCTGCAGACAGCGGCCAACGAGATACCGGTAGAGCCAACAGTGCCTTCATATACAGTGTCGCCACGATCTGGCTTCAAGAGACCTTCCTCTTCGGCCGAATTGATCATCGACAGAGCCACACGGTCCTTTGGTGAATTGCCTGCACCGTTGAGGAACTCAGCTTTTGCAAGAATCTCACACCCAGTTGCCTCAGACAGAGCCCTCAGCTTGAACAGCGGTGTGTTGCCAATCAGACCCTCAATACCGACGGAGACAAGCTTCTCATCAGGCGCCTTGCTTCGTCTAGCATCAGTCTGGTCTATGATCGCCTTGGAGACCCGGCGTGTGTGGTCTTCCAGACGGACATAATCTGGCTGGCCTGGAAGTGGGTGGCGCACTTCGTTGTGACGGAGCCTTCGAATGCGTTTTTGGAAAGAGTGCTCCAAATCTGGATATAGATCCTTGAAGGTGAGAGTGAGAATGATGCCGACTATCAGGCCTCCAGATGCAGTGAGTTTCCCCTTGTTGTCGAGTATATTCTCATACAGGCGGGCCCAGATGTTGGCGATGAACCCCATTTTGGATCCTGGCCGGGTTTCCGTGCTACGAGGTGTGCTTCAATATCAGTGTAGCATGTTACTACATATGTCAATGAGATATGAATATGGGATTTGAAAGATTAAATTATTAGAATTGGTTAAGAACAAAGCATCATTGATAGACGCGACTCCGATGGAAGGGAATCGCGTCGTCGGCTGCGGGCACAGCTTCACCTCCGAGAGACCGAACTCAGCAAAGCTCCGTCACCGCACTCTAGATACCGCACCTCTTGGGAGCAATACAATACCTTTGACCAACCATGGACTCGCCAGCAGTAAACGGACTCTTTCGACGCCTCGCCACACATCGCTTCTGTCAGCAAAGTCGGCACCTGCAACCAGCAGTCAGCCACCAACAATGGCGCCAAAGCAGTTCTGGACGGCAAGCCGCCCCTAAACGAAGACCTCCACCACCACCTGAACCAAGAGAAAGGGCCCGGAAGGATGTCAAGACTACGAGCGAGAGCAATTGGCAGCAGCGGACAGACACATTCCCTGAGGACCGAGGAGAGGAGTTCAGAAAGTACCCTTTGGTCACAGCGGATTCGTTGCGAACGAGAAAGGAACGCCCCAGGCGTGTGAAGATGCTCATGAGGGACTTTATCGAGGACAGTCTGTACAACCCTCATTATGGCTACTTCAGCAAGAACGTGTCGATTTTTAGTTCGGGAGCTCCATTCGAATTCAACCAAATCAAGGATGAGCCTGAGTTCGAGCGGATACTGGGAGAGCGCTACACGCAGTTCGAGGATCAGCTGGACGCAGTGGAATACAACGAGGCAAGACAGCTCTGGCACACACCGACCGAGTTGTTCAAACCGTATTACGCAGAGGCTATTGCGAGGTACATGGTGGCCAACTACAAGCTCAGTCTCTTCCCGTACCACGACATGGTCATCTACGAGATGGGAGCTGGAAACGGAACCCTCATGTTGAACATACTCGACTACATCCGCGCCACCGATCCCGATGTGTACGCGCGCACCAAGTTCCGGATTATTGAGATTAGTGCTTCACTGGCTTCGATCCAGACGACCGCCGCCAGCAAAGGCCACGCCGATAAGGTCGAAATCATCAACAAATCCATCTTCGACTGGGACCAGTACGTACCGACACCATGCTTCTTCTTGGCTATGGAGGTCTTCGACAACTTCGCACACGATGTGATTCGCTACGACCCCTTCACCGACGAACCACTGCAAGGCCAGGTCCTCATCGACAACGATGGCGACTTTTACGAGTTCTACACCAGACAGCTTGACCCTGTCGCATCTCGCTTCTTGCGCGTACGAGATGTGGCATCAAGAGACCGCGACTACGCGCACCCTCTAAACTCTCCTCGTTGGATGCGCCAGCTACGACACAAAATGCCCCTGTCTCCCAATCTGACGCTTCCCGAATACATACCCACACGCCTCATGCACTTCTTCCACATCCTATCTCGCCACTTCCCAGCGCACAGACTCATAACGTCTGACTTCCACTCTCTCCCAAACGCCACACCAGGCATTAATGCACCTGTGGTACAGACACGCTATCAACGCAAGACCGTGCCAGTAACAACACCATTGGTTCAGCAGGGTTACTTCGACATTCTGTTCCCAACAGACTTTGGGGTCATGGAGGACGTCTACCGGGCGATTACTGGCCGTTTGACGAGGGTGACAACGCACGAGGATTTCTTCGCACGCTGGAGCTACCCAGAGGAGACACAGATGCGCAGTGGCGAAGACGCGCTGCTCGGCTTGTACAAAAATGCCAGTGTGATGGTCACGGTGTAGACGTAGTAGTATTGAAGACATACATTAGGCGCCCGCTAATTGTTCCACGTCGAGCTATCCATCCAGTTTGAAGTCCTAATGTATCCACCTATTACAAGCACAGCAGTGGAGCTGAATTACATGTCTACTGACTCTGAAGATGAAAGTAGATAGCCGACAACACCGCCGACAACATCGCCACCATCCACTGCCCAATCGCAAACCCGCTATCCGTATTGCCAGTGCAGACATCGTAGATGACCGAAACGGCGAAGCTCAAAGCGAGGATGACCGCCACCAGGATCGCGAGCACAGGCTTGTTCGGTCCTTCGATGATGTGTATTCCCCAGCCGAACTCGAGCTTGTCGGCGCTGCTCTGCAGAGTCATGCTAGCACCTAGCTTCTTAGGCAGGCGATCGCTGAACAAGGTGCTTCGGGAAGCACAGTTGGGTGCATGTTGGCGAAAGTATTGATAGAATGTCTGCGGGGGCATTGGAGGAAGTGGGGTGAGAGGGCACTCGTGGTAATGGTATCGGTTCTCTCTAACCTCAATATCAGGCGGGAGGGCTTCTGGTTTCTGGTAGATGTCCGTTTGTTGAGCGCTAACCTGGGTGCCGAATTGGACGTAGTGGATGTCGCATGGCTGGTACAGGAGTGCGAAGAGGCCTTTGCGCTTGATGGAGTTGTATTTGGCGCGGATGCTTGCTATAGACGCATGTAGTCAGCATCTTCCTCTCATCGGATTGTTCTTACTTAAGACTTCTCCGATAGCTGTGGTGTAAGCGTGCGTTTAGGGCTGCACGCCTCTGTCTCTCACTGGTATGATTGTTTCACAAACGGTAGCTCAGATTTGAGTGCGCGTCTACATGTACCAAGGAGCAGCACTCACCAAAAAGCTCAAGATCGGTATGGATCAGTTGCTGCCCCATACCGTCAACGATGATGATCTCTCCCAGTTGCGTAACCCTCGAGGATCGATTGATGCAAAGCTCTAGGTATACCGGTTTGCCAATTGACAAAAGGGAAAACGGCATCGAAATGTTCGTTTGTTGAGCCGGTGATGTGGTGCCAGACTGGGTCACCGAATGTTCCTTTCTGGCTGCCGTTGACGTTGAAGGGCTAGCATTTGACTGCGAAGTAAAGGCATCTGTAGTGGTACTCTGCAAGGAGATCGTAGTCCCTGTATTGGACAGTGTACCCGAAGTCGTGGCAGTCCCTATGGCGGCATCTACGGCAAAGCCATGCTGCTGAAGCTCAGATACAATGCGATGAAGCTGCTCCGGCTGCTCACTCTTGAAATCGCCCCAAAATTGTCGTCCACAACGGCAATACCATTCTATACGCGAGTGATTTCTCCGCAGCATGGGACGGCACCAGTGAGTGAGGCCTCGGACCAACTTGAAGAGTCTTCTCCCGAAATAGTGGGCTCGGAGTCCTGATGTGTCGTTCTCTTGGCTTCGAGCGCTCTCTTGATTTTCCGAATGACGACCGTTCCAACTCATATTCTTTTTGGTATTGATGACGGTAGATGGCCATGAAATTGAACCAGATGGTGCGTCGTGGGCCGTATGATGTGGAGTTTGGCTCTCTAACATCCGCATGGGTTGGCCCGGTTCACTACCGTTGGTAGTGACAAGCTTCTCTGGTAACGGCTCGTCTTTCATGCAGGCGTTTTCCAGCATGTTAGTCCACCTCCCACTCGTGCCGGAGTGACTGTGTTTCAGATGTTGTCTGAAGTGGTCGGCGCGGAA
>Ga0265797_10005856_pt1 | contig 17739 bp, 21 predicted proteins | sample P2T30metagenome_FD_192433 | JGI IMG/M metagenome (GOLD analysis project Ga0265797, IMG submission 192433) | Plant litter microbial communities from East Loma Ridge, Irvine, California - P2 T30 | ecosystem: Environmental > Terrestrial > Plant litter > Unclassified | place: USA: California...
GACTGCCAATTGTCGAACCTACACTCGGGCTTGGGCTTGGCGCGTCCGCGGTGCAGAAGCTTTCTTGTGAACTTGGCGTAGACTCTGAATCCAAGAATATCACATGTCTGCAAGACAATCAGGCTATCGTCGTGGATGCGCACCTCAAGTCTCGGTCTTCGGGTATGGACCATCAGCATGTCTCTGTCCAATGGCCAAACCACGCATGCTGCGTGGGATTCTTGGAAGGTATATCAAGAGGACGGCACTATAATTGAGCTGCTCGTGGAGAGAGCAACAATATTCTAACCCTGCCGTTGTTCTATATCAACCTATTATCAACTGCCTTCAATCAATTATTGCTTATGCCGTCGGTCCGCCCCCGACCAACCTCCCTCATCATACCTCCCACATCAACAACTCTATGGCGCGCCCCCCGTCCACCTACGCCGCGACGTGCGACCTACCCGTCGATGTATACGTCAATCAACTTCGATCATAAAGCTCCCCCCGTGCCAGCCTTATCCTACTGGGACCCCGATACGCCGCCACCACTCGCATCTACCTGCTCACGAGACTCGTCAGACTCACCAATGAATCCGTATCTCGCTCCACCACCAGATGTCCTCAACCAACTACCTGTACTTACTCCCTAGGGCGACACCCCTTCTTCCTGCGTCTCCACTATCCATATTTGACAGTCCGCTTTCACCGAGGGCACTGACATTTCTCCGTACACCTACGCCCACACCAACCAGAACGACGTTCCTGTTACCAGCCTCGCCTCTTCCAGTAACCTCTCCATTCCTAACCCCGAGCTTTCTGTTCCCGCGGACGCCGCCTCCTTTTCCGGAACGAAAGAGGAAGGTGTCCGTGTACGATGTTGTCAGGGATATCGCGGAAAGGAAGGGTAGCGTTGGTAGTATGGTGAGAATACGGGAGACAATGAGGTTGGAGTTCTACCAGTCACTGTTCCTCAAGAGACAGAAGGAGATGGATGACCGTTCAAATGATAAAAAGAAAGGAGAGGGAGATCGATGGAAGATAAAAGGCATCTGGGGACGGCTGGTTGGCGGGAGAGACAGCCGGTTAGCCATGGAGGAGAAGGAAATAGTACTATTTGGAGGCCGCGTGAGGATATCTAGGCTTCAAGGCATAGTCTTTCGAGACTCGTCTTTGCCAAAAAGGTAGTTGTGTTGTGTAAAGCGTTTTCTAAACTGTATGGATTTCCAGAAAATAACGTCCCATGTTCGAGGGCCTCGCGGTAGTTATTGAGCTCTAATTCAGTACGGATTTCAAAGTAGACTGAAAACTTCCAGAGTTCGAGTGACGTATACGTCAAGTGATCATTGGCGCACATGTAGAGAACTATGGTAGATAGTGGCAACATGATGTCGTTGTGCTAGCGAAGAGTGTGTGTTGGATCCACGGCACTCTCGGAAGTTGATCGACGTAAGAATCCCGGAAGATGTCACGTTTCTTCGATGCGCAACCCAGTTTGGAGGAGAAATCTTGAGGAATAGAATCGCGATAACTTTAGTGTAAATGACGTACAAACTCGTCATTCCGTTGAACGAGTTTGTGGTTGGTGACTGTAAGGGAAACTTGATAGGCTACTGGCCCCGAGTCATTAGTATGAAGAACCATCTTCGCGATTGCTGAGCATTGTTGAACACGTTCATTGCGACAAAATCGATTTGCGCAAGATTCAGGGTCCATGGTGATAAAGGCGTGTACATGCGCATACAGGCCTGACTCTCGGCGGTATTGTTTGGAAAAACCGCCAACTCGGTGCGAGCGGCATGTCGTACTGGGGGCCACGGCCGCTTATGCGGCGTGAAAGTCGGTCAGAAATTCTAGCGCAAGGCACACTGTGGTCAGAACGCAGCAAGCTGGTTTTTGCTGCAACTACGGGTTATATCGTTGTGACATTTGCCGCCGGTGACGAATTACCAGGGGAGGAACGTCACTCTCCGTGGCCGTGGTGAGGAACGAGGTTATCTGGAATCCAGGTTCAAGTGGATGCCGGTGGATGACAGTGGATCCTAGGGGGGTCCCAGACGCGGATCGAAGCACCCCAACATACGACGCTCAGACAGGTGTTTATCAGTGGAGCAGCGCTAATAGCAGACAAGCGAGCGTTGGCAATTCGAATTTGACAATATTGAGATAAAGGATTCTGGTGGACCCTTCGTCCTGCGGGCCTGTATACAGTCGCCAGGCTGACGGATCATGGTGTTGTGACAGGCCTGTCGACTGGTCCGATATGGGACGTTCCAAGACATTCAAGAAATTCCAAGCAAAATTGGCAAGATATGAGCTAAGGCCATTGGGGAAGCAAGCGAGCGGGGGGCTCGTAATTGGCTGCGATTCCTGGGGCAAAAATTGTGGTTTTTCTCGGGCATCAGCACGGTGGATCTGGGAGCCGTTGCCGTTGGATGGTACGTTCGCAACCAAGTGTCAAACAGGCGCGACATCGCACCTCTTAAGCAAAGGATTCAGCAAGCTCGTCCCCCACGCGTTGATAACGTTGTTCTCGAAGGGGGCTGGTGGAGCGCAAAAGGGCCTAATCATCGAGGCAACTGAAACGAACGAGGGATTGTCGTGCTAGGATGCACACTTAGATGGGCAATGTCACGCAATGCTGCCGTACTCATTACGCCCCATGACACAGCACACGCCGCAATCACGAGCGCTTGGCCATGCCTATTCGCGGTATTCGCGATGGCAGGACGGCAGCGCCTCGCAGCGCCACCGATGGAGTGGTTGACAAACAGTATTGTTGGAGAGGCATCGCGTCGCGGGCTAGCCGAAGCGGAGATGACGGAAGCGGAGGGGCTAGGCCTGGACAGGCAGGTACACATGAACGTGGGGCACGTGAGGGGCTTCTCCAGACTGCACCAAGTAAGCGCGGCCATCCGACTGCAGATAAGACGGTCGCGCTTCACCAACCTCGATTCGCCAATAGAGGCAGCTGGCAAGGAAAGCGGCGTTGGATCCGAAGAAAACCGCGGTCGCCAAGGGAGCCCAGCGCTGCAATCAGCGTTCTAGAAAATGTGCTAGAACGTTGCTAAACTCGTACCTCGCCTTCACTCGCACACTCGTTATCAGTCCTCTTTGGGCCCAATCTCCGCCCAGCGACCCGGTCTGACCAAACGACACCAAGGGCCCCCTCGAAGCTCGCGCCAAGCCCTATACGCCACCGGCCGATTTGCTGTAGCGGGGAGGTCCCAAGCTAATCCCAAGACCCACCGCGGGGCGCCAATTCACCGTCCCTGTTAGCACTATCCGCTTGCGGCCAACGCTTGTCCTGGTCGTGTGCAACCAGCCAACCAAACACGACGCCAGCCTATCAGTCGTCCGCCTGGCCCTTCACTGTAATGGAGGGATGCCAAGAGCGGTGCCAAGCTCCCGGCTCGTGCGCCTTGTGCATCAATCGACGAGGGTCCCTGTCGCCTGTTCCGTGAGGACCATCTCCAACCTGGACTGGATAAATGTCAATTGCCTCCCCCTCCCGCTGATCCATATCTCCATAAGAGCAGCCGCTCCCAGGGTCTCTCTCGTCTTCACCAGTCTTTCCCATCCCCAGCACTGACCTGTCCAACCGCCCATCATGGACCACGAGAAGGCTCTCCCGCCTGATGAGAAGACCAGCGTCCCTCACCCAACCATTGAGAGTCAGAGCGAAGATGTTGCTGACTGGCGTGACGGTGAGGACTTCATGACCCGCAACGGTCTGAACATGAAGTCCTTCCAGCGTCGTCCCCATGAGGGCGGTTTGATCGAGCTCGACAAGTCCATGAAGACGCGCCATCTTCACATGATTGCCATCGGTGGTTCTATCGGTGCTGGTTTCTTCGTTGGTTCCGGTGGTGCTCTGGCCAAAGGTGTAAGTTGTACATGTCTCCAATATCTTTGAATATCAACTCACAGCTTCTACAGGGTCCTGCCTCAGTCCTGATTGATTTCTCAATCATGGGTGTCATGATCTTCAACGTCGGTAAGTAATCGCTTCACGCCTCTGTATACTCAAACAGTATTGACTCTCCGTAGTCTACGCTCTTGGTGAACTCGCTGTTATGTACCCCGTCTCCGGTGGTTTCTATACCTACTCCACTCGCTTCATTGATCCTTCCTGGGGTTTCGCCATGGGCTGGAACTACGTCTTCCAATGGGCTATTGTCTTACCTCTTGAGCTTCTCGTCGCCGGTCTAACAATCCATTATTGGCCGGGCGCTCAAGAAACAAACGTCGCAGTCTTCATCACGATATTCTGGGTCTTCATTGTTTTAATCAACATCTGGGGCACCCTGGGATATGCCGAAGAAGAGTTCTGGTCGTCTTGTATCAAGCTGGGTGCCACCATCGTCTTCATGATCATTGCCTTGATCTTGGTCCTCGGAGGAGGTCCCAGCAATGGCATGTACTCTGAATACTGGGGAGCTCGTACTTGGTACAACCCGGGCGCTTTCCAAAACGGCTTCAAGGGTTTCTGCACTGTATTCGTCACCGCCGCTTTCTCCTTCTCGGGTACCGAACTTGTTGGTCTCGCTGCCGCTGAGACTAAGAACCCTCTGAAGTCCCTTCCTGGTGCTATCCGTCAGGTCTTTTGGCGAATCACCTTGTTCTACATCCTCGGTCTCACCTTTGTCGGACTTCTTGTTCCCTCCAACGACAATCGTCTGATGGGCTCCTCTTCCGATGCCAACACCTCCCCCTTCGTCATTGCTGGCAAGAACGCTGGATTGATTGGATTTGACAGTTTCATGAACGTTGTCATTCTCATCTCCGTCATCTCCATCGGTGTCTCTGGTGTATACGGTGGTTCTCGAACCCTCACTGCTCTTGCCAACCAGGGTTACGCTCCCAAGTGCTTCACCTACATCGACCGTGCCGGACGCCCTCTGTACTCTGTTGCCTTCATTCTCATGTGGGGTCCTCTTGCCTACATGAACTTGGCGTCTACTGGTGAGACTGTCTTCAACTGGTTCGTTGCTCTGTCCGGTCTTGCTGCTCTCTTCACCTGGGGCTCCATCTGCCTCGCCCATATCCGCTTCCGCAAGGCCTGGGCTTACCACGGACACACCTTGGATGAGATCCCATTCAAGGCTGCTGGTGGTGTTGTTGGCTCCTGGATTGGCATTGGCATCATTATTGTTGTCCTCATTGCTCAGGTAAGATTCTTTCCCTTGAACGTTCATGTAAACAATTATGCTAACAATGGGTTTAGTTCTACACTGCCGTGTCGCCCATTGGCAAGAGGCTTGGTACCGCGACCGATTTCTTTTCAGCTTACCTCGCTGTCTTCGTCGTTGCTGCTTTCTGGATTGCTGGATACTTCTGGAAGCGTGAGGGATGGCTCCGCACCGCTCAGATGGACGTTGACACTGGCCGTCGTGAACTCGACTGGGACCTCATTAACAGGGAGCGCGCCGAGATCGCCACCTGGCCTGCGTGGAAGCGTTTCTTCAACCGCATCTTCTAAGCATATATTCCTATATGTTTAGTACGTGGTTTGTTGCACTTACCAAATGTTTTTGAGTTGGTCATCAATTGATGATGTTATTCATCGTAGATTGATACGTAATGTTCGCCTCCTAGAAAGGTGACCTTGAATGTTTATATACCCCTTCCTTCAATACTTCTATTGTCCTTTTATCTTCGGTGATTATGTGACCTTCGCATTATTTTGACCGATGCGTTTTCTCTATGCCATTCTAGTTTCTTACTACGCCTGAATTAATCAACCACGGGGCCCATAAGAAAAAAGAACAAATTCTCTCTACCATCGAAATACGGACTCAAACACGACACCCAGGCTTTTCCCTAGTCATTGCAGTAAGTACATGCCTAAGCGAGCTCTAGAACACATCTTAACTTCTGACTTCCTTGCCTCTTCCTTCACTCTATTTAACCGAGCAAAGGAATTGTTTTCGTATATGCTAATTCTCCATGAAGATATCCATATTATCCATCCGATTCCAAATTTGTTTCGCATAAGCATCTTTTCTTAGCGCGTCTAGGTTCTCCTTTACGTCGGGCACTATCTAGCCAGCGTAAGATATGGCGAGGCGTCAACCACGTGCACGAAGACATAGAAACTTGTACCATAGCAGAACGTAATCTCATTGCAGTTCAAAGCATCGAGGTTCATTGGCGGCCAAATAACACTCTTTTGTTGTCTTCTCGCAGCTTTTTGACAAAAGCCCGCAGAATGGGTAACTTCCCCGGAACCCATAGAACCCGTGTAGAAAACATTGTGGCCAGCTACGATAAGATTGACGACCTGTTGTTGCTCTTTGCTCAAAGCAGGCTTCAGACTGGACGCGTGGATTGAGAGGTCCTGCTGGTTGCGTGTACGTTTTGATTTCTGGTCCCAGGCTCGAATCTAGCTCAATTAGGGCGTGTTGCGATCCATGCTGCTCAGCCCTGTTGGCCATGCGACTGCCCGGAAGCGCAGTTTGTGAAATGGACGTATATAATTCGATCGCATCGCACTTGAACTTCGTAGAGACCATAGGAAAGATACGACCTCGCCTGACTTCCCACCGAGAATCGCATAGGACGCGATGCGTTGAGTGGAAAGCAAAATCGACGCTATCTGGGTGAGATTCTTCGCGAAATTCGTATGTCATAGGTTGATTGCAAAAGGTTGATGGTGATGTTGCGGTTTTTCGAAGACACATTGAGAGTCATGCAGCACGATGTAAATATGGTGATGGGTTCAATGAAGCCCACAATCTCTCTTAGCAAAGTACGTTGTACGGTGACATTCATTGGAGTAAATCAAGATTTAAGTCGTTACTATTCAAATAATGTGAGACAGTCACAAAGGCTGCGCTAGAATGCTTGACCGCGCACAAAATATCCATCATAGTCTGCGTGCTTCCAGAGTGCATTCTCCGCCTGGCGCACTGCTAGGCTTCGGATCTAAAGTCTTTCCATCCGCCTTCTACTTGATGTTACGACACCCCTGATCAATGTTAGTCTTCTTTCATCCGGCGATAAAAGGATCAGTACCTTTGGGATCCAAAAATCGACTTCCTTCCCTGTTCTTTGTCTTCTTATTGATAACCTCTTTCGACCTGGGTTCGCTTCTGATGGACAGCAGAACAGACGGCGTGAACGATGCAGTTGACGTCAAAATAGGTAGAACAGTCGGTATCTTTGTAGTCTTAATAGAAGCCTGCGCCAGGTCGTCTACCAGTTTGGGCTGATTCGTCAGTAATCTAACCGATGCATCGTTTTTTCAGAGGCGGCTCACCCAACCTCTCGCGCATCTGGTACTGTTTGAGTTCTAAAGCCATGCGATTGTTTTCTTCATTGGGCTTCCGGTTCTTCTCTTTCTCGTTGCGAAGTTCGTCCAACACTGTTTTGAACCGCTTCTCTGATACCATCTTCGGTGGCACGGGCTTCGGTGCAGGTGTAGCGTCTGGCTTATCTTCCAACGAGTCTTTCAGACCTTGAGTTAGAAAGTCGGTGGATACACCGCGGTCGAGTGCACCGTCGACACCTGATTTGAGATCGTCGAGTAGACCCTTGAATTTGCGCGGAAGACCTCTGTCAGCATCGAGACTGGAGAGACGGTGACGCAGAGTCTTTTCAAGCGCTTGTAACTCCTTGTATTCCTTCTCTGGAGTGTTGGAGTCATTGGAACGCTTGTAGGTGCTGGACAGACAGCCATAGGTTGTGCGACAGGCTCGATAATCTGCCCTATCGATGGATACAGAAGGTAGGAGTTCTTCCATATCTACATAATGTCAGTTTCTATATCACCTGCGAGCTTGAGTTATTACACGTACCCTCTATGATCTTGCCGATCTGGCCGTGACCGATTTGGGAAGCAGCCATTGTAGGATATCTAATGGTATTTGTGACCGTTGAGATGCGTATAACGAGTAGGACCGCTGGTAGGTCAACTTGGCTTGAGGATCGTCGCTGGTGCGACTAGGAAGAGGAAGGATTATAAAAGGTGTAGAGGTGAGGGTGTTTGCGCTCTGGCAAAAGTGGGTCCCGCAAGCGGAACCGTAGGAAGGAAGGAAGAAACAAGAACCACAGCAAGTGCAAGCAGAGATGTTCTGATGCTAGCTAGCTTATTCTGCGCTGTTCGTCAACTGGTATCCATCAACTCCGCTTGATAGTCATTGGTAGATCAGAGCTTTGAAACGGTATGAGTGAAGATCCACGACAGACAATGTCGCTGAGTAATGGCTTGACTCTCACAACACTCTCAGTTTTAGTGACTGCCATTCTGAGTAATGTCAATGACCATACCAAAAGAGGATAATGTGTTTGATGCAACATGACGTCGCTATGCTTCAGTGAATTGTCTAATCTTCCAAATAACTTTGCCCGTTGCACATGCTGTCAGGCTTTTGCGCAATAGAAATGGTAAGTACAATCTTTGTCTTGTATCGATCGATCTCATCCCGAAGATCCTTGTGTGACCAGAACCACTCTTCACCCCGATCCATGTTCATGAACCTGCTGTAGAGATCTTGATAGAAGTGGCGGCCGAGAAAAGCCATCATCTTGGTAGTGTCTAAGGTGTCCTGTGGCGAAGGGGGTGGTATCGTAGCACCAAAGGTATGTGATGCGGACGGTGCTACCTTTGCCACTGCTTTGGGTGGGTGTGCAGGCAATGCGATACGAGCGCGACGAATGTTCTCGAGCCCCACTATCTCCATCGTGTCGAGAACGGTGTCCGACGCTTCCTTGCTCACACCATGAGCCTCTAATTTGCAAGATATATGTTCGTCAACCCATGAAGATAGCTTGGGTCCCTCGCAGCTCATGTGCGCATCTACTGAAAGCATCTCGAGTTGTCCTCCTGGCTTGAGCACACGCATACAGTCAAAGAATGATCGCGCCCAATCATCGTTTCGAAGAACGGTCGCGGCTGTGCGCGAGATAACGGCATCGAAATAGTTATCAGGGAAGGGCGCTGAAGACGCAAGGGAAGGGGTATACAACGAATGGTGGTTTAAAGGAGCAGGATACGTCGTAGCGGGGTGGCTTTTCGTGGAGGATAGTGTATATACTGTTACCGAAGGGTACCGGTTTGCGAGCATCCATCCGTCCGCTGCAATAGTTAGCATTAAAGCCTCCTCAGATCAGTTGGAGCATGAACTTGAACGAACCTAAGGAGCCATGTATTTGAAGAACTATCCTCTGATCTGCTGGCCGACTATTGCTGAGTAATTCATGAGCGGGTGACTGTAGAGGTTTATTCTGTGTTAGGCGCTGGTAGGCGGTCAGTGCCCACAACCGCTTCTCGAACATGATCTCTTGGTAACTTTCGTCGTCGTCCAAACCATCCCATTCCTCACTCAAGCGTGCAGACATGATGCGAGTACCAGCACTCTCCATCTTGGCTAACGCACGGGTAAAGGGCGTTTGAGAGACCTTGACGCTTTGATCACGTTCGTTACTCTGTCTGCTGCCGGTCCGCGAACCGCGCTCGACTGGTTCAAAATATGGGGTGTGTGACACCGGTTGAGATCTGAACGGAGCCCTGGCAGAGCGCGGCTCATCGTAAGCATCTTCTGAGAGGGTAGTCTCGTAACCTGAAGCACCGGAGAAGACACTGTTGTTGGAATGAGTAACGCTGGATTGGTTGGACGAGGCACGGGAAATCGTAGAGTACTGTGACTTCCTGTCTATACCACATGTAAGCATGCTACCTGTGCAATATCATTCTCGCTCCGTGCTCAACTGAGCTATTCAGAGCTTTGACGACTACTCCAACCGTGCCGTCTGTAGATTTGGATATTATACGTACCTGATATACTAACAGGGCTTAGCATTCCTGAAGACATATTCATGGAGACGGGTGTTGGTGGAAGCCCAATAGAAGGGGGAGGAGTTGGCAGCGGTGGCAGAAAATGATGTGGACGGAGAGTTCGAGACGCCTGCTCAGAACGTTGTGACGGTGGTCTTCCGGGTGCTTGCTGCTGTGTTTCCAAGGGAGCCGTCGGTGGTGCTGGTCCTTGATCGAGCTCTAGTTCTAACTCTGGCTCAAGTGCTGGCTCCTTTTGACGCTGCGTCTCCTTGTGTGTTGACAGTGGCGCGATCTCCTGGATGCCCTTCTTACTGCTCTTGCTAAACCATCCGCCAAAGCCGGTCTTCCCTCCAGATCTTGAGTCTGATAGACCTGGGGGATCTTGACGTTTGCTGCTGTGCGTGCTCCCTGAAGATTGCGAAGTTGCGGAGAACGACCTTCTGGAAGTGTCATCTTCCCTAGCCTTTCTTGCCTTGCGGGCGCCTACTGTCTCCGCGTGTTGAGGAGGGACATCAAAGGTTGGAAACATGTCGACGACTTCAATACAGAACTAATGTTGCCTCCAGGCGGGGGGATCTTCGCTCGATAATACCTCATCTTTCCCGCCATGTTGCAACACGTACCACACTTTAGGCCAGCTCGCACACGGGAACGACTCTCAATCTCGCCAACTGGGCCGGCTAGTGTGTCTAGTCGGATTATAGTAGCTCAGTGTTGGGTACCGTAAGTCAATTGTGGTTGGACGCCTGACAGACCAGGGACGCCCGGTTCCAGCCGACATAGCGCCGAGTTAAGCGAAATGTCCCCATCGATAACAGCGCAGATGATGATCGACGAAAGTGACCTTCCCAACCCACTCACTCGGAAAACAAACAACGAACCAGAGGGGCACCAGAAGAAAACAACACCGAGAGCTCCGCGCATTCTGCACATCACTGCAACGCCATCACGCAAGAATGTCACTACCGATAACCTGCAACACGATACGCACGACCCACGAAGGCCAGTTAATCACATGTGCGCCACCAGCCACTTTTAGCGCCTGCTAGACAACCGCTTACCTTCCCCCTTCATGAAAGTCCCGGAGAGCGGCAAATCAGCCATTGGCGCGAACAGAGATCGCGGCTCCAAGCCATCGTTGGGACATTATGCGACTCGTTAGAACTTCTTGGAAGACCCGACAATCAGGTACCTTTCGTACCTGGCTCCTGTTGTAGCCTTCACCGATGCATCATCGACCCTGGACCCCGGAAAATACAGAACTGGGTTTCGTAACGACTAGACTCTTTCGCGAAGGAAGCCGACACACGTCGAATTCCAGCAGCCATGATATTATTCTCGCTGGGTAGTTGAAGAGTCGAAGCTGGTTCAAAGCAGATAGACTATACGGCACGGCACGTTTTCACCATACTACGGATTGCGTGACTCGCCTTCGCTTTGTGGCTTGGTAGAGGTTACTTAGCTATTGGTAGTGGATCGTTCGATGCAGCCCACATCCCGAATCCGACAACCGTGTTAGTGCTGGTGAAATGTCCAAGACAGACGGTTCTCAATTGGCGCATACGCGGTCATATCCCACCGAAGGACGACAGGTTGAAACAGCTACACCTAGCCGTTCGACTTGCCTTAACGGAACGGCAGACTTTTCCGCGCATAGTGTCTCCCACATCCGCTCAATCTGTCTCCATCTCCGATCGCGGAGGATGCCTTATGTGGCTTACCACGAACTCCATACGGGATGGTTACGGGCACCTGCATGACGCGAGCACACCTGCTACGCTCCACCCCCCTGCACTAGGTGTAGCCTCCGCATATTGTTGCTTGGGCATGGCAAATATATCTGGAGATCCATCTCCGTTGTTACCTGTGGATTAGTGGTCCAGTGTTGCTATACCATCTCAGTTTTTTCGCTTTTGGTTTCTGGAAACATCATGGGCTTCATCGAAAGGAACAAGGCTGCTCTCAACGATGTGGTTTCTGCTTCCTTTGTGGGCAGGTACTTCCATCTTGACGGGTCAGGACATGTACGTCGTCCCTAAGACTTTGAATGCAAGACATAACACTGACTATCGAAGCCCAACGAGATCAAAAATGCGAGGTTCACCACTGAGCTACGCGCTGGCCTGACAACCTTCTTCACTATGGCATACATCATTGCTGTCAACGTGAGTAAATCCAGATACATGTCAAATTACAAGCATATGGTACAACCGTACTAACGATACTACCACTTCCAGGCCTCCGTCCTCACAGACTCTGGTGCTACATGTGTTTGCAATGACCCTGTCGACCCAACATGTCTCAACGACGAAGCCTACTCTCTCTGTTTGCTCGAGATCAACCGTGATTTCGTGACTGCTACTGCCGCGATTGCGGCGCTCGGCTCATTCCTTATGGGCGTTCTTGCGAACCTCCCTGTCGCACTCGCACCAGCCATGGGCCTGAATGCGTACCTGGCATATCAGATTGTAGGGTTCCACGGCACCGGTCCAATCGACTACCGCGTCGCAATGACTGCTGTGTTCGTTGAAGGCTTCATCTTCGTCGCTCTCTCCCTCGCTGGCATCCGTCAATGGCTGGCTCGAATCATTCCTGCCAGTATCAAAGTCGCGTGTGGTGCAGGTATTGGCCTCTTCCTCACTTTGATCGGACTTTCATACTCGGCTGGTATTGGTGCTATTACGGGAGCCAAGGCAACACCTCTTGATCTTGGAGGTTGCTCTCCTGAGTACCTCGACCCGGACACTGGCTCCTGTCTCTCGCATAAAGCAACCAACCCAAGTAAGTGCTACTGTACGAACTACACATGAGGCACATACTGACTTCGTACACCCAAATTCAGCCATGTGGCTCGGCTTTCTTGTGGGCGGTGTCTTTACAGCTCTGCTCATGACTTATAAGATTCGTGGCTCAATGATCTTTGGTATTGCGCTAGTATCCATCTTTTGTTGGCCCCGGGATACTTCAATCACCTACTTCCCGCGCACGACAGTTGGCGACAGCCGCTTCGAGTTCTTCAAGAACGTTGTCGCTTTCCACCCGATCAAGCATACGCTATTGGCACAAGACTGGGATCTGTCTAACGTGGGCGGGCAATTCGCTCTGGCTGTCTTCACCATGCTTTACGTTGATATCCTGGATGCCACCGGCACGTTGTACTCCATGGCTCGTTTCTCAGGCGTTGTCGACCCTGACACGGGTGACTTCCCTAGGAGTACAATTGCTTACTCGGCTGATGCTATCGCCATCTCCATCGGCTCCCTGTTTGGATCATCGCCTGTTACCGCTTTCGTTGAGTCTGGTGTAAGTGCTGTATCTTGACATGTTTTGTGCCACCATACTGACTTTTACAGGCTGGTATCCAAGAAGGCGGTCGCACAGGTCTGACCGCGATCACCACCGGTATCTGCTTCTTCATCTCGCTCTTCTTCGCGCCCATTTTCGCTTCCATTCCACCCTGGGCGACAGGAGGAGCCCTCATCTTAGTCGGATGCATGATGATGCGTGGTGTTCTAGCCATCAACTGGAATTATCCTGGTGATTCCATCCCAGCCTTCGTCACGCTGATGTTCATGCCCTTTTCATACTCGATCGCATATGGACTTATCGCTGGAATTATGTGCTTCGCCATCATAAACACCTTCACGTGGGCTCTCGGTGCCATCTCAGGGGGACGCCTGCTTCCGCCAGACTACGACAACAAGGAGTACTGGAGCTGTAAGTCTTTCCACATGCCGCTGTCTTCCGCATATGATGCTAACGAGGGTTTACTCTAGTCCGTTCAGACTCGCCACGCGCCCAACCTTGGTTCATCCGTGCAATGAAGGGCGACAAAAAGTTTTGGAGGCCTCAGGATACCGACTCGTTTGAGCTGGAATCTACAGAAGCACGCATCGAAGCCCACACTAAGGCTTAGATATGTGTAGTCACTGCTATCCACTTGATAGACTGTCCCTGTCCTGTTTTTGATCTTATGATACCAACGCTTAATTTGGGTTGTGGCTGTCGACTCACAGCCTCACTAGACCATATAGATGGAGTCATTGATACATATTATCAAGTAATGATCGAAGCCATCACATTCGTTCCTGAGCCATTACGTCTACTCATAGAACACCAAGCATCTAACTTCTATACTCTGCCGCCCTGGTGCATCCGCGGGCGTGTTCGGATCCGCAAAAGCAGTGTGCGGTGTTCTTACAGCCACGCCCTTCTTGCCTAGGGCCATACCTTCTCCAAAGCTATCGTAACACTTGAGCAACAGAACTTCCTCGGGCGTCATGTCCTTTTGATAATAGAACTTGTGGTTGTCGTTAGGTGCCACAGACATGGTCTCACCCTTGACCTCATAGCCGTCGGTGGACGTGTAGTTGTTGGGATCTGGAAGAACCTCTTTACCCCGGTCGTCGACGTCCATGGAGTCAGCGCGCTTAGGGTAAAGAAGGTTTGTAGCAACAAAGTCGGATGATGATGTTGTTCTCCAGTCAATTACCGCGAGAGGATGGTCTGAAGCAGGGTTCTCGATGGGTCTCCATACGTTGATCAATTGCCAGCGGCCCTTGATTAATCGCTCGGCTTCTTCTGGAGAAAGATGACGACGAACACGTGCTTCTGCTGCAGCTTCCGTCTGATCTACATGGACTTGTTGGACAGGCTGTCGAGGAGAATTCTTGTCTCGTCTTCGTATTGTGTGGTCGAAGATGACGACTTTCTTCACGCCAGGAAGCTTGTCACGCAGTAAAGCTTCGACTTCAGCGTAATAGCCCTCTCGTACTGCCGCATCCTCGGTGAATAGCTTTTCCTTTGCGGGGTACTGGTATACTGCGAAGCCTGAGTTATCGGTGTTGAACTCATGTTCGCGGCCGCGAAGGTTGTGGACGGATCGTTCGTGCCACTTGTGCGAGAAGCTGGTGCCGGGTCCGTCAACCTTGGCCCATGGTTTCCCAGAATAAGAGTCGGTATCAATGTGGGAGAAGCTTGCCGTGGTCATGCTGATTGATTGGGCTTCAGAGTGGAATAAGCGATTGCGCGCGTGGTTTCCTAGATGGATGTTGCTGGTTCGTGTCGTTCTGATACAGGGTGCAAGTCTCCTAGCAATGCTCATAGGGATGGTTCAGCTGTGATACAAACGGAAAGGTAGAAACAATTGAATTAATGGGGTTTATGTATGGTCCTCTGCTTAGAAATGAGGCATGACGCCATGTTGAAGTTTGGCCGATGTGCTCAGAATGTGACCAATCAAAGTGGACTTAGTTGCTGGAGGTAAAATCGTGGTGAGAGTCGCGTGCTTTTGTGGCGAACATGGTGCTACGTAATAGCCTACATGCAGACGAAGCGGACTTTGCTTATACCCGATTGGCTGTGCGGGGGTTGCCTTGGGACATGCGTGCCGTCACTCTCTGATGCCTTCCGTCTCATCTCGAAATTATGCCACGATATGCTGTCAGCGACGATGACGAGCCACTTGAAGACAAGACGGCAGCCCTCACCCTTAAAAACAAGAAGACGGAGCGCATGAAGCGCAAGAATGCTACGAGACAGCAGAAACGCGATGCCATTGTGAACATTACCAAGCTGCCTACCGAGCTCATTCTCGAGAGCCTCAAATATCTCCGCCCCTGCGACGTAATCGATTTCAGCTTAGTCAATCGCCGCTTCCAGAGCCTTGTCAAAGCCAACGCGAATATCATCGGCGACGCCATCATCGCACGGCGCTACAGCATACTCATCAAATGCCTCCCGACGCCCAGGCTCCTCGCCGACGTCGACCCTGCAATACAACCCCTCCTTGTCGACCCCGCGCGTCAGAAGCAGCTTAATATACACAATCGCCCGTACCAACACATTCAATCGCCAGATGCACACCAGCTGTGCACCTGTCTCACCTGCATCCTGACGTGGAATAATCTAGGGCTAGTCCTGGACTTTGCGCACTGGCAGGACTATCTCGATTCTGGAACCCCACTCCCCATCATACCGCGTGGGCAGATACCAGAGTGGAACAAGGAGCTGGTAGCGCGCCACGGACGTATCGCTCGCAAAGCCATCGAGAATTCGCTATGGCACGCCGTCATCCTGCAACGGCACCTTGATTCCACCGTTCGCGCCATATGGCGGCACTCGAAGAACAGAGGGAACAAACGAGTCCATGTTGACATGACAGCTGCTGAGGCTGCTGAAGAGACGGATGCTTTTTTGGCCAAACACGGACCGCCGAGTTTGGAGTTTCCATATCAGCGGGATGAATACTACATGCTTGAAGCCTATCTACCAAACCGGTGGTGGAGGAAACAAGATGCATATTGGTTCTACACGATCGGTGGGCAACACGAACGCGATCTAGAACTCGTCCAACGTTTCGCGAAGCGCTAGTTGCTGTCACAAGTCTTGGTGCGAAGAGATGAGTATTCATACGTAAAAGCAGTTCGCTGAAGCGCAAGACGAGGAATGCAAGAGATTCAAACATGACGCCAGACCCAACCATAAGCCCAATGCAATGTGATCTAGCAACTCTGTAACAAGAGAAGCACTCATAAACAAGAATGACTCAATGTCAACGCCTCTCCCCCGACCGTGCCTCTTTAATTCAGGCGCTCTGGCCCGCCACTAAAGCTATACCCACTCCCAGCGTGACTGACGTGGCTGGGTTGTCGTTCCATACCCATGCCACCCAAAGGCCCCGCGCTGGCCTCTCTCCTATACTCTTCATAACCGCCTGGACTTAATGCATCCACGCCAGCAGCTATGCTGCCGCTATCCCTGTATTCCGCATATGGAGGAACAGTGGTTCTGCCACCACCGCCATAAGTTCCATTCCTGTCCTCACCCCAACTCAGTGGTCGACCAGGGTGTCTGCCTTCATCTGTTTCTGTGCTGTGTAGCAGCGCATATTCGTCTTCTTCTTGGTTGCCACCACGATCTGTGCGGCGATCAAGGGAATCAGATGAGTCGCGACCGTTTGCGGTTTCGATTTCAGTGGACCAGGTTGTGTCTTTGGGATTGTTGTAGGCGGAGTCGCCGGAAGCGTAGTGTGTGTTCTCCTTGGAGGATTGGTAGGGCATGACGCCTTCACGGAGATATTTGTGGAGGTAATAGCCGGATACGCCCGTTGTGATGGCGAAGAAGAGGCTACGGAGGGTTAGTAGGTGTTGCGACATGATTCACATGTAGAAAATGAAAAGTACTTACAACACCATGACACCTACACCTACAGCAGCCTTGCTGACTTTGCACTTGGCCTCGTCTCCATAAAGGAATGTTGTGCAATTCCGGTCATCATCCGAAATCTTCTCCTTCTTGGCTCCCTCCTTGATACCGTGGGCGTTCCACATAGCCACCGCAATGAAGGCCGCGAACCAAAGGATAGTGTATAAAGCGTCGACAGCGAGGAAAGCGTAGGCGGAGGCGAAGCGTTGGGCGCGCGACCACATGGGTACCATTGTGAGGTAGATGATGGCGGGTATGGATAGGAAGCACTATAGCCAGTCTTCTGTTAGCCTTCTCCATGCTGTCGCGATAGACCGGTCTTCGAGACGACGTCGCACACAAAGCGCACAAGAAAGGATGTCACTTACCATAGCAAAGAAATACCTAGTAGCCCCTCCAATATCTCCGTCCTTGGTCATAACGGCAATGGTCAGACATGCTGCTATGAAGACGAAGATGGCCTGGAAAACATGTGCCACCACCTTGCACTTCTGGATATATGACTGCGGTATCCGCATATCGCTCGTCTTTGTGTGTATCCAGATCCTCAAAGTCCTGGTATGTGTGGAAGGGGGCGGAAAGCCGGGAAGGGTGAGCGTAAACAGACAGCTCACTCAGCCCTACGAGTACGTTAATACGGGTGGCTTCGGTGCTTCCGAGTCTGCTCTCTGCGATATGCAAATGCCCGCCAACAACAAACAATATCAAAAGCGTGGTCGCGTCGTGTGCGCAAGGAGACGTAGAAACTGTCAAAGAATGTCGTAGACTCGTAC
>Ga0265797_10005857_pt1 | contig 17738 bp, 22 predicted proteins | sample P2T30metagenome_FD_192433 | JGI IMG/M metagenome (GOLD analysis project Ga0265797, IMG submission 192433) | Plant litter microbial communities from East Loma Ridge, Irvine, California - P2 T30 | ecosystem: Environmental > Terrestrial > Plant litter > Unclassified | place: USA: California...
CACATCTGGATCGAAGCAACAATGGCAAGGCACACGACCGCCAACACTCCACCCCTGTACCCAAATGAACCTCTGATGTAACCAGTCCGGCTTCAGACCAGCAGCTATCCAATCGCATCACAAATTTATGCGTATCCATCCCAGTGCCCTCCCCAAACTCTAGTCCAGCTCCAAACGACGATTTCCGCCATGGTCGAATACATCCTCGGACCGACACGGCGCGACCAACTCACGGTGCTCGGCACAATCAGAGTGCCGCGAACGAATTGGACGAACGACGACGAAACTGCTGTCGCACTCCGCGTACTCAGGAGTGGCGGCGCCATCATGGATACCTCGCTTGCTCTGGATAGCTGGTGGGCGTTCGAGGACGGATTTGGGGGGCGCTGATTACCTGCAGAACGATGGCAGAAATACGTGTTTGGATGGCCGACGGATGGAGGAGTCTGGGTGCTCCATCTTCCTCCATTGTTGCCTACAGATACACACGGTGACGCTGGGCTTTTCTGCGAGATGGAAGACCATCGGAGAAGCATGTGGCGGGAGAAAGGAGTGTTTCGGAACGCGGACGGGTCGGTATACTACGGTGACTTGGGGGAGAATAAGACTATGGATGACTTGTGTCGTAGTCTGCGAGACAAGGATGCGGTGTTTTACGCTGATGTTGGAGATAGTAGGGAGATTGTTGTGTTGGGGCTTCAGGACGCTGAAGTCGCCTTGCAAAAGAATCTGATTGAAGAATTGGGAGTGGCGAGTCTCAGACGTTGAGGCCAGTAGCTAAAACGCACCTCGTTAGGCTATCGTGCGTATCATGTCGCTCCTCGAAGTTCGAATAAATGATGGGTTCTTATCCAAAAAGCGCTGTTAAAGCGTGTTTTTGGAGGCGTATGCCAACGCTCCAAATTGTTCTTTTGGTCAACGACCGGAACCGGAATGTCTTATGGTTCAGCCCATCGAGCAGAACCCATGAAGTATTGATACAATATATTACATATGAGCACTTATTTAGTGCCACTGCACTTGCCTAGGGTAGACACAGCATCTTTATTAAGTGACAAGTCGTCACGTCTTTCTCAAGAACCAAGACATTTTGCGCTTCGATTGTGTGTTTCGATTCTTGTGTCCTTTCATTCTGCCTCACATCAACATCTGGATAATACTCATCACAAGAGTAGACTCTCTGAATGTTCTCATTTTACTCTCCTCTAAATCAGGAACGCGTCGGCATTACGGTTGATGTAATCCATTTGTTCGACCCGATAATCATCCTTAATAACCTTCGGCCCACTCTCCAAGAAGCGATACGTCTCAATACCACCCTTGCTCCACTGCGGCCAATTGGGAATGTTGATCCCGTGGTTATTGGGATTGAGTGTGCGCGTGAACGAAATGGCGGTGGCCTGACGGTTCTGCGTGTTCTTGCTGAGAGACCGCGGCAAGTTGGCGAACATGTAGAAGAATACGTCGAAAGCGTGGGTAGATCCGAGGATAGGGACGTCGGTGAGGATGGTGTTGGGGAGGAGACCGGCTGCGGGGACATCGATTTCGCAGAGATAGTTCCAGACTGGAGCTGAATAGTGTTGGAGCAGGTTACGGCGTTGGGCCTAGAAATTCAATTAGTCCTTGTAAAGAGATTTTGAGGCAGGGACTTACCTCAAAGCTGTAGTCCCCTGTCAACGAAGCAATGCGTTTGTACTGCGGTGTGATAGCGTTCAAAAGACCGGTTCCGTACGGCGAGCCTTTGGTAGGATCTTGAGGGTAAAGACGCAGCAGCTCAGCCATATCTGAATCGGTGGCGCGGCGAAACCACTCCTTCTGGAAGTAGTCCTTGAATTGGCTTTCGGTTGTGACCGTGAGATGGTTCAGCTGCGTGAACAAAGTTCCCTCGTCACGCATGTCACCGATCATAAGGGGCACATTGGCGAACTTGCCAGCTTTGGCGAGGCGATGAGGTGAGTCTTTGATATGCTTGCCATCCGGTCGAATGGTCCATGTTCCAGCGAGAGAGTGGGCTCCAAGGAAGTACTCTACACCAATCGTCATTAGTGTTTCCAGCAATAATGGTCTGGTTTCACTGCTCACCTTCGGCGTTTACGGAGGCGACAATGGCATCATGGTCAGCAGTCTTCAAGCATGCGATCTTGTCAGCAGCACCAGTGCAGCCTGCCTTCGCCACCATTCGGTCGAAGACGTCCTGCTGCTTCTCGGCACCTTCCACCATGATGGGACCTCCTGAGATGGCAATGGCACCTCGGAAGAGGCCCTCGGTGTTGCCGTCATCCCACAGGAGATGTGCGACTACGGACCAGCTGCCTGCAGATTCTCCCATGATTGTGAGCGCGTCTGGGTCGCCTCCGAACTGTGAAGATCAGTAAATTGGTTTGTATGCCTCGTCCGTAACAATCGCAACGTACCTTGGCAGCATACTTCTTCACCCATCGCATAGCATTACGCTGATCCTCTAGTCCAAGATTGAGAAGCCCGGCCTCTTCCATCTCTTTTGAAGCGCTGAAGCCGAAGGAATTGAGTCGGTAATTGATAGACACGACCATGATAGGCTGACCCATATCGATTGCCGTCTTCGCCAGACCCGCAGGTCGATAATTCGGTCCAAGACCGGGAGCGGCGAGAGTTTCGCCAGTAATGGCGTATGCGGAGCCGACTTCGAAGCCACCGCCGTGAATCCACATAATGATGGGAAGTTTTGCATCTGCAGGGGTACCTTCAGGAACCTGGACGTTGATGGAAAGACACTCTTCCGACTGCGGTGATACGGGACCCAATCCTTCCACAATCGCACCAATGATCTGCCCTGCTCCAGCGTCTGAGGTGGTACTATTGATATCGGCCAGAATCGACCCAGATGACTTTTGTATGCAGGCGGCACCAAATCGAGTGGCGTCTTGCACTCCATCTAGCTTTGTAGTTGGCAGCCTCGAATGCTCAAATCGTCCAGCTTCGGCATAGGGAACACCTGAAGTTCACTGAGTTGTTGTCTCTCTGAACTCAGACAAACATCCAGCTTACCTAAATAGTTCCATGTCTGTGTAGTTGGATCACTTCGGCCTTTGAAGGTGGCGTAGTCAAGCGCAACGTTGGGAGGATTGCTGGCACGTTTTGGCGCTGCAAGCACCGAGGTCGCGAGCAGCGAACTCCAACAAGTTAATTTGATGAGGCCCATTGTGTCTGAAATTGAGTGAAAACCGTGACACTGCAAAATTCCCTCACCATGCATATATGCGCTCTTCTTATTCCTCCTCCACTACCATACTAAGTCCTGGGGATGCACATCTTGGCCCAAAGATCGACAGTGTCCTGCTACTGTCACGACTCATGGGGTAAGGTCCGATGGGAGCTTAACATCTAGTGTAAAGGACGGAAGTGGAGCTTGCCTCTGTAGAATGTGTTCAATTGCCATATACGGCAATTGCGTTGATACAAAGTTTACCAGGTGTGGCGCCTGAATCGCGACCAATGAGATGTATCACTGAGCCTGATCGACATGTTCTGATTGGTTGAATCTGAAAAGGTCGACTGACTCCTGTCGTCTTGCTAGCATCCGATGTTGAATTTGGATATCTAGCGCTCAACACTTGCACGCTCGTTCTGGCGACTTCCCAACCATAGACTATGATCTGCAGTTCTAGAAGCTTGATGTCCAGGGCGGAAACTTCGTGTTTCTTTGCGTCATCCCAGCACTCGGCTATCTATAACCTTCTATAGCGATGAATCGAGTTGTTCTCGTGCTGTACGGTGTTAATTCGAGCAAGAGATGGAGTGTGTATCTGGAGAGGTGGGAGCGAAGTGTCGGTGTTAAGAGAAAGCTATCAATTGCCTAAGCCTTCGGCTACCTGACCAATACTTGTTTTGGGAGTGCAGGTAGCCGATCTATTCTTTCACAGTCTATCAATTACGTAGATTCCAGGTGTGTAACCGAGTAACCGAGAATGCTCAACAGTCAAGAAGGCATGAAAACGTCATCGAAGCTACATGTGTCTGAAGGTACGGTGCTTGCTTACTGGAGCCATGAAGCCATGAGGCCAGAACCAATCGTGCTAAAGGAGCATTTGCGGGGAAGGACTAACGGAACCAACCGCGCGGGTAGCTTGACAGCTGGAAACTGTGCTAGTCTACCTACTGTAGTTATGGATAGGTGCCTATGTGTAAGTCTTGATCTTCCTGGCCTGCACTGTTTGTAGATCAGCTTCTGTCATTGAGATGAGTGAGGCGTTGCTATGGCTGCTCCGGTTGGCATTTTGTCCGCAAAATGTCAAGATCGATAGAGGCTATTCTGTTCAAGCGCGCAGACCAAATCACCTAGGTAGTACATCGAACAGCCTCGTGAGCATAAACTCTTACCGGAACATGAGCACTTACTCTTACTGCTATTCCAGACCCAATCTCCACACTGCTTTTCCTAGAAGCCAGCTTACCACCATAAGCTGGCCGGACAATGATTGACAAAATTTCCAACTATCGAGAGGATAACCGCCATTTTCTTCGCACCCTGATACTGCAAGAGCTTTGTATGGCGGAATCCTCAACGCGACGGTGCTCTGTTCGCATAGTGCTGTATTGTCGCATTAAGTGGCACCCAATGACGTTCCCGCGATGTGAGGAAATAGGCGTTACAAGCCTGTGTTCTGCGGTTGACTGAACAGTCCTACAAGCTGTATGTGCGTAGGAAGCAGGCGGCTAGTTGTGAGAAGTCCGCACCTGTAGTGAAGTCGTTGTGCACACGGCCTACCAAGAATTGTCGACCTGAGAGTGGATGCGAGTGTGTAATGAAAGTCGCGAAGACACGGAACTTTGCCTTGCGGTGATCTCTCGACGTTGGCGATGATGAGCTGCGACTGTGTGTGTCCAGCTCAGAGACAATAAAAGAGGTGCGAGCTAGTGGAGGAGCAGAGAATGACGGCTTCGCTCTCCAGCCAAATAGAAATGGCGTCGAAACGACTATGAAGATGAGACGATCGAGCAGAGGATTGCGCGGGCCACGTCCAGCTCAACTCACACTCGCTCTCGTTGAGCAATAACAGGTTTGCATTGCATGAAAGCACATACTTCAGCCACCTTGAGCTCTCCGAAGGCGTCGTCATACCCAAGATTAGCGACGAAGCTTATAGACTGATTTTCGAAGAGGACACTCGTCGCACGCTCAGTTGTTGCGCTCATGCCTCTGTTGTTTTCAGGCGGCAGCTTCCATATCTGAGACCAAGTTATTGAATCGATCGGTCTCCAAATTTCCAGGTCTCAAGTCATTCGCATCCTCTTGTCAATAATCTCACCAGTCCGGGAAGACAATGGATGAGACTCCAAGGCAGTTCCGTTTCTGCCGCCGTGATAGGTCCGAATTCTGTTGCCTTAGACGGGCGAACGAAATGAAGGTCGAGCGCTCCCAGCATGGCAAATCGCCGAACACGTACCACGCAGCGTTACGTATACCTCGTCAACAACAATGAACTCGGTATTCCAGACCAAGAAGACTCCGTCGGTGGAACGAGGAGGCAGAAGCATTTCGAATGTGGGAGTCCGTTGCAGAAAGCGGCTGCCTGGTAGGGGCACAAGTCCGACAAGCCACTGGGAGCTAGCTGCTCCGCTGCCGTTTCGCCAAAACTAAAATCCAAGGTTACTCTATGACGAAACGCTTCAAATGTCTCCTCGCATGTGATGCTTCATTATTTGCTGCAATATGCGACAGGTAAAGTAAATTGTTCGCTGCTTCTGCAGGTTCCCTCGTGCTTCCAAAGCAGGGTATTTACCCCAGGTCCCGCAAATCTTCCGGTAGTGCAAGCAGGAAATAGATTGTGCGACTGTGGGGATATTGCGGTTCTTTGGTTGAAGTCGCTAGCGACCCGGAAAGATAGATTAAAACCTTGGGGTGCAGATGCTTCCAGAAGGTATTTTGTCGAGGCACCACCGTACCGTGCATCGAGTCATATTGAGGACAATAAAAAGCTGCAAACGTGACTTTGGAAAGTAGCCGGAACCAGTAGCTGATACACGGTTTCCAGGGGCGGGCCACCGAGCTGACGATTCTTTGTTTCGCGTCGCAACAGAGCTGCACATGTGCGACAGTGGGTCAAGCACGACTGGTCCACTTTGGCTTCGTTTGGTGGAAGCCTAAGCCGTAGTCGATGCCGTAAGATGATAGTGAGCATCAGCACAACAGGCGTCCAGCCTGGTATAGTCCCTCAGCAACAAAGGAATGCGAGGTGAGGCATGTCGCCAGCATTCACGCCGCATATTTCGGAGTCCGTCCGTGCAAGATAGACGACAGCCAGGGGATTTGCGGTAGTGAAACAGCGCGGGCCGCGGCTGAGTGGCTTCACCTAGCCAGGGTCTAAGGGAGGCGTTTGTGTGGGAGGCGCTAAATTGAGCAAGACCAGAAACGGTAAAGCGCGGATGCCAGGGGCGCAGCTGCCGTTTACATAAAGGCCAGAAAGGCCACGCTGTCCTGTTCGCCCACAGCTTGCTCATATTACAAGAAGCACCCTCCACCCCGCCAGATGCCCGCTACTACGCATCGACAAACCACAACACAAGGGGAATGGATCAATCAACTTACAACTCATATTTCTCGCAAACAATGACCACGCCCGCCATGATGGCCACCGGCGCTATGACCCCACCACCCACCGACAACGTCCCTACCACCATCAAGATGGAGGACCTCCAAGTACCATACGACACACCTTCACCTTCATCAACACACGACATGTCACAAGACTGCTCGACCCCGGCCGCCACCGACTCACAAGGCAAGCCCGTCAAGAAGCGGAAGTCGTGGGGCCAAGTCCTCCCCGAGCCCAAGACCAGCCTGCCACCACGCAAGCGGGCCAAAACCGACGACGAGAAGGAGCAACGGCGCATCGAGCGCGTCAAGCGTAACCGCCTCGCCGCACACAACTCACGTGAGCGCAAGCGACAAGAGTACGAGGTCCTCCAAGCCGAAAAGGACCAAATGGAGGCCGACCTCCAGGCCTACAAAGAAAAGACATCCAAGATGGAGGCCGAGCTCAAGTTCTACCGCTCCAAGTATCCCGGCGACGCACCAGAGACTCCATTCGAGTTCTCCACACCCTCTAGCTCTCTCGACGACACCATCTGCCCCGCGCAGACGTCAGCGTCGTTCCCCAGCCCCGAGTCTATGGACTCGCTGGACTCGCCCCGAGACTCCTCTTGTCAACCAGAGACGCCCGCCTCCTCCTTCGAGGTGACCACCCCCGAATTCGACTCGACACAATATCCTGCCGCGATATTGTGCGACCTGCCGTGTCAGTCGAGTTCGGGTACAACACGGGCCTCTCTCTCCCCTCGGTTAGCAGCGACGCTTGCCTATCTCACTATGTTCAACCTCACACTTCAGTCGACGAGAAGCCTGTTGTCATCGACAGCCTCTTTGACTTCGACCAGTTCCCTGAAGGCTCTCCAGAGTCTATCATGGAGCCCTCTTTCGGCCTGGCTGACAGTCATGTCGATCTCTTCGGCCCGTCCCTCTTCGGCACCGGTCCCCACTCAGCCTCTTTTGGCTTTCCTGACGGCTTTGATGCAAAGTTCTCTGACTTGCAGAGTGCCTCTGGCGCACCTTACGGTAGCGACGAGGCCCTCGCAGCGGAGATCTAGCGTCGAGACTGTCGATGAAAGGTCCAGTAAGGGGAGGGGTGAGGCTGGTCCTGTTGACGGTGTACCGCGGAAGACTAGACAAGTAGGCCGGCGGAGGCGTGTATCAACATTCAAGAGATCAAACAGGCGCTCGATGAGCTGTGCATCATCACGGGGTTCGGAAAACATGGGACGTAGGCGTTGGACGGAGTCTTGAGCGATGTAGCAACAACTTGACACTTCACACACTTTTTGGGTTGGACTTGGTATGCCTTTCCTGGATATGACTTCTAGGAGGGTTTGATGGCGTACAAGATAGTTCACCAAGGGCTGGTGCCTTCATGCAGCCAATACACCATGTTCATCGTCATTTTGCTCCATCGTGACTTTTCTTCTCCTGACAGCTCTTCTTTCTAGTACCTTCCACCATCGTCATCAGCCCACATAGCGCCGCACTGAAGTCCGTCTAGCCTACTCCACTCCGACAGACTACTCAGCGCTTGCAATGCGCGCTGACGCCAACTCCGCCTCCAACGACACGTTAGTTCCCGGGCGCGCCGCTACATTCGCTTTACGAGCTGTGCTATTCATAGCGAGGAACACGAAATCGCATCGTAAAGACGCGAACGAGATGCGGCAAGCTGAAGGTGATATGAAGTTCGTGGCTAACAAATTCGATCTTCGGCTGCGATAAAGTGTGCGGTCTTCGCTTCGTGACGGACCGCTTACCCAGTCGGACTTCAATAACATCTCACTTTCATGCAATAATGCACGGGATATCACACCGTACTTTTCCATCCCACATTATTCGATGTGTCGTGTTGATTCCATTCATCAATCATATCTCATGAATAATCCCTGGCTATGTCTTTGTACGCAGTGTACATGCCTTGCCTTGCCTTGCCTCCCAACAGTCTGAATTGTGCCTTACATCCACCTCCATGTTCATCCCTCGCCATTATTTTGCAGACTCAGACTTCTTCTCCTCAGCATTATCGCTGCCTTTAACCCCGACGCCACCTCCTGAGGCGTTCATGCCTGGCAGGGCTGGATTTGTTGTTAGCTTTGCTATTCTTGAACCATTCGCGCGGACAGAGAAATGCTTACCTTCGCCCTTCTCAATCTCGGGCATGGGCGCGACTTTGTCGGTGTGCTGGAGCTTGTCGCTGCCAGAGGTACCGTGGATGACGGGCGTGTCGTCGATGGGGCCGTTTTGGCTGTTGCCACCGTCGCGAGGCATGATGTATATGTGTCTGTGGAATTGGAGGTGTAGTTTGGAAAAAGACGTGTATAGTTGGTGATTTTGGAACGTACTGTATGGTTTGTGGATGAAGCTCAAGGTCTGTTATGTATGAGAAGCTCACTGAAGATGAGTTTGCGTTGACGTCACAGTGAGGTAACATGATCCACAAAAAGCTCAGGAAGCCCTGACGATCTTCGTTTGTGGTTGATGCCCTGCATACAGAATTGTTCAATTGAAAAGCACACGACCAGATGTGTGGTCTGGGTGATTGGGTGGGCTGGCGTGCTTCATGGCGTAAACGTTGAAGCTGATGACTAACATGACTCAACTAATCCGCGAACGTATCTGCAAGTGATCATTCTTTGCTTCGCCATGTTGTGTGCTCTTCTGATGCTCTTACGGATGAAGCTCTTACGGATGAAGCTCTTACGGATGAAGCTCTTACGGATGAAGCTCTTACGGATGAAGTTCTCTTACGGATGACAATTGCTCTACATGCTGTTGAAATACAACCTGCAGTATTCTCTCCCCCATCAACCGGGCAACCTCAACGCCTCAACCCTCGCACTCGGCGTCCTCCCCAGAATCATTTCCGCAAGCACAAGTCCCGTCCCAGGCGCATGCGTGATCCCCCAAGCCCCATGTCCAGCCGCAACATACACCCCTCCCAGCGCATCGCCCCTCGTCCTAATGCCTCCCAGCTTCTCGTCTGGTATTCGCGATACGATGGGCCGCCCACTCGACGTCACTGGACGGAAGCACTGTGCACAACTCAGATACGCGTGGCCAGATCAGAATAGGAAGACAACATACCAGTCCCTCTCGCAACACCTCGATTTCCCTCCCAGGTACACCCACCATCATCGCCCTCGCACATGCCTTCAACCGCGCAATCGCCTCCGCACTCGGTCTAAACCCCGCCACCGACTCCGGCAGCGCAATCGTCGTACTATTCAGTCCCGCAAGATACACCTCCCCCCCCGTCCTCGCAAACAACTCGGGCGAGAAACCCATCGTGTCCGTCGCAAAGACCGCATGACACACCTCCCCCTCCCCATCCCCCGGCCTGAAAAGCGGATTCCTGACAAGCAGCGAGTGTCCGCCGAGCGCAGAGACAGGGATCTGCGTCGTCGACGTAGGAAACAGCGTGCTGAAGACGCGAGGCGACCACGCGCCTGCTGTGATGACGACGTGGGAACAAGGTACTATGAGGCATGTCAGCCACCATCGCAACCAATACCAAGAGGCTGAAAGCGTACACTCCGACTCAACACCACCCTGTCGCACTTTAACACCACACAACACGCCCTCCCCATCCCTCACAACACCAACAACGTCCGCAGAACATCGCACATCCACCCCCCTCCCCCTCACTTCCCCCAACATCCACCTACAAAACCTCAACGGATCAATCTGCGCCGTCGTACCCGCACGACTAATAACCTCCATGCTCCCACCCTTAGTGCGGCGCAACCACGCCGGGCCAAGTGTTTCTTCACCCCACGGCCGGTTATGTTCAGCTAGTACGGCGCGACTCGTCCCGTTTACGAGCCAATCTGCGTCGCTGCTGTCTTCGTCGTCGCTGGCGGAATCGTCTTGGCTCAGGGATATCGCTGTGCTGGGTGCGTAGCCCCATGTTGTGCGGCCGGCGTGCGAGGCGGCGAGGTCGGCGTGCAGACGGTAGGATAGGGCGCCTAGGGGCGCGATGGAGGGTGGGAACCCTATGTGTTTTCGTTAGAAGTCATTTTCGTGGTTCGAGGTTTGTCGCGGTCGTGGCTGAGGGTGAAGTCTGCGAGGCCAAACACGCGACCAAAGTGGAACTCACAATCCCCCACCAAAAACCCCCCCGCAAACCCCGACGCGCAACAGAATAACTCCCCACTCGTATCAACAACACACACACTCTCTGGATCCGCATTGCCGACCTCGGAAAGGTAATACGCCGTGCAAAGGCCAATAATGCCGCTGCCGATGATAACTGTTGACGGCGCCATGAATTTCACCAAAGAGTCTTAGTTAACGAAAAGCAAAGCGAAATGAAAAGTTCACTAATCCTTTTCTCCCAAATCTTACCATCGACATCCTTAAGACTATATACCAAAGCATCTCCAATGCTCATTCGCAATGCATATTGTATCCTCGCATCTCCCGAGACTCCCAAGCAGTCCCAAATCCCAAATCGTACGAGCATACGACCCCACAGCGCTAACCCCCCCAGCAAGATGAGCCCACGTATGGCCTGATTTTCAGATTTCAACACCCTTCAACAAATGCTGTCCTATCTTCAGTGGAGAAAGTTCATGTACGGTATGCACGACTCGGACCATGACTACTTCGTGCCTGTGACACGTAGTGGAATGACTAGAAGATGAATGCAAGGTGTTGCGCCTTCATGCGCTTTTCGAGAGTTCGATGGAGGTGCTGCAGTGTTGACTGCCAACTGATCGTCGATGATGGGTCCATGATGTTGCTGTTCATAGATGCTGTGCATGTTGGTGTGAGGAGAAGAGTAGTCTTGGAAAGCTGCAAAGAAAAGCCGTGGTGAAAGACGGGATACAAACAAAGCTAATGATGATCGCAATTAATGCAAAACTCTCCTCAAGTACCTATCCAATGCTCCGTGCTAACGATATCTCACAATTCCTCCCTCCCTCCAAAAAGCAAAGCTCCATATCCAATACACCAACAATGCATATCATAAACCGCACTACTCTCACCACTCAAGCACCCAGACTGTACTCAGCCATCGACTCAGCCAACTCGAAATCTGCCTGCGCGTCCGCAACAACATGGCCAATCATGTCCTCGCTAATGCCAGCCTCGTCTTCGAAAGCTGCATACGCACGAATAACCTCTTCCAACGTCTCGTGGTCGCGTGCCATGGCAACAGAGTTCTCGGCAAGGGAGTCGGCCCTATACATGGTGCTGCCACTGAAGTTCCTGCCCTCTTTCAGCGCGGTGTGTGACGTCGATGGACGTGGTGAATCGGAGCTAGACGAGCCGCCGTAGCCTGTGCCGTCGTAGAGTGAGCCATGCGTGCCCCACGCGTTCGATGCAGGCTTGTCTCCAGCTGCGCGCTCCTGAGACTCTGAGGATTCCTGTAGCTGGGCCAGCCTTTGGAGCACTGGCTGTGCGGCGGCTTGGGACCGCACGGATGCGTCAATCTCCCGACCGTCGGCATCTGTGAGCTCAGGACACTCCTCGAAGACGATGTGCTCGATGTCGATGGGCGATGAGCACTCGTCGGGGTCAGTCCTGGGCCTGATGTCCTCAGCATATGCTGAGTTGTCGGCAAGCGACTCGGGTGCAAGAAGGTGCTGAACGCAGTGATTGTGGCTGTCGGCCTCCAGAACGCGGTCGCGCTTCTCCAAGGTACGTCTGCGTTGCATCTTCTCGACTTCGTCCAGTGCAGCAAAGACCATGATCTTTCCGTCGGTCATCGAGTCGGTGGTGGAGGATTCTTGCATCGTTGCGATCTTTGCCAGGCATTGGGCGTCATGACGCAGCTCAGTATCTTCGGCGTCGTTTGAAGCATCGCAAACTGGGAACTCGAAATAGCTGGATCCTTCACGGAAGGACATGACGTTTTGCTTCGAGGACGAAGCGTCGCCAGCCAAGTCGTTCTCACTGAAACCGACATTGGTTCCGGGCATTGGGGTAGGTAGCGGCTCGATGATCTCGCGCATCTTGGGCGGCGAAGGATAAGTTGGTACAGCTGCAGCCTTGTTGGGATCGTTGTCCAGGATCTTCTGGATTGGCGTTGGTGACTTGGGAACGGTTCCTGCTGGTAGTTCGCTTGGCTGGGTGCTCATCGTGCGCAATTGGAACTCCCGCAGCGCTGGGCTAGGAATAGGGACTGGTGAGGAATGGTGGACGACCATGCTGGAAGACACAGAACGCCTGCGTCGAGAGAGGTCGAACATGGGCTTGTCGGGAGGAGACTCTTTGAAGTTCAGGGTGAGAGAAGGCCTGATCTGTGTAACCCTGGTAGGCGTGCAGGGACTCTGTAGAGTTATCTCAGTAGGGCAATGTTCAACTAATCGCTTGCAAAGCTTACCTCTGGCTCAAGCTCATACTCCACACGCGGCTTTGGCTTCTCCTTGTCCTTCGAGGATGGAGATCGAAGACTGCGCAGCGAGCTCATACTTCGCAGCGTTCCCAGCAACCTCTTGCGTCTCGAAGGACTGTCTTTGGACGATGGCGAGCCGTTGATGTCCGAGGTGGCAGAGCTTGTGTACATCTTGGTGTAGCCGAAGTCTTCGAGATCAGGCGTGTTCTCCTTGTTGTCTGAGAATGGGGAGGCTCTCATCTCGTTGCTGTTCGGGTTAGTGAGTGGGAGTGAATATCCAAGAAGAACGTACGCAGCATCATGACCTTCGAGGAAGGGTCGGAGACCAGAGAAACTCTGTCTAGCCTTCACCGTGAAGCGCTTGAAGCTGTTAGTACTCATGGTCGCTCGGCTGTGCAGGTGATGCCACTATTGATGGCAGATGTGTTAGTATCGTGGGGATGGTTGGATGAAAGGGCTCAGGAAGCAACAGATGTTCGGAGCCGTACGAGACGGCAGATGCTTCTTCACGACAGTGACAAAAAGGTGAATGACACTGCACGAGGAGCAAGTGCTGTTGTAACATGAGAAGTCGAGGTCGATGCAGGGCATGATCGAACGGCAGGCACATTGTATGGAGATGAGAGAGGGAGGAGAAACATGACTGGAATTATGAAATACGGTAGGAAAGTGCGTGTACGGAAGCAGGTAGGGAATGCAGGAGCGTGGAGATTGGAAGAGCTCATAGGCACGAGTGCAGCGCTTAGTGGCCATAATGTGTCTCTAATCAAGCTCAAAGCCGGGTCTTATGGTGTCTCAAGTAGGGTCCGAGGACGATATATCAATAAGTGAAGCATGAGTGTTGGGAAAGAAGCTTGCACATGTGAGAGGACTGGAGTGGCGGTCGGACACGTGATAGACGGTCTGTGCGCCGCACCCTAGCTTAGCTCAGTTTCCAGCGCGTGAGAAGTCGCGACTGCGCGCCCTTGACCGCGCCCATCACCAGCTTACGCACCCGCACCACTACCGAACAACGACATCTCTGCTCATTACCCCGCAATCGTCTGAACTCGGTCGCAAGCGTGCGCAGACCTGATCGCCTGAAGCCACAATGGCGCGTGGTCGCCTTTCCCGAGCTGCAGCAGCTCGTCGCAGCACGCCCGCCCGCAGCGCAACCCCCCAACAAGACACCGACGAGGACATGGCAGATGCCCCAGAGTCACGTGCCGACACCCCCAAGGATGAGGAGGAAGACGCCGAGTCAGAGGCGCCCGAAGCCAACGATGACGAGGAAGTCGCATCAGAGCGCTCTCCATCGCCCGTCGTGATACAACCATTCCCGCGCAAGAAGCGCCTCGGCCGGCCGCCTAAGAATCGCCCGCCGGACTGGAATGTCATCGACAACGACAACGTCTCGGAAGGCGGCACGCCCATCAAGCGCAAGCGAGGACGACCTGCTGGCTTTGGCAGGGGACGCCCACCCAAGGGCGGGATACCCCAAACTGCACGCGTGCCCATCGACAAGGAGGGCACTATGATGGACGTGGTCAACGATGAAGTGGACTTGCCCGAGGATGAGGAGGGCGAGGAGAAGGTCGACAAGCTCGGTAACCTCCTGGGCGGCCGAGACTACCGTGTGCGCATCTTCACCATCAGGGGCAGGGGTGACAGGCAGTACATGTTGTCTACCGAGCCTGCGCGTTGTTGTGGCTTCCGGGACAGCTACCTGTTCTTCACCAAGCACATGAAGCTCTATAAGGTCATCATCGACGATGCCGAGAAGAGAGATTTGATCGACCGCGAGCTCATCCCACACTCCTACAAGGGTCGCTCCATCGGTGTCGTTACTGCGCGCTCCGTCTTCCGAGAGTTCGGCGCGCGCATCATCATTGCTGGCAAGAGAGTGACCGATGACTACTATGTCACAGCCGCCAAGGAGCAAGGTGCAGTCGAGGGCGAGCTGGCAGACCCCAACGACCGCCTGCCACCGCCGGGCGAACCCTACAACAAGAACCAATACGTCGCGTGGCATGGTGCGAGTAGCGTCTACCACACCGGCGTCCCGAGTGTGCCCACAGCGAACGGCAAGCCTGTGCCTGGCAAGCGGAAGGTCAACATCACTTCCGCCAACTGGCAGTTCGAGCACGGCCGTGCAGCGAGGTGAGTCTCATACAGAGGAGGCTGTGGTACATTTCAACTAACACAAGACAGTCGCTTCAACTCGAATCTCTCTGCACAGCGCAGGGCCAACCTCGAAGGTGTCTACGACCCGCACACCAACCTCATGTGCTACCCCAAAGTCACTCAGCCAACACACGCACGGTGGGAAGAGGTGTCGTCAGAGCAAACAGACGTGCCTCCACTGGTACGCCAGAAGTACCTGGTTGTAGACTCGTTTTTCCAGCAACCGCCTTTCGCTGGACTGGGCCTACCTGGTCCTGACGCCAACTTCATCGATGTCGGTGTGAATGGCCTGCCAGAACTTGACGACGAAGACCTACAAAACATGCAGCCCGAAGAGCGCGAGGCTTTCGCCTTTGTAAAGTCTGAGGAAGCAGAGTGGCGAAGTCAGTGGGGCGGCGAGACTACCGACGGCGCTCGAGCAAAACCCAAGATCGGGTTCCTTGGCGTTCCAGTATAGCATGCTGGTATGAACCTTTGAAGAGATGGAGAATATGTGATACCATGGAGTTTTTCTAATTGGGGCGATATCGCTGTCTAATACAGTAGACCAGGGGAGTGCACGGGGCCACATGGTGGCTTGGAGGCGTGCTCTACCGACAGTTTGTACGAGGCTTTCCAAGCTGCTATAATGTGGATACGGCTCATATGCATGGCTTCAAGGATCTGGTCAATCAAAGCATACAATCAAGACCTTCCTGTCGGACGTGACTATCGTATCCTCGACGCGGTGACTTCTTTGTGACGACGGTGGTTTTCTTTGTGCTCACACTCCCTCACGTAAAAGGACGAGCAGAAGAAACGCGGAATCGGAACGCCAATGCTCCGCGAACAAAGGAGAATCGCTTCTACATCGTCAGAGCTCAACATGCCACGGATAATACCACTAGACGCATAAGGTTATAGATTGTCTCGTGGCGACCGACTAGCCTTACCACAACACGTCTTTCTCTCGCCCAGTGACAGATGAGACAGAAGCCATGTCGGGCCTGTTCGGAAATACCACAGTTTCGCTCTGTACGGCGCCATTGCTGGACGAGAAGCCTCTTGGGTGGCAAGGGAGGATGTGGGTACGCCTCGTTCACTTCGTAAGAACCGCGACTGACATAGTACAGATCTCGCGGGACGCTATTGCGGTACTGGCTCCTTGACGCGCGGTGACCAGGAAGCATGATGTTGCTTTCCTTGCCCACTACAAGACTGGCTCTACACGCCAGATAAGACACCCTCCTATCAAGCGTGGCGTTACGAGCATACACTGACTTTACACAGAATGGCAGTCTAACCTCCGCGTATCAAACTACCTCTCGGTCCTCAGCCTAGTCCTGTGCTCCTTTCTGCTCCTTTCCTTCCTAGTGCTGCCGACGGCACAATCGCACCGACATTACCTCAGCATCGGGCTCCTGATACCCGTCTTACTCATCTCGCTTTCCTTCGCCATCCCCGTCTCGACGAAGCCGGACTTGTGCTACGATGCCATCACGCCCTAGGACATGCACAGCAGTATGTCCTGCGCATGGACCGGGTCCTTCGCCACGCTCGGTGGTCTCGGATGCGTTATCCGGGTCTTCCTACGAAGCCTCTGGCTCTTCGTGCGGATCGTGTACGATGTTGCGCCTGGACGTAAATTCATGTTTTGCAGCATCGCAGCAGGGACACTGCTTCCAATCGTGTTCCTCATCGCTGTACTCACGACCACCGGCTTCTCGTACCGCATGGGACAGACATGCTTGCCGAACCATGAGAACACCATTACTACCTTCTGGGTCTGGCTCGTCCTTTTCGCTGGCCTCGGGTTCATATTGCAGGCTATTACGACAAGCTACTGCATCTGGGTATACGCCAAAACACTGAAACGTGCGCGCGCGGCTCCCACGCATAACCGGAGCTACAGTGGCGGCGCGACCAAGCAGGCGAATCCCCGCACGTGGGCCAACATCAAGAAGCTCTTCATCCTGCAATGGCGCAACATCCTCGTCGCTATCTTCGTCTTAATAGGAAGTCTAGTCTTCTTCATAGTGTTCTGGACGCAGGATCGCAAGCTGGGCAATGTGTTCAATGATCCTGATAATATCAAGCCGGTTAGGACGTGGATTATATGCCAGACGCTGAGTTGGGGGGATAAGACGGAGTGTCGGAAGTATGTTAGTGATTTTACGGTGTATCAGGCGGCGGTTGTGACTTCGTTGACTCTCGCATCTGTAAGTCATTCCACGCTTTTTCCTGGGGATTTGAGCTAACATGTAGGACAGTTAGTCGGCATCGAAATCTTCATCCTGCTCTTCCGCGCCTCCATGCTCCACGCCTGGATCGCCCTCTTCAAATCTCTCTTCGCCAAAACACACTTCGCCCGCGCCCCTTCACCGGAGAAACTCACATCCCTCGACAACCCCGAGCAGAAGCGGCAGCCGCTTCATCGAAGACTTCAATGCCCCCGCCACGCCGTCACCGCACGACTCGGGCACGCATTTGGACATGAATGCACGCCCGACGCCGCCGCCGCCATTTAAAAGCCCAACCGACTTCGCAGAAATACATGAGCCGCTTTCGCCGTATACGTCGCCCAATCCACCAGCGCCATCTCACAACGACCAACCCATCTCCCCAACCAACCCACTAACCCCCCCCGGCCCCCCCCCCCCCCGCCCGCCGCCCCGCCCC
>Ga0265797_10005858_pt1 | contig 17735 bp, 24 predicted proteins | sample P2T30metagenome_FD_192433 | JGI IMG/M metagenome (GOLD analysis project Ga0265797, IMG submission 192433) | Plant litter microbial communities from East Loma Ridge, Irvine, California - P2 T30 | ecosystem: Environmental > Terrestrial > Plant litter > Unclassified | place: USA: California...
GTTTCCAGGGAGCGCATAGTAAGGGATTGCCGAATTGGGACGGTAGGGCCTCCCAGCGACAATATTATACTCAGCATGCGAGACTCTGCAAAATGACGTTGCGTGTACAGCGCCCAACTGGTCGTTCTGCAATTTGCTTTTTCGTTCGCGACTCGAGCACACATAGGAGAGGGAAAGCGATATTCCACCACGGCTTCGGGTTCGCTGCATGATGCAGAAGAAACATGGTAGAACTACCGAAGCCCGCTCTGGGAGCGCCACACATCTCAACAATCACACACCAAAATTCAGCTAACGAAGCCCATCACATCCCCATCACATCGCTATCCTATTTCAGGGCGGGCATCACGAAAAGCGCAATCTATTTGGACATGGCAAGGATATGTTTCTTGTTGTCAAGGTAAGACGAGCAGTAAAATTCAAATGGGGTATCTATCTAAACGATGGCTGAATGGTGGGGGTATCAATAAAGGAAAAACAGGCGAGAGAGCTTATCAGCCACAATAAGCCTCGCTCCTTTTGCGCACACAAGCGCGCATACATATTTCGCATTCCGATTTGCGGAAGCGGGGGGTATCGAGAGAAAGAAAGGCCAGGTCTGGCAAAAAACGCCGCAGAACCTGCAAATGTGAAGATCCGTCACAATGTCGCTCCTCCAATGCGATTCTTCTGTCGCTCTCCAACGCGTTTGGAATTCCTCCTCTTTCTGCGTGATCGCCAGGATCGGCGCAAGAACGCGGTCCAGACGTTTGCGCACACAAACGACGCTGGACGATGCAAGTGATGAGTGCGCGACCCCAGGGCCGTCTGTCGTGTGGTGGACAGCGACGGTGGGGGCGTCCACGTTCACACCGCTGGCAAGCAACAGTGTGACTGGGGCTGACATGTGGGAGAGGGGAAGGTTGCATCCACCAGCTCCTGTAACATGTCGCGGTGTTTGAAGTAAGATGCGAGAACACATGCCATGTCAGATGGCTGAGGCGCGACACGCGGCAAACTCAGGTCCCGGTGAGGGATGCTGAGTGAGGCTGACTGTGGCAACTGACTGACTGCGAGCTCATGTGACTCACTCAGCCATGCCAGCGCGCTGCTGACGGGAGCCAACGCGCGCGCCTACAATGGTGACGTCGATGTTGTCAAGATAAGTTCTGATAACGCCGTTAGTCCTGCGACGCGATTCGATGCATACGATTTAGACTTACAATAACACGAATGCTATCAGGCGATGCTTGCTCATTCAACCTGCTCTGGTGACTCGGAGATGGGAGTCATGGGCTTGGAAGTGCGACGCTGCTTGCCACTGCTGCGGCGGCGCTCGCTCTTGGGCTTCTTGGGCGCGTACAGTGGTGGCAAGACGGGGAGTGCTGTCGCCATGGGGTACTGGCGCGGTGGAGCGGGCGCCTTGTCGAGGAACGGGCAGGCAAAGTCGTCGTCAAAGTCCTCACCAAAGAGGTCTGCGTCGCTGATGTAGGATGAAGGTGCGCTGCGGTGGTCCAGCGATGGGCCCGTAGGCCATGATGGGTAAGCACATGTTGAGCCGCGGGATGATGAAGAGCTGGTAGAGTAGTTGCTGTACAGCGACGATGTTGGTGAAGCCATGTTCCTGGGCGAGATGCTAATAGGCATCGACTTGGATGGCGAGGAGGATGGTGAGGAGCCTGGAGAAGATTCGAAGTGCATGGTGGTGAGGGTGTTGGTGGTGAGGGTGAATATTGGTATGTGTATAGCGTACGGGGTGGGTCGTTATTGTATATACACACTTGCGGGCACTTTCGGCACTACAAGATTGCAGTGTGTTTTCGTGGTTTTTTCGTCAGTCTAGTGTCGCGGCAACTGGACCGAGGTGCAGGGGCGGTTGATGATGTATGACGCCGATGTGGGTTTGGGGGCAGGTGGAAAAACAGGGTTGCGGGTGCTACTCCGGTAGCGTCGGGCTGCGTCTCGGAAAGCGATGTGGGAGATTTGCGATCTTGGATCTAGCGATGCGACGGTGGGTGGGCGTTCGGGGGGCTCGATTAAATAAAAGCCACGGGGTTGCGCTGGTCAGGCGTTCGAGTCAGGCAGAAGCAATGGTCGTGTGTGCGTGTGTGTCTCGAATGAAGATCAGATGAAGGCCTGGCCGTGGGGAGGGTTCCATATATCCTCCGCCGTAAACAATCAACTCTCCACGCCTCGCTCCGGTCCGCATGAAACGCTTTTATTTGGCGCTTTATGATTTGCCTTTTGTTATGTGTCGGTGAGCGACCGCTCTTTGGAGGGGGTGCACTGTGGTTGGCGGAGCTTCCACGCAGCTCAGACCGCCCCTTCACAAAGGCTGCCATTTCTGGCTACCGCAGCCGTCAGCCCCGTATGCTCCGCTGCGCCTGTGAGTCCATCCCGGCTGTCGGGGCATGAAGACCGTGACATGGCAGCCCATCCTTCGCCCTATCGCCTGGCCATCGCTTGTCTGCGCTTGTCTATCGCTGGCCCTATCGACGTGCGCACATGCAAAATGCAACGATGACTCGTCCAGCAGGCAGAGTCTGCTGCCTGCTAAACTCTCCAAACCTGCCTCGTCACCTAGACAATACTCTAGAAACCTGGCTTGTTTAATCATCGACGTACGCCATCCAGAAAAAGACCTGAACAAGGGATGTGACAGTGACAGCGGTTACACACCCCACGACTCAATTCGCGCCACGCCCGTCTCCGCGAGGATAAGATTCATCGCATGCCCAGATGCAGTAAGCTTAGTGTCAGAGGATCATCTCGGGGATGGCATAGGGAGACCCTAGCTGCCCTCCCCACGCTTTCATCCGGCGGCTTCTGACATCCGCAAAAGGAAACCCAAACGCCTGCCCCGGGTTGCTGTCCGCTTCTCCGTGCGTCTTGTGAAATGAATTATATCGATTGTTTTTTGCGCATGCTGCCCAAACAGTCATCTGGCTGTTTGACGCCCTGATTCAGGTGTCGCAAGTGGCCACCTGTTTTGCCCCCGTCCCTGCGCCGACCACACACAAGCAGATCCTCGCCGTTTCGAAACGAAACCACTCCACAAAGCTTCCCAAATTGTAAAGAAAGGAAGAATGAACCCGCGGAACATGTCCTTCCCTTCGCATCGAGGTTTACCCGGTCAAGCTCATGGGGTGCATTAGTCGCCATCACATGCATCGCGCCGATCTCAGGGTCCTCCCCACTCGAGCCCTCCGAGACAATTTCTAGCCTGCGGGTCCCCTTGACAACCTCACCACCAGTAGCGTTCCATAGCCGGCAGTTACTCTGCGACGTGCGAAGCAAAGTAGCATTGCCACCAATTAATGTAGCGAGGTACATGCCGGCCCGGCATACAATGTGCACTTTCACAACCGCCATTATCGCGCCGTGAGACGCCTCGCAGGAGTCATACTTGCAGCCGCTGCGGATCCGTCTTGCCCCCGAACAAAGTCCAGTAACTTTGTGCGACCTGAATGCACGCATTTGGATCATGATAATGCGAGGAAACTCCAACGCTTACGGCTGACCTGCAGTGTGCGGGAGGCTGAGAAGAGATCTGTAATGTCCGTCGCATGCAGTGAGCACACCCTCCCGTTCGCATCGTTACTGCAACGGTACCCCCAAATAAGCCCTTTGTGCCTATAAATTCGCAAACACCATAAAGGAAACGGAGCACAAAGGTCAGCCCTGTCGGTTACATTGTTTGTGTCTGCGTTCGGCTGGATACAGCAATATAGCACCCTGCTTCATCTCCACGTTTTCGCGACCCGTTCAGCCTGCACACTCTGCCGGTAATCTGGGGTCGGGTGAAGAAAAGCGTCTGTGCTCGCTCAGGAAACTGGGGATCGTGAGAGTCCGTCCGCCTAGTGTGGAAGGTTCTTCCATTCTTCCATGCGCCGCCGTTCAAAAGGGCTCGTGCACGCCTCCTCGCGTCGAGCAACACCCATATTGCCTCTGCCGAGGTTCCATTTCACCCTCACACCACGGTCACTTTCTCGCCGTGCTGACAGTTTGGTCACTTTGGCGACTCGGTCAGAAGGTCGGCCAGCTGTCCAGACCACGTTCCCGCTACTCCTAGCCCGCCAGCTATTGCTGCACAGAATGCGGGCGGGCGACCAAGCTCGGAAGGTTGTCAATAAACTTCAACTAACCATCCAGGAGGGTTCCCCTGTTTGCAAGTGCGCATGCAAGGCACCACCTGGCTGTTTGCAAAACCTCGAGCACGACGCAGGGTCTGCCGACCCATGAAACAGCACCTGTTCATGACGACGTTTGTCCCACAACCAAGGCCGACAAAGCAACTGTGCCGCTGACCCCATCCTCGACCCCATACCAACCCCGTATCACTTGCCTTCATCAAGTCGCGATGCCATCACCAAACTTCAAAAATGACGTCGTCGGGCAGCAGAGCCGCACTACGTCGGCCACGGCGTTATTATTTCCTGCAGGCCTGCAAACATGAATCCATCGCCAAAAGTCTCTGCTGCGATATCCACATGCCAGTACGAAGTCAACAAATTCCATCTCGGTGAAACTGCACGTGAGTGGGCCGGTAGCATCATCGTGCTTATGGTGCGGCTACAGCCTTCGACTAGAAGCCCGTCATTCCCTTACATGGAAGGTCCGATGTGGATCCGAACGATAAGACGACTCAACTGGGTAAAAATCTCAGCGTTCCGAAGTGGAGTAACAAAACAAGCAACTCCGACATGTTTTCGTGAGACTGCAAACCCACGATTCATGGGTGCTGGCGAAAACCGGCCGGGTGCTGTGGCTGTGGAGCAGGTGTTGTCGCTTCAGCTCATGCAACAATACCGTGCAGTGGCGGTGAGTGGATCCATGGTGAAGAAATCAATACGGCCGCGGTTTGAGCGGTACGAACGGTTCAAGCGAAGAAAACACAGATTTCAGGGCTTGCACTATTACTTCGCTATCGAACGCGCAAGTCCAGCAGTCCAGAGCCATCTTGCAAATACTACCAGACTCCTTGCACTTTCCTCTTTGGGAAGTGCAACCGGCAGTAGCTGTTTGGCAGGAATGAAATGTACCATGGGAATCTCGTAGCCTAGACCGCCGTTGCGATCAGCCATCGCCCTGCATCGAGGCTGCATGTCACTAGGTACTCGACAGGCAGGTAAGGTGGCTTCTGACAGAGATCATCCGTGGTTGTGTAGAATACACAGTGTTTAGTCGCTTTCGGTTGGAATTCTTCCGTTTAGAGATGAGGGGAGAAATTCCGGTGGCTGATGTTGAGCGGAGAATTACCTGCAGCATGGAGAGTGGACGTGGGGATGCACATGCTAGACTGGTGCGAGATCACTTGTCGAATTGTCGACCCGTGGAAGGCGGAAATACTGATACGCACTCAGAAACATCCCATTGCAGCGGGATGTGTGGGAGTGACTTCTCGCGCTGGCGCTGCAGTAGAGCGCGCAACTACATTGATCTGGCAGCTGCGACTGTCTACGATAACGACGATCATATCGTCGAACTCATGGTGCGACAGTTGAGTCCACCAACATCTATTTCGCCATCTTTGATAACGTTTGCGACATGCGTTAGGCGTTCGTTACACAAATGCAGATCCCACGATGGAGGGGTAAATATCTGCGAAACCTCTCCAAGGCTCTCTTACAAACGCACAGTCACCACTCAGCATGCCAGGCAGTCCATCACTCAGCCTTACAACCCCAGCAACTTGCACACCACAAGGCTTACACAGCGTCCTTCTAGCCCACCGCAACAAAATCCAATAACACCAGATCAAGCTTGTAGACAAAGGAAACCCTCAAAGCGGTGACTCACCGCCTGGATACTGCGTCCCAACACCGCTCACCTCCATCTTGTGCTTCATGCAGTGCGACACCTGAATGCAAGTATGCCGATCCTTCGACTTCCGTAGTCGGAGTCGGTATGCATCTGTCAGATGAACGACAACTTGCGAGGAAGCAGGGCTACGAGATGGGTGAGCCCTACAAGACGCCCTGGCCCTTCGCTTTTCTACGCCCTTCATCGGCGACGTCCTCCAGCGTGAAGCAAGTTTGTAGCCTGTTTGCCCTGGTAAACATGAAATCCGCCGAGCGGTCCATTTCTGCCTCGAAGCCCTCTCCCGCCATGCACTGTGAAAAGGCAGCGACAAAGGCGCTTCACCCAGCACTACCTAACTCTCCTTCCACACGGCACAGAGTTCACAGCGCGGCAGCACCCCTCCGCTCATTCGCCTACTCGATAAGGTGTGATGCCAGTTAGTCTGGATGTCGTGCATATGTCACTTGTTTTAGTCTTTGCCCCAATGGACCCCACGCGGAATCATCACATCACGAGGGCGGAGGGCGCTTGCGGTTTCCCCACGCCACACCGAGCTTGACATGTGAATTCGCCTCACGTTCGAGACTGTTCGTGCGTGCCGCGGTTAGTGGTGTTGCTTCGGCAATTGCATCGCTTCTCGTTGTTTCAGTTGACGAGAGCGAGAATACTCCGCTTTCCGAGCAAGTTGGGGTCATTATCTCGGGGACGTGGGGTTGCATTTGGGGTTGTGGTGGTGGGGTGGAGCTGTGGGTATGCGACTCCACGGTCCACACACTTTTGCCTCTTGCTCCATCTATTTCTCCAGTATACGGTGGAGATAGAGTGGGTTTTGTCAAGACCCTGATCTCTTCTTAGCCGGTTTCTTGAGATGCGGTTTTCTGTATGAAGAAGCTGGTGGGGATATGGCGTCATGGTGGAGACGCAAAAGGAAGGAAAGGCTCTCGGCAGTTACTGCTTCGAGTATACCTGTTGATCTGTGGATATGGCTGTGTTTGAGTGTGTGTTGAGATGTGTGTTCAACTGGCTGTAGATATGAAAGGCGGATAATCGGATATCGCTGTGATGCAGATCTACATTCACGGATGAGTGGCTCTCTGGATGATCTGTGGTTTCATTCTTATCACACTATACTACAATTACTATCTCGTCTATTGACTGAGTGCATGGATGATATGCTTTCTTCAGAAACCACAAGGTCAGAGCTCTAGCACAACGTACACTCGCACGGATCATAGTCGTCCGGGCCAGCTAGCTAAGGGTTCCCACGCATACCCCTCAATGACTGTTTGCCACCACAGATGCCATGTGCAAGCAGCATGAAACCCTACTTCGTAGAGGCCACGGTGCTTCAGGCCGGGGCCCAGTAACCATCCCAGTTGTACTTCAGTACCTCGTTACCCCAAGACGTCCATCCACTGACAAGGTACCGAGAGAAGACCTCAAGCGCGCTGTAATCAGTCGGATCCGGCAGAAAGGGTTCAAGTAACTGCTTCAAGCACGGTTTGCGTGAGTGGATATCTGGCACAGCAGCAATGACTCTCCTCTTGACTGTTGGCGCGCGTGTCATTGTCGTCCACGAGTTTGGGGCTGCGCGACCTAGCAGTAGGATCTCATAGGGCTTGCGCATGGTGCTATCAATGTCGAACATGGGCTCGCCTTTGGTTGTTGTCTTGATCCATATCCACTCTTCGATCAAGCCCACGTTCCATGTTTCAAAGAGTCCGCCGGGCCCGAGCACATGCTCTCTCAGCGCTGCCTTGTTCGTGATCCAGACGCCGACCAGCGCATTGTGTTCCAGATAGCTGTCGATATCCATGCTCAACAGCATCTTCTTGAGGTACGGCATGCCGCCAACTTGTTCATACGCGCCCTTCCGCTTGGCTGAACGATTGGGCCATGGTGGGTCCAGCAGTACGAGGTCGAAGTGTCGTGGAAGGGTAAACTCGTCTGTAAGCTCACGGAATGAGGTACGGAAAGCATCCGATGCTGTGGAATCGCTAAGGAAGAATGTGGATCGAGGTGGTATTGTGAAACGATACTCATGACCCAGCTGAGGAGGTTGCGACGTGTTCTCGGTGATGGATAGCGACAGGGAGTGGTGGTTGGGGTTGTGGAAGGCGCCTGTCCATGGTTCGGTTTGTGCGTCTGGCGAGACCGTTTCAGCGACCTGTGTACTACTTGCAGTCTCACGTGCAGGGCAGTACGACATCATCCACTTTGGTGCCACAGTGGCCGGTTCTGCGACCTCGGAAGTCGCGCCGAGAGAAGCCATCATCTGCTGCAGATTGAATGCGGTATCGTCTTCCTTGCTCTCGCTCCATGAAGCCCACTCCTTCATCCGAGATTCGAGTTCTTTTTCGGAAATTTGATCAACGTCCATGTCTTCATCTTTCCCGCGGAGTGGTTCCTGGGCCATCAACTTGCGCTGTGTGCACCACGGCCCTGGAACCTGTGCGCGTATTTGGCCGAGTGCATGTTCAGCCAGAAGTTTGTACCGCAGGTCGTCAAGATGCGGAGACTGGAAGTCGTGTTGGGAGGCTTCTGCCACTGTCGCATGGGGCGAACTACGGTGTCCGACATGCTGCGTGTTCACCGCGCTTTGTGCTTGATTCTCGTTCGCTCTAGGTTTCTTCGCTTTGGGTCGGTAGTCCTCCTTCGGTTCGATGGGCGCTTCCAAAGGCGTAGTAGAGAGTAGCACTCTCTCGCAGTCGCCTTGTGCTGCTGCGATTGACGTCGGTATATCGATCAATATGACGTCCACCTCCGCATTCTGGTAGATGATTGGATTTGACGAAGCCATGATGAGAGATGATCGAAGAGAGAGAAGAGTAATGGAAAGTTCCTACCAATTCTATAGTCTTACGTCATCGCTACTTTTCGTTTGCAATCTCAACGACAACACGCCAAATAATCATCGCGTGCTCTCATAAACACATTTCGCGTATAATATCTGATGTGAGATCTCGTGATGTTGTCGTGGTGTTGCATGGAAACCATTTCCGAAGGGTAGCGTCGGATGAATGGTGTGGGCGAAGTACCGGCCGAAAGCAGCAGATCAGCCTCGGTAAACGTCATCGCGGCATCTCAAACACCAAACCACACAACGGCGTTGCTTTCTAATCCACACACACGCGACCACGCCCCGCCCCCAGCACACGCGTCCTGTCATAGCCACGCGAAACGACGACACGGAAGGAAGCGCAAACACACAAACACACGATATTCATGTCGCGGTAACCCCACGCACGTCTGTTCTGGAATGTCCACGGATCTCCTCCGCTATGACGGAAGCAAATCGAATATCATGACCACGACTGCGGCGCAAACAACCAGCGCAGGCACTACAATACCCGACCATGACGCCGTCATGTCGGCAAAGAAGGAGGGAGGCGCAAATATGGAGCCGAAGAGGCAGAAGATGGATAGGAACAGCATGGAATACCTGATCAAGAGTGGATTGGCGGGTGGATTCGCAGGATGTGCTGTATGTCAAGAATCATCTCTATGAAGAGAGATTGGTCGGATCTGATACTAACAGCGTATAGGCGAAAACAGTAGTAGGCCCTCTCGACCGCGTCAAGATCCTCTTCCAAACCCGCAACCCCCAATTCGCCAAATATGCCGGCTCCTGGAGTGGCTTTCCGACTGCCATACGCGACATCTACGTCAGCACCGGCGTACGTGGGCTCTTCAAAGGGCACTCGGCAACCCTCCTCCGCATCTTCCCCTATGCGGGCATCAAATTCCTCGCCTACGAGCAAATACGCGGCCGCATAATAAAGAACCAGGCGCAGGAAACACCCACGCGACGATTTCTCTCGGGAAGTCTAGCAGGCATGATGAGCGTCTTCCTCACATATCCACTAGAAGTCATTCGGGTGCGCCTCGCCTTCGAAACCAGCGAACAAGGCCGCAGCAGTCTCGCAACCATCGTACGCAAAATCTACGCCGAGCAAGCACCACGCGTATCGCAACCGAAGAACCCCATCACCGCAACCGCGACACACGTCGTAGAAAAGGTCACCCCGCGCTCTGGCCTCTCCAACTTCTTCCGCGGCTTCACACCCACATTACTCGGCATGATACCCTACGCAGGCGCTTCCTTCCTCGCTCACGACTCCATGTCCGATCTCTTGCGCATACCCGTCCTCGCTCCGTATACCACGTTACCGAACACCTCGCGCGAGGAATCGAGCACCACAAGTCACAAACCCGCACAACTGCGGTACTGGGCGGAGTTGACAAGCGGCGGCATTGCGGGCTTCTTCTCGCAGACTGTGTCATACCCATTGGAAGTTATACGGCGGCGCATGCAAGTCGGTGGTGTAGTTGGTGATGGTCATCGGCTCAGTATACCAGAGGTCACAAGGAGGATATATATGGAGAGGGGTTACAAAGGATTCTTTGTGGGATTGACGATTGGCTATGTCAAGGTTGTTCCCATGGCTGCCGTCAGCTTCTATGCATATGAGCGGGGGAAGTATTATCTGGGTATATAAGAGTTGGGTTCTCCATGGGCACAAAAGATGGCAGAAGAACTCTTTGCGAGAGTAAGGAAGTGACCCGTTAGCAGACGCCTCATGAGCCTGGTCAAAGACCTGTGATCCAGGACTGTCATTCGAATGTTCTATCGAAGTTGTTAGTGTTCACCGCGTCCAAAAACATTATCAGCGCATGATAGTTCACAGCATGTATCGAGGAGTTGATCAACGCCGTCTTCCGCAGCCAGCAAAAAACAAGAGCAAAAAGAGCAAAATACATACAACAGCGGGGATTCGCTAGTGGTCACCCACCTAACTACTAATCCGCCGGTATCATGCTTGTATATGGCTGAGCGGACGGGAAGCCTAATTTTCATGATCCTATGGTCGTATGTGGAAGAACTGGTACGTTTGGGCAATCTATAGTCAGTGACACAGGATAGTTGCGTGACAACGCGTCTCCATCAGGTCCTGTCAACTGTGCACCGCGAAGCTATGTTTCCATATATGCTGCAAGTTTGCTTTCGTCTATATCTACCTGACTATGTATTCCCTAATACTCTCGCCTTATTCCAAGCTACAATCATTCACATCATAGCTGAGCCATGACCTGCTGGCCATCATCCCATGAAGGAGGAATCCCAAGAACAGTCATGACCCTCGCAGTATTGCAAAATGGCTTCTGCGCACTCTCCCCACATCTCTGCTTGTACTCCTCAGCGAGCGCACTGAGGCTCGTATCCTGGAGTCTCTCAATCCGTTCAGCGGTGGTGCGGAACGGTTGAGGCAGTGGAGGGAATGAAGCGGCAATGAGGGGCTGGCTGTATTCGAAACCAAGCGACTCCAGAACAAGAGGCGTGATGTGAGCAGCTGAACCCAACACACGAGGCATACCGTGTCCCGCGAATCCGGCGGCAATAAAGTGACCCGGCCGCTGTGGCACCGTACCAACAAACGGAAACGCGTCTGCAGATTCGGTTTGCACTATTCAGTCAGCCGAATGTACTTCAAGTTCACTGATATGACATATCTTACTTCCAGTCCAGCAGCCGCCTTCGTTGACTTCCTTGCTGAGCCCCGCGGGGACTTCATCCGGCGAGCCTGCGACGTCTGAGGCACCCCAAGATTCGTAGAATGCAGCTGCTCCGGCAATCTGCTGATCCTCTTTATCGTTGGGAAAGCAATCTCCTGGCTTGTGGACAAGAAGTTGCCTTGCTCCTCCAATGATGATGGTGTTGTAGGGTGGAGGGAGCTGGAGATGGTAATTCTGTCTTCGTCAGCGGGCCGTCGATTGTGAAGAGAGCATCTGTGAGCCTTACGTTGACCATTGAGTCCCAATGCTGGGCACCAGTGTGCTTTATGAATCCTGGAGGCGCTTTGATAGCGGCAATGGCCCCTCTGTCGGGCAGTATAAGCTTACTGAACTCAGGGAGAAGATGAGAAGCCCATCTGTTAGTCGTGTGGACGACTGTCTTCGCACGAATGGTTCCGCGCTCAGTCTTGACTGTGATCCAGCCCTGGGCGTCCCGCGCTGAGACATCCGTGACTGGGGTATGGGCTTGCAGATTGAGATTGCCTCTCTGTAGAACGATGCGCAAGAGCGCGTGCACCAATTTGTATGGCCATCTGAGACGATGTTAGTAGGCTTGCGTGGGAGTAGTATGATCGAGAAGAACCGACATTTGCCCTGCAGGATGCACCACTGCAGCCAGAGCACCCTTCATCTGCGTGAACTCCTCCGCCTCGTGTGCGTCTTCGATCACTCTGCATACTTTGACAATCTCATGATCGTCGCCATGATCCCTCCGCATGGCGTCAAGTGCGCCCTTGAGCCTCGTCCAGGCCTCATCGGTCATGGCCGCATCGAACGTTTCTCCGAACTTGAGACAGACCTCTTCCGCGATGTTTTCTTCCTCCGTTAGTTTCTTAAATGCCGGCAAATGAGCCATCTCATGTTCGATGAGCTCCATGGCACCCTGGGGGCCAAATCGTTTCGACCATTTCGCATAGCGAGAATACGCATGTGGCCTCAATTGTCCTCCTGTTTGTTGTTAGGTATTGCTTCAAGGGGCAAGGTGCAAGTGCCATTACCATTGCGTCCGGTGGCACCTCCGCAAATGTCACGAGCTTCTAGGAGAGTCACATGAGGCTGCCTGGAAGCATTCTCTGTGTACTAATCATGCGTCAGACTTAATGAGCGGACAACTCATGTTGGTGCTGTCACGAACTTTGTTGATCCAGTAAGCTGTCGATGCGCCGGCGTAACCACCGCCGATTATTGCCACATCGGTCTCTTCTGGCAACGCCTCGCTGGAGCGGAAGTTGCGCAACGGCGATTTTGCAGCCTCGATCCAATAGGATTTGGTAGGGTTGGCAGTTGGTAAAACCATGTTGAGGAATTGAGAATGACTGACTACTTTCTACAGGCGGACAGAGAGCATGTTTCGCATGGCAAGCCACATAGTACACGCTTTCATACCTGTGCTCCATCACCGCTATTTCGCAAATCGACCGGGTACCGTAATTAGCCCGGCCATCGAGCTTACAACTTCGATCTAGAAAGTTCGAGCTCGAGAGACAATGACACCGGTCCGGAATCTGCTGAAACTGTTGCTCATCGTTATCGTACCTAGGTACCTGTGTGTCAGTGGCAGAACCGGGTAAGCGAACCGGTCGCGATCCGGTCGCGATCGATAACCACCTGGTCCGAGCGCTGCGGCAGTCACGTTGACCGGGCCGGCCTTCTATCATCCACTGGCACGTTACCTAGGTACTCACGAGTGCTAAACATGAGAGTACTGGGCATGATGCAGGGGCCTGTTCTCCACAGGCCTTTTACTCCTTATGCCAAGTCGACATATCTTGCATCAACCGCTGTCGAGCTCCTTGATTTTGATCACCACACACCACACCGACAGTCAAAATGACACAGCCTCTCAAGCATGTCGTGTTCGACGTCGTCGGCACCTGCGTATCGTTCGACGCCTACTACGAACGCATAGACTCAGTCTTGGGTGCAAAACTTCGCCCTCACCACATGACCGCGCAACACTTCGGATACACCTGGCAGACAGCTGCTGAGCTGGAATTCACCTTCTTGTCCATCTCCGAAAGCTACAAGCCTTATAAGGATGTTCTCCGGGGACTATTCTACCGTACCCTTAGTCTTTGTGGCATCGCCGATCCTCGGGCTGTAGCCACCGAAGAGGAGCGTGAACAGTGCATCGAAGGCTATTCCGCTTTACAGCTGCGACCTGGCTGTCGGGAGACATTCCAGCTGCTGCGCGACAACGGCTTTACCGTCTGGTGCTTCACCACCGGGGATGTGCAACGAGTCAGAGGCTATTTCGAGCGCGCCGGTGTAGACATGCCGCTGGAGAATTTCGTCAGTTGCGACAACTTAGGCGTGGCTAAACCCGCTCTCCGCGCCTATGAGTCTGTATGGAATCGATTTGGAGGAAACGACGTGAAATGGTTCGCTGCCGCGCACATGTGGGATGTCGCAGCGGCCACCAAAGTCGGTTTCCGTGGAGCATGGAGCTCCGTGTACGAGAAGGAAGCTTGTCTCGACGTTTTTAGTGATGTGAAATTGGAGGTGGTGGCTGGAGGTCTCATGGAGATGGCGAAGCAGATTGTAGAGAAGTCTCAATGACATTAGTACTACTACTGCGTCTATTCGAGCCCGTAACGACATTAGTAAAGAATGTTCATTTCCACCAGCTCTTTCCCCGCTTCCAGCATTTTGCCCGAGGTTCGCCATTATCTTTTGTGAGGATGCGGGTATCGCCGTCTGTGATAAGCCGGGCTTACTACTAACCGATAGCGGACAAGCTTTGTGCGGAGCGTTCCTGCAGGAGGCTGGACGGCTTCAACGTCGCTGCATTGCGCGTCATTCGGCTGTCTTATCGCTCGCGCTTCAGTGAGGGGGTGTCGTTGACAGCTGTAAACTCACGACGTATGCTAAAAACCCTTCCGCCAACTCAATCACTTCAGCTCATACCTAGTCAGCTTGAGCTATGGACGTCGAGCCTCCAAGACCCACCAAGAAGCGTCATCTAGCGGCAGAAGAGCGACAACGAGCAGTTCGCGCGTAAGACCCACCACTGTCTCGCCGAAGAACGCGAGGTAGAGTCTTGGCTGACAAGCATCGCATAGGTGTGATGAGTGTCGCCGTCTCAAAGAGAAATGTGAGGATGGGACACCTTGTAGACGCTGCCGCCATCTGCGCCGACCGTGTAGATACAATGTTGCACCTGCTGCAGTGGACAAGCGAGGACCGGGTCTTCCCGCCTCGCCCAATGAGCTGATGGACCGCATGCGATGCATGGAATTCATAATCAAACACCATTTCCCCAACCTCGCCCTGGATATCGTCTCTCTACAACGCACGTGCGATTCCCTGTCTTCGCCCACTCCACCACGCGACCAGAATGCGATCGTACCCGAGTCTATCGAGCTGTCGGTGAATGCCCAAGTCTCTGACAGCCCTGATATTGGAGACGAGGATTGTACCATTGACCGCGTGGATGGCACGACAGTCCGTATGTGCTTCGTAAACTCACTCGTAATCCCTCATGTACACTGACGAGAGCTTTTGTCGCTGTGCAGATTACTCAGGCGAGTTCTCTCATTGGAACTTTTCCATGCACATCAAACGCAATATAGACGATCTTATGGCCAAAGCCAATGTGCAGGTACGTACTGCTAGCCTAGTCTATTCCTGTTTGCTCACCATCTCTGTCAGAACTCGGAAAACGTAACGCGGGTGCCAGATTTCATTCGCGTCGGCGAGGCAGATCCAGCCTCGACTTCCATCTCGGACGTCCTTGCCGTTATGCCACCCCGTCCGGTTGCCACATTCTTGACCAATGTCTTCTTCAAACATGCCACCAGCGTCTACTACTATGTAGACCGACGCTGGTTTGACGACATCCTAGACAACGTATATACTAACCCCGTCTCACTGCGCTCGAAAGACGTTACTGCAATATGTGTAGTACTGATGGTGCTGGCAGTTGGAACCCAATATGTCCATTTAGAATCGCCCGATCGCCACAAGACTCACAGCACGGGTGTTGCAACGAACTTCGAAGTTCAGAGTAGTTGGGAGCTCGAGATTGGATCCGGCTTTTACCGTCAGGTGGCAAAGCTTCTTTCGGAAGTCATCCACGCTGGCTCGCTACTCAGCGTCCAGGCACTTTTGCTTCTCGGCCTATACTCCTTACCCATTGATGCATCTGGGCTGAGTTACATCTATTTAAACTTGGCTATCAAGGTGGCCATACAAAACGGAATGCATCGAAAGGTCTCGCGTAACGTCCTCGATGCGAGAACCAAAGAAATAAGGCGTCGCATTTGGTGGACAGTGTACTGCATGGAAAGGTTTGTTGGTTCTTGACTCCGATCCCACCTCGTCCTCTTACTCACAAGTCTGACCTAATAGAAAAATTGGTATATACCACGGCCGCCCAATATCTATAGTGCGATCCGATATCGATGCAGATCTGCCTCAGAGATCTGAAGTACATCTCATGGATGATGACCGTTTCGATCCTCAAGGTCTCCTGGAATCAATCGAGCTCACCAGGCAGGCTGAAGCATTCCACCACGAAATGTAAGTCTAGACCAAGACTTCCTCTATACACGGAAATAGAAGGTAATAAACTGACTATGTTTTGCTAGATCGCGTCTCCGAACATGTGCGAACGCTGAAGTCGGGGTGATTTTGGACCGTATCAAGCACATGAAGGCGACCCTACGAGGGCCCTGGTCGCCTCCTGGGGGTGCATTATCGCCAACCGCGAACCACGAAGCAGAGTTACCAAAATCCCGCGCATTGATTCACTCTCGACTGGAGTGCTGCCTATTGCACATGTTCATTGGACGACCCTTCATCCTCGCGCACCGTCACGCGCGAACCAACGTACAGTCCAAGGACGCCAATGCCGCATCCCCAGAAGTCCGCCGAAGGAAAGCATCCGAGTCCCACTCACAGTGGGACTTCTTGGTCCAGGACTGCGTTGCAGCTGCGAAGGAAGTTATCAGCACATGCCAAATCATGCAGACGGGCGACATGGGCCTTGCAAAGTCGTCATATGCCGAGTATAGTTCCTGTCGCGCATCCCTGCTGGTCTTGATCGCCTATAGCATATGTTACCGTACGAACGAGTTCGCAAATACCCTACAAGTAGGTCTTCAAGCGATCAGAGAAATGGCTTCGGCGGGCGATTCCGCGCGTTCAGAAGTGTCACTCCTAGAGACACTGGAAGCAGCGCTGCATCGACTTCACGTCTTCAATCCATTACCCAGTCAACCTGCGGTCACGGAAGCGAATGATTCAGCTGAAGAGGGCTATAACGGTCTTCTTAACTGGTATAAGAAAGCGGAAAGGTCCACGAATCCTCGTTTTGGGCCTTCAGCATCCGAACATGCAAATGTACAGGCAGCAACAGCGCAAGGCCCAAGGATGACACCGGACAGAGCCGATGCAACAGTGGATAGCATGCCGAGCTATCCATCCCTCGATGGCTATCCGTTCGATTTTGATCTACTCAACTCGGATGGAAGCGAGGCGTTCTTTACTTCGGACTTTGGTGACCATGGTAACACAGAGAGGGAGTTCTTTGAGAGCCTTGCATGGCTACCGAAGTGACGTTTTGCACATGCTAGGATCATGAATGTATGAGCGATGCATGGCGTTAATTAACTCTTTTCGCCAACAGAGTGCGTGTGAAAGTTGGCAGGTCAATCTTCGCATTGCAAAAGTAGACAATGCAGGACCCAACTCTTCGTTCTATCTCATGGTCACAACCGTGCTTGAGCAGGCTGGGTTTCGGCAATCTGTTGCCACATCTTCAGAGACACATGTTCTTTTTGCTGGTACCATCTACTCCTGGTGATGCGGTACGGCACAGGAAGATCCACATCTTCTGCATCGCCCGTGATTACCATGGAAGCAATGGCCTTTGCACAGAAGAAGATCTGCGGCATACCGTGCCCGCTAAATCCTGCGCACATATACTGGCCCGGTTTATCGCAAACTGGCCCAACATAAGGGAATCCGTCGTTGGAATAGCCCATAACTAACATGGAAGAAGATGAGTCAGTTTTGAGATATTCGATTGTGCCCAGGTGGGCTGGAGCAGACAAGACACTTACTACCGGTCCAGAGGTCTTCTGTTTGGGCACCGCTGTTCTCCCACCCGCGGAAATGCCGTTGCATGTAACCGTCAAAGTAATGCCGCGCGCCATCCATCAGTCTGCTGTCGTCGGATACATCAAACCATTCGTCTAAGTCTTTGTAGTAGTCGCGCCTTCCGCCCCCGACGATGATACTACCGTCCGGTCGAGGAATCATGTAGTCGTACTCATAGTCGGAAAACCGCATCATATAGCTATCAGTCATTCTTGGTGCATTCTCGGCCGCCAAGCGCGCTACTATGCCTCTCACTGGGACTACTTTGTCCTTCATCT
>Ga0265797_10005859_pt1 | contig 17734 bp, 14 predicted proteins | sample P2T30metagenome_FD_192433 | JGI IMG/M metagenome (GOLD analysis project Ga0265797, IMG submission 192433) | Plant litter microbial communities from East Loma Ridge, Irvine, California - P2 T30 | ecosystem: Environmental > Terrestrial > Plant litter > Unclassified | place: USA: California...
CTCGGGCTCGGGCTCGGGCTCGGGCTCGGGCTCGACGATCAGCTCCGAGAGGGGCTCGTCGGTCGGCTCCGGCTCCACGACGAGCTCCGGCTCCACGACGAGCTCCGGCTCGACCTGCCCTGCTGCCGGCACGGCCTCCTCGCTCGCGTGCGCGTGCGCGTGGGCGTGCGCGTCCTCGTCCTCGTCCTCGTCCTCGTCCTCGTCCGACGCCTCATCGTCGTCGGCGCGCACCGCCGGGGGCACGGACGCCCCGGAGCCGAGCTTCTGCCAGTCGAACGCCGTCGGCGCAGCGGAGGCAGGAGTCGTCAGCAGAGCCGTGAAGGCGCCCGGCTCCGCGGGCCGACCCTCGGGCTCCTGCTCGCCCGTGGGCGACGCCTCCGCGACGGGCTCCGCCTCCGCTGCCAGCTCCGGTGCCGAGGCGGTCTCGGGCTCCTCGTCCTCCGCGACGGGCTCGGGCTCCGGCGTCGCTCCGCGCAGCGCGCTCAGGTCGAGCGCCTGCGGGTGCCCGTCGGCGCGCGGCGGCGTGCCCGCGGGCGGGGGCGGCACGAAGGTGGGGAACGCGGGGGTGCGGGGCGCGACGTCCGGATCGGGCTCGTCGCGGGCCTCCTGCGCGTCGTCGTCACGGGTGGCCGTCTCGTCGTCCCGCGCCGCCGCGTCGTCGTCACGCGCAGCCGCGGGGACGAGCGGCAGCACCGACGTGGCCGGCTCGTCCGGCACGGGCCCGCGCTCGTCGTCGGGCGCGGGCGCGCCCTCGTCCTCCGCCGCGACGTCGGCCTCGGCCTCGGCCGGGTCGTCGTCGCCGAACTGGGCGTCGAGCCACTCGGTCGGGTCGTCGACCGGCCCGTCGGGGCCGTCGTCGCGGCGGTCGCTCACGGCTCGAGGCCCAGGTCGGCGAGCGAGATCGCTGCGAGGTAGGGGTACCCGGCCGCCTCGATCGCCTCACGGGCGCCGGTGGCGCGGTCGACGACGACGGCGACGGCGGCGATCTCGGCGCCCACCGCCTCGAGGGCCCTCGCCGCTGCGAGGGGCGACCCTCCGGTGGTCGAGGTGTCCTCGAGCACGACGACGCGCTTGCCCTGCAGGTCGGGTCCCTCGACCTGGCGACCGCGGCCGTGGTCCTTGGGCTCCTTGCGCACGACGAAGGCGTCGTAGCTGCGGCCGAGGGCGACGCCCTGGTGGAGCACGGCGGACGCGATGGGGTCGGCGCCCATGGTGAGGCCGCCCACGGCGGCGACGTCCTGCACCTCGGCGATGAGGTCGACCATCACCTGCCCGATGAGCGGCGCGACCCGGTGGTCGAGGCTGACCCGGCGCAGGTCGACGTAGTAGCTGGCCTTCTTGCCGCTCGTCAGGGTGAAGTCGCCGTGGAAGACGGCGAGGTCGCGGATGGACGAGATGAGCTGCTCACGGGCGTCGGTCACAGTCGTCCATGCTAGGCGAGCAGGAGGAGCGACGCCGGGCTGCGCCTCAGGTCGGGTCCGCCTCGCCCCGGCGCGCGCTCTCGACGGCGGCCTCGCGTCGGTGCCGGCTGGTGAGCTCCTCGAGCTCGGACCACGTCGCGGGCGGGAAGAAGAAGTCCTCGTACCGCGCGGGACCCAGCAGGGCCAGCCGCACGAGCCGCGCGTCGACGCTCTGCGGGCCCGGGCACAGCGGCTCGATGCGGACGGGCGGCACGTCGGGCTCCCGCTGGTACGTGCTCGCCGGTCCGGCGACCGATCTCCTGTCATCAGCATCTGACATGTCCGTCTGTCTACAGGGTCGCCGGGCCGGTGTCGAGGGCGATGTCCGCGGACGACACGGCGGGCGACCACCCGTCGGCGGGGCAGGAGGCGCGGTGAGCGCCGGGCGCGACCGGCGACTCCTGCGCGCGACCGGCGGCTCCTGCGCGCGCCCGGTACCGTGGCGGGATGCGCGTCGCGACCTGGAACGTCAACTCCGTCCGTGCCCGAGCCGGGCGGATCGTCGACTGGCTGGTCCGCGAGGACGTCGACGTGCTGGGCATGCAGGAGATCAAGTGCAAGCCCGAGCAGTTCCCGTTCGACGCCTTCCGCGAGGCCGGCTACGACGTCGAGCTGCACGGCCTGAGCCAGTGGAACGGCGTCGCCTTCGCCAGCCGCCTGCCGATGGAGGACGTCGAGATCACGTTCCCCACCCAGCCCGGCTTCGCGAAGGGGCAGGAGGGCCCCGACCAGCCCAAGGAGGCCCGCGCGATCGGCGTCACGGTCGAGGGCGTCCGCCTCTGGAGCCTCTACGTGCCCAACGGCCGCGAGCTCGGCGACCCGCACTACGACTACAAGCTGGACTGGCTGGCTGCCCTCGCCCGCGAGACCGAGCAGTGGCTCGCCGAGCGCCCGGAGCAGCCGCTCGCGCTCATGGGCGACTGGAACGTCGCCCCCCTCGACGAGGACGTCTGGGACATGAGGGTCTTCGAGGGCTCCACCCACGTCAGCCAGCCCGAGCGCGACGCCTTCGCGGCCTTCGAGCGCGTCGGCCTGCACGACGTCGTCCGCCCGCTCGTGCCCGAGGGCTACACCTACTGGGACTACAAGCAGCTGCGGTTCCCCAAGGACGAGGGCATGCGCATCGACTTCGTCCTGGGGTCGGACGCCTTCGCCGACCTCGTCGTGCACGCCCGCATCGACCGCGAGGAGCGCAAGGGCGACGCCCCCAGCGACCACGTGCCCGTCGTCGTCGACCTCGAGCTCGACACCGAGCTCGACGACGACCGGCCGATGATCTTCTGAGGCGCTGCGCTGCGCTCGCGCCAGCGGGCCGGTGACCGGCAGGAGGTGCGGGTGCGGCACGATGGACCAGTGACCGTCCTGCACGACCCCACCGCCCACACGTTCGCCTCCGACAACTACGCCGGCGCCCACCCCGAGGTGCTCGCCGCGATCGCGGACGCCGCCGGGGGCCACGTCGGCTCGTACGGCGCCGACCCCTACACGGCGCGGCTCTCCGAGGTCGTCGCCGAGACCTTCGGCGCAGGCACGACGATCCACCCCGTGCTCACCGGCACGGGCGCGAACGTCGCCGCGCTCCAGGCGCTCACCCCGCGCTGGGCCGCGGTGATCTGCGCGACCACCGCGCACGTCTACACCGACGAGGGCGGAGCCCCTGAGCGGCTCGGCGGCATCAAGCTGCTCACCGTGCCGACGCCCGACGGCAAGCTCACGCCCGAGCTCATCGACCGGCAGGCGTACGGCTGGGGCGACCAGCAGCGCCCCCAGCCGCTCGCGGTGACGATCACGCAGAGCACCGAGCTCGGCACCGTCTACGCACCCGCGGAGGTGCGGGCGATCACCGAGCACGCGCACTCGCTGGGCATGCGGGTGCACATGGACGGCGCGCGGCTGGCGAACGCGGCCGCGTCGACCGGAGCGTCCCTGCGGGAGCTGACCCGCGACTCCGGCGTCGACAGCCTCTCGTTCGGCGGCACGAAGAACGGTCTCGTGCTCGGCGAGTCGATCGTGGCGTTCACGCCCGAGGCCGAGGCGGGCGTCACCTTCTTGCGCAAGATGGACGCGCAGCTGGCGTCGAAGATGCGCTTCGTGTCGGCGCAGTTCCTCGCCCTGCTCGAGGACGACCTCTGGCTGCGATCGGCGACGCGGGCCAACGCGATGGCCGTGCGGCTCGCCGACGGGCTGGCCGAGCTGCCCGGCGTCGTCGTGACGCAGCAGGTCGAGGCGAACGGCGTCTTCGTCGTGCTGCCCCGCGAGGTCGTCGAGCCGCTGCGCGAGGCCCACCACTTCTACGACTGGGACCGGGCGACGGGCGAGGTGCGCCTCATGTGCTCGTTCGACACGACCGAGCAGCACGTCGACCGGTTCGTGGCCGACGCGTCTGCCGCGATCGCACGCCTCTCCTGACCGGGCGCGACGCTCAGTAGGCCCCGACCGGCCGCACGACCACCCGGACCGTGGCGAGGAGCACGCGCAGGTCGTAGGCCAGCGACGCGCGACGGACGTAGTCGAGGTCGAGGGCGAGGCCGTCGGACCAGGACAGGTCGCTGCGGCCGCCGACCTGCCAGGCCCCGGTGAGACCGGGCTTGACCTCGAGGCGTCGGCGCGCGAGAGCGTCGTAGGTGGCCACCTCGCAGGGCAGTGCCGGTCGCGGCCCGACGAGGCTCATGTCGCCTCGGAGGATGTTCCAGAGCTGCGGCAGCTCGTCGAGTGAACGACGCCGCAGCACCCGCCCGACCCGGGTCACGCGGGGGTCGTCGCGCATCTTGAAGAGCGGGCCCCCGTCGACGCGGTCGCTCACCAGTGCGCCCTGCGGAGGACGCCCGTCGACGACCATCGTGCGGAACTTGAGCAGCACGAAGGGGCGGCCGTCGCGCCCCACGCGCTCCTGCCGGAAGAGGACGGGCCCCGGCGAGGAGCCCCTCACGAGCAGGGCGACGACGATGAGCAGGGGGACCGTCACGACCAGGGCGAGCACGGCCACGACGACGTCGAGCGCTCGCTTGGCGCGGCCGTGGGCAGCCCTGGACGCAGGCCCGGAGGCCTCGTCGTCGTGCGCGACAGCTGCGGTCGGCGTCGGGTGCCGTCCGCTCCGGGACGCGGGCACCGGGAACGGATGGCCGGTCCCAGCGGATGAGCGGGCCGTCACTGCGGACGAGCGAGGTCGGGGTGGGGCCGAGATCGTCATGCTTCTCCTCTGTCGAAGAACAAGACGATCATCATAGCATGCAGTATTTCACATGGCTGACGTCACACGGCCGCATGACGGGGAGCCCCGCACCAGCAGGTCCGGGGCTCCTCGTCCCCGCGGAGGAGTCGCGGACTCAGTCGAGGTCGGCGAGCACGTCCGCCTCGGGGTCGGCGACGTCGAAGCGCTGCACCGTCAGCCCCTCGCCGCCCTCGGCGACGTCGACCCGGACGGCGTCGCCGTCCTCGATCGTGCCGCCGAGCAGCGCCATGGCGAGCTGGTCGTCGATCTGCCGCTGCATGAGCCGGCGCAGCGGACGCGCCCCGTAGACGGGGTCGTAGCCGCGCTCGGCGAGCCAGCTGCGCGCCTCCGGCGTCACCGCGAGCTCGAGACGGCGATCGGTGAGCCGGCGAGCGAGCCGGTCGACGTAGAGCGAGACGATCTGGCCGAGGTCGTCGGTCGTGAGGGTCGAGAACACCACGAGGTCGTCGAGCCGGTTGAGGAACTCGGGCTTGAACGCCTGCCGGACGACGGCCTGCACGGCGTCCTCCTTCGCGGCGTCGTCGAGCGTCGGGTCGGCGATGAACTGCGAGCCCAGGTTCGAGGTGAGCACGAGGATCGTGTTGCGGAAGTCCACCGTGCGCCCCTGCCCGTCGGTGAGGCGGCCGTCGTCGAGCACCTGCAAGAGCACGTCGAAGACCTCGGGGTGCGCCTTCTCGACCTCGTCGAGGAGCACGACGCTGTAGGGGCGCCGGCGCACGGCCTCGGTGAGCTGGCCGCCCGACTCGTAGCCGACGTAGCCAGGAGGCGCACCCACCAGTCGCGAGACGCTGTGCTTCTCGCCGTACTCGCTCATGTCGATGCGCACGAGGGCCTTCTCGTCGTCGAAGAGGAAGTCGGCCAGGGCCTTCGCGAGCTCGGTCTTGCCGACGCCCGTCGGGCCGAGGAAGAGGAACGAGCCGGTGGGCCGGTCGGGGTCGCTGATGCCGGCGCGGGTACGGCGCACGGCTTCGCTGACGGCCTGCACGGCGGCGCGCTGGCCGATGATCCGCCGGCCGAGCTCGCTCTCGAGGTGCAGCAGCTTCTCGGTCTCGCCGCTCAGGAGGCGCCCCACCGGTATCCCGGTCCAGGCCGCGACGACCTCGGCGATGTCGGCGTCGGTGACGCTGTCGTCCACGAGCCGCTCACCGGACTCCTCGAAGCTCTCGGCCGCGGCGAGGCGCCGCTCGATGTCGGGGATGCGCTCGTAGCTGATGCGCGCGGCGTCCTCGTAGCGACCCTCGCGGAGGGCCCGGTCGGCGTCGATGCGCGCCTCGTTGAGGTCGCTGCGGAGCGTGCCGACGCCCTGCAGCGCCGCCTTCTCGGCCCGCCACCGCTCGGCGAGGGCGTCGTGCGCCTCCTGCTGCTCGGCGATCTGGGCACGCAGGGTGGCGAGGCGCGCCTGGGAGGCGTCGTCCTTCTCCTTCTTGAGCGCGAGCTCCTCGATCTGCAGGCGGACCAGTCCGCGGTAGAGCTGGTCGAGCTCGACGGGCGACGAGTCGATCTCCATCTTGAGACGGGAGCCCGCCTCGTCGACGAGGTCGATGGCCTTGTCGGGCAGCTGGCGGCCCGAGATGTAGCGGTTCGAGAGCGTCGCGGCCGCGACGAGAGCGCCGTCGGCGATGGTGACGCCGTGGTGGGCCTCGTAGCGCTCCTTGAGCCCGCGGAGGATCGCCACGGTGTCCTCCACGCTGGGCTCGCCGACGTAGACCTGCTGGAACCGCCGCTCGAGGGCGGCGTCCTTCTCGATGTGCTGGCGGTACTCGTCGAGGGTCGTCGCCCCGATGAGGCGCAGCTCGCCGCGCGCGAGCATGGGCTTGAGCATGTTGGCAGCCGCGACGGAGCCCTCGCCGCCTCCTGCCCCCATGAGGGTGTGCAGCTCGTCGATGAAGGTGACGACCTGGCCGTCGCTCTCGGTGATCTCCTTGAGCACGGCCTTGAGGCGCTCCTCGAACTCGCCCCGGTACTTCGCACCGGCCACCAGGGCGGCGAGGTCGAGGCTGATGAGGCGCTTGCCCTTGAGGGAGTCGGCCACGTCGCCCGCGACGATGCGCTGGGCGAGTCCCTCGACGACGGCGGTCTTGCCGACGCCGGGCTCGCCGATGAGGACGGGGTTGTTCTTGGTGCGCCGCGTGAGCACCTGGCTCACCCGGCGGATCTCGGCATCGCGACCGATCACGGGGTCGAGCTTGCCGCTGCGGGCGATCTCGGTGAGGTCGACGCCGTACTTCTCGAGCGCGCTCTTCTGCTTCTCGTCGGAAGCGGGCGCGCCCTGGAGGTTCGCCATGGGTTCCTCTCTCGCTGGTGCGGGGCGGCCGTGGGGTGACGGCCGGGCCGACCTGGTTGAGTCGGCAGGGCTCAAGTTTACGCCGATCGTGTCGCGAGCGCCAGCGCGCAGGCGGGACGGGGCAGGATGTGCGCATGATCACCGTCGACCTCGCCCGCCGCCTCGCCGACGCCGGCCTCCGCTGGCACCCCGCGGCAGGCGACCGCTTCGTCGTCGACACCCCCGGCTTCGACGACGACGTCTTCACGATCAGCGAGATGACGATCGAGGCCCACGACCACCCCACCGGCACGGTCCTGGGCTTCAACGGCACGACCGAGTGGGCGCTGGACTCCGTCGCCGCCGACGACTCGCTCTGGCTGCCGCGCGAGGACCAGCTGCGCGCCCTGCTCGGGCCGACCTTCGTCTCGCTCGCCCGCGACGCCGACGCGTTCGTCGTGACGACGACCGACGGCACCGAGCACGACCCCGACGCCGAGGTCGCTTACGCGCGGGCCCTCCTCGCCTACGTGCGCCGCTCGACCGACCTCGACGTGTCGACCCTCGACACGAGTGCCCTGGACTGATCCCCCGTCCGAGCGGGCCGGCGGCGCCCGCGGGCTCAGCGGCGGACGGACGCCGTGACCGTGAACTTCGGCGTGCGCGCCACCTGACGCGTCGGGCCGACGACGCGCTCCAGCAGGGGGCGGTACCCGAGGTGAGAGTTGTACACGGTCCACAGCTCTCCGCCGGGGCGCAGGAGTCGCGCCGCGGCCCCGACGAGCCGCTCGGCGAGCCCGGTGTGCACGGCCGCACCCACGTGGAACGGCGGGTTGAGCAGCACGAGGTCGGCGGAGCCGTCGGGCAGCGAGTCGCCGGCGTCGGCGCGCACGACCGTGACGCGCCCTGCGACGCCGGCGCGCGCCGCGGTGGCGCGGGCCGACGCCACCGCGGCGGCGGACTGGTCGGTGGCGGTGACCCGCGCCTCCGGCCGCTGCAGCGCGACCGTGGTCGCGAGCACGCCCGTGCCGCAGCCGAGGTCGACGACGTCCCGTGCGCCCGGGAGCGCCTCGGGCAGCACGGCGACCAGCGCACGGGTGCCGATGTCGACGGAGGTGCCCGCGAAGGCGGCACCGTGGGCCACGACCGTGAGGCCGAGGTCGTCGTGCCGGGCCTCGCGCGGCCAGCCGACGACGACGTCGGGGAGCGGCGCGCTCGCGTGCAGGGCGCGCGACTTCTGCCGGGCCAGCGAGGCCCGCACCTCGCCGAACGAGCGGGCGAGCACGTCGTTCATGCGGGTCGTCATGTGCTTGACCCGGCCGCCGGCGACGAGCACGACGTCAGGATGCGCGTGCGCGGCCACGAGGGACGCGATCTCGTCGAGCGCGTCCAGGCTCCGCGGCAGCTGCAGCAGCACCACGTGGGCTCCGGCGACGAGTGAGGGGTCGAGGTCGTGCTGGGTCCAGGTCGCACCGGCGGTCGCCGTCTCGCCGAGCAGGCGCCCGGCGTTGCGCGCGAGGGCCCGTTCGCCGACGAGGGCGTCCTGGTGCACGCGCGGGCGCACGGCCCCGAGGTGGTCGAGCGCCCCGAGGGTGAGGGCGCCGTGGCGGTCGCCCACGATCGCGACGTCCGTCGGGTGGGCGCGCACGGCCTCCTGCGCCTCGTCGAGCAGGAGGCGGTCGGTCGCGTCGACGGCGGTGAGCTCGGGCGACTCGACGTCGGGGGCGCGGCGGAGGTCGGCGAGGTCGAGCACGACATCGAGCCTACGGCGCGGGCGGGCGCTGCCGGCTACAGCTTCGCGCGGCGGGCGCGCACGAACTGGAACGCCCCGTAGGCGACGAGCCCGACGGCGACGACGACGAGCAGCGCGACGCCGAAGGGCACCCCGGCGAGCGCCTTGAGGGCGCCGTCGATGCCCGTGGCCTCGCTGGCGTCGGACTGCACGGCCGCCACGACGAAGAGCACGCCGACGAGGACGAGCACGACGCCCTTGGCCACGTAGCCGACGACGCCGAGCCCGACGACGACGCGGCCCTGCTGTCCGCCGGGCACGACGAGGTCCTCTCGGAACTTCTGCTTCGCCCCCTTGACGACGAAGTAGCCGCCGATCGCAGCGACCGCCAGGCCGAGCACGACGAGCAGGACGACTCCCCCGGGCGCGGCGAGCAGGCGTGCGCTGATGGTCTGGGTCTGGTCCGAGCTGTCGGTCGAGCCGCCGCGGGCGACGGTGAAGGCGGTCACGCCGACGGCGAGGTAGGCGACGCCCTTGCCGCCCTCCTTCGCGCGCTCGACCCAGTCGTCGCGGTCGGTGCCGCGCACGAGCGCTGCCTCGAGCAGCTGGAAGAGGCCGAGGCCCCAGAGCCCGGCGACGAGCACCCAGAGCACGACCTGACCGCCGGGCTGCGCCGCGACCTGGCCGAGCGCGCCGCCCTGGTCGGCCTCGCCCCCGCCTCCGGTCGCGATGCCGAGCGCGATGACGCCGATGAGCACGTGCAGGAGTCCGTTGACCGCGTGACCGACGCGGGCCGCGGAGCGCAGGGGGCGGCTGTGCTGCACACGGGAGGCCGCGCTCCGAGCCTGATCGCTGGTGTCGGTCATGGGTCCACGCTACCGGTCAGCTCCGAGCCTCGTGGAAGGCGACGTGTCAGCGGCTCGGCGCCCGCCGGGCCAGGGAGGACACCGTGACGGACATCGTCCGGGCGCCGTCGGACCCAGCGGCGTCGCACTCAGCGCTCGGGTCGCCAGACGACGACCGCGGTCTGCCGGCGGGGGCGGGTGCCGTGACGGAGAGGCTCGACGCCTCCTGCCGACCCGGCCGCGAAGACGCGGGCACCCGGTCGACGGGTGATCTCGTCGGCGAGCGCGGTCTCCAGCTCGCGGACGCGCACCTGGAGCGCCGTCACGGAGTTCTCGAGCTCGACGATGCGCTTGACGCCCTCGAGCGAGACGCCCTCCCCGCCGAGGCGGGCGACCTCGCGCAGCTGGACGACGTCGCGCATCGAGTACCGGCGCGACCCGCCCCGGGTGCGGGTGGGCACGACGAGGCCGAGGCGGTCGTACTGCCGCAGGGTCTGCGCGTGCAGGCCGGCGAGCTCGGCGGCGGCGGTGACGGCGAAGATCGGCGAGTTCTCGTCGAGGGCGCTGTCGGTGTCGGTCATGCTCTGCACCTCCTGCTGACGGGTGGGGCCGGATGCGAGGGTGGCGGTCCCGGGTCGGGCCCGGCTCAGCGCCGGGCGCGGTCGATGAGGTCGGCGCGCGGGTCCTCGTCGGGGAGGGCGGCGGCGAGGGCCTCGACGGCCTCGCGGGCCTTGTCGCTGAGGTGCGAGGGGACGGCCACCTGGACGGTCGCGAGCAGGTCACCGGTGCCCTGCTTGGTGGCGACGCCGCGCCCCTTGACGCGGAGCACGCGCCCGGAGGGCGTCCCGGGGGCGACGCGGAGGCGGACGGGCTCGCCGCCGAGCGTGGGCACCTCGATGGTGGCACCGAGGGTCGCCTCGGCGAACGTGACGGGCACGTCGACGCGGAGGTCCAGCCCGTCACGATGGAACACCGGATGGGGCCTCACGGAGACCGTCAGCACCATGTCGCCGGGGTCACCGCCGTCGGCGCTGGGCTCGCCGCGGCCACGGAGGCGGATCTTCTGCCCGTCGGAGACGCCGGCGGGGATCCGCACCTTCATGGGCTTGCCGTCGGACTGCTGCAGCGTGACGGTCTCGCCCGTGATCGCGGTCTGGAAGTCGAGGGTCGTCGTGGCCGTGACGTCGCGGCCCTTGGCGGGTCCGCCGAAGCCGCGGAAGCCTCCTGAGGTCTGGCCGAAGCCGCCGCCGCCGAACATGCCGCCGAAGATGTCGTCGAAGCCGCCGCCCTGCTGGTACCTGACGCGCTGGCCGCCCGCGCCCTGTGCGCCGCCACCGAACATGCCGCCGAAGACGTCCTCGAAGCCGCCGCCGGCACCGCCGGGGCCACCGCTGCCGGCCGTGAAGCGCGCGCCGTTGCCCATGGCCCGGACCTGGTCGTACTCGCGGCGCTGCTCGGGATCGGAGAGGACGCTGTGCGCCTCGCTCACCTCTTTGAACTTGGCCTCGGCCGCCGCGTCGCCAGGGTTGGAGTCGGGGTGGTACTTGCGGGCGAGCTTGCGGTAGACCTTCTTGAGGTCGGCCGGTGAGACGTCCTTGGAGACGCCGAGGATCGCGTAGAAGTCCTTGTCGAACCAGTCCTGGCTAGCCACGCGGCACCTCCTCTCGTGCTGTGCGAGGTCGGCGCGGGGCCGACCGGGGAACGTGTGGGGAGGCGGCGGCCCCCTCGTCGGGGACCGCCGCCGGTACGGCTCGCGCCGCGGGTGCTGCTACTGCGGAGTGTGCACCGCGACCTTGGCGGCACGGATCACCCGCTCGCCGAGCGCGTAGCCCGGCTCGATGACGTCGGCCACGGTGTTGACGGTGACGTCGGCGCTCGGCAGCTGGACGAGCGCATCGTGCTTGCTCGGGTCGAAGACCTCGCCCTTGGCGCCGACCGTGGCGAGCCCGAACTTGTCGAGCCCCCCTCGGATCTTCTGCGCGATGACGGTCATGGGCCCCTCGGCGAGGTCGCCGTGCTGCTCGGCCCGGGCCAGGTCGTCCAGGGCGGGCAGGAGGCTGCGGACGACCTCGGCGACGACGGCCTCGCGGTTCGCCTCCCGGTCGCGCTCGACGCGCCTCCGGAAGTTCACCAGCTCGGCCTGCGCCCGCAGCATGTCCTGGCGCATCTCGCCGACGAGGTCACGCTCGGCCTCGCCGAGGATCGCCTCGTCCTCGGCGCTGAGCTGGGCGGCCGCCTCAGCCGCGCCCTCCGGCGCCTCGGCGTCACTGGACACCTCGACGTCGGGCGCCTCGGCCTCGATGAGCTCCTCGGGCTCGGTGACGTCGGCCGTGCCGCCGTCCTCCGACGGTGTGGCCGCCTCAGGACGAGGCTCCGCGTGCGGGTCGTGCTGGTCGTCGTTCGTCACGGTCTACCTCTACTTCTTGTCGTCGTCGTCCACGACCTCGGCGTCGACGATGTCCTCGTCGTCGCCGGAGGCCGGGGCACCGTCGGCCGCGCCGGCACCGGGGGCGCCTGCCGCGGCCTCGTCGCCCTGCGACTGGGCGTAGATCGCCTGGCCGAGCTTCGACTGGCTCTCGGTGAGCTTGTCGAAGGCGGGCTTCACCGCGGAGGCGTCGTCGCCGGCCAGGGCCGTCTTGAGCGCGTCGACGTCGGCCTGCACGTCGGACTTGACGTCCTCCGGCAGCTTGTCGTCGTTCTCCTTGATGAGCTTCTCGATCGAGTAGACGAGCTGCTCCGCGTTGTTGCGGACCTCGTTCTCCTCGCGGCGCGCCTTGTCCTCTGCGGCGTGCTCCTCGGCCTCGCGGACCATGCGCTCGATGTCGTCCTTCGAGAGCGACGAGCCGCCCGAGATGACCATCGACTGCTCCTTGCCCGTGCCCTTGTCCTTCGCGGACACGTGCACGATGCCGTTGGCGTCGATGTCGAAGGTCACCTCGATCTGCGGAACGCCACGGGGGGCCGGGGCGATGCCGGTGAGCTCGAAGGTGCCGAGGTTCTTGTTGTCGCGGGTGAACTCGCGCTCGCCCTGGAAGACCTGGATCGCGACGGACGGCTGGTTGTCGTCGGCCGTGGTGAAGGTCTCGCTGCGCTTGGTGGGGATGGCGGTGTTGCGCTCGATGAGCTTCGTCATCGCGCCGCCCTTGGTCTCGATGCCGAGCGACAGGGGCGTGACGTCGATGAGGAGGACGTCCTTGCGCTCGCCCTTGAGGACTCCGGCCTGGAGCGCGGCACCCACGGCGACGACCTCGTCGGGGTTGACGCCCTTGTTGGGCTCGCGACCGCCGGTGAGCTGCTTGACGACGTCGCTGACGGCGGGCATGCGGGTCGAACCCCCGACGAGCACGACGTGCGCGATGTCGGAGATCGAGACGCCGGCCTCCTTGATCACGTCGGTGAAGGGCTTCTTCGTGCGGTCGAGGAGGTCACTGGTCCACGACTCGAACTGGGCGCGCGTGATCGTCTCGTCGAGGTTGAGGGGTCCCTCGGCCGTCAGCGTGAGGTAGGGCAGCTGGATGCTCGTCGACATCGACGACGAGAGCTCCTTCTTGGCCTGCTCCGCGGCCTCCTTGAGGCGCTGCTTGGCGATCTTGTCGGTCGAGAGGTCGACGCCCCGCTCGCTCTTGAACTTGGTGATGAGGTGCTGGACGATGCGGTCGTCCCAGTCGTCGCCGCCGAGCCGGTTGTCGCCCGAGGTGGAGCGGACCTGGATGGTCGAGAAGTCGTCGTCCTTGCCCACCTCGAGCAGGCTGACGTCGAACGTGCCGCCACCGAGGTCGAAGACGAGGATGAGCTCGTCCTCCTTGCCCTTGTCGAGGCCGTAGGCCAGGGCGGCCGCGGTGGGCTCGTTGATGATGCGGAGCACGTTGAGGCCCGCGATCTCGCCGGCCTCCTTCGTGGCCTGGCGCTCGGAGTCGTTGAAGTACGCGGGCACGGTGATGACCGCGTCGGTGACGTCCTCGCCGAGGTACTGCTCGGCGTCGCGCTTGAGCTTGCCGAGGGTGCGGGCCGAGATCTCCTGCGGCGTGTAGCTCTTGCCGTCGACATCGACCTTCCAGTCGGTGCCCACGTGGCGCTTGACGCTCGCGATGGTGCGGTCGACGTTGGTCACGGCCTGGCGCTTCGCGGTCTCACCGACGAGCACCTCGCCGTCCTTCGTGAACGCGACGATCGACGGGGTCGTGCGAAGGCCCTCGGCGTTGGCGATGACGGTGGGCTCGCCGCCCTCGAGGACCGAGACCACCGAGTTGGTGGTCCCGAGGTCGATTCCTACTGCTCGTCCCATGGGGGTGCTCCTTCTGTCGTGCGATGTCAGGGGAAAGTCGTCGTCGACTTGCGCCGACTGGGCTCAACTCTACCCCTGAGCCGAGGCGTGTCAAGTCGGGCGCGAGGGGGTGGGGGTCCGTCCGTCACGGCCAGGGCGCACCCTGCCTCGCTTGCAGACCCGTCCGCACATTTGCAATCTGATATTTCATGTCCCATAATCATGAGGTCAGATGTGCTCGCGGCACTCGTGCAGCCCGGGGACCGTGCTCCTCCACGAGTTCATCCGCTCACGAAGGAGCCCCTCCAGCGCGTCGGCGCGACGGCATCCGCCATCGCGACCGTCGCGTCCGGCTCGGCCCTGCTGGCGACCGACCAGCCGCACCGGCGGGTCACACCCCACACCCCATCACTTGTCGTGCACCCGCACGGCGCAGAGAGGACCAACCACTCCATGAAGAAAACCTTGAGGGCCGCGGGGGCCGCCGGCCTCGCCTCGGCCACACTGGTCACCGGCCTCTTCGGAGGCGCAGGCGCAGCACAGGCCGCGCCGACCCCGGACGCCGTCGCCTCGGACGACGCCCGAGTCATCGGCCCCATGGCCAGTCGGTACGCCCCCAGCGACGACCCGAGATTCTGGATCCAGCACGCTGCCCGCGGCCTCACGTCCTCTGGCGAGATGAAGGCCACCTACTACGACACCATCGAGAGCGCCGACCGAGCAGCCGACCTCTATTCGTTCCCCAACAGCGTCGGCCCCGTCTCGCCGCTCAGCAGCCCGGACAGCTGCCTCACGGCGACGAACACCAACGCGGCTGGCTCGCCGGTGAGGAAGATGGTGCTCGTCCGCCCCTGCAACGGCTCGAAGAGCCAGCAGTTCAGCTGGGTCGCGCCCGGCCCCCATTTCAAGACTGGCGCCGCCCTCCGCGCCGACCTGAACGGCCTTGAGGTCGGTGTGAGATACGTCAACGGGGTCGACTTCAACCTGCACGCACCGGGTACCATGGCGTTCCCGAACGCCCTCAACTTCGCGGCCGCGTTCTCGGGCGAGATCGACGGCGTCGACGTGGCCGCCCGGACGGCGACGATCTCGGGGACCACCTCCCCGAACGGGACGGTCAAGATCGACGGCTTCGGCGAGACCCGCGCCGACGGCAAGGGCCACTGGACCTACGAGTTGACGAACCTCAAGCTGGGCACCACCACCGTCTGGGCCTACCAGGAGAAGAACGGCAGCCCGACCGGTACGCCGATCCGGCTCGACGTCACCCTCGACGTCGCCCCCCTCACGGCGAAGCCCTCGTTCCCCGCCGACCACGAGGCCGACGCCGTGCTGTCCGGCACGGCGCACCCCCTCGCGGCCGTCGAGGTCCGCGACACGGCCGGCGTGGTCGTCGCGAAGGCCATGGCCACGCTGGCAGGCACGTGGACCACGACGATCACCGCGCCGAACGCGGGCGGCGACTACGACCTGCACGTGAAGCAGATCGTCGGAGGCGAATCGAACGGAGACGTCATCGTCTCCATCGGCTACGGCGCGGCGGTGGACGTCTCGGCGCCCGCGGACGGGGCCACGGTTCCCGGAGGACCGCTGACCATGAACGGCAAGGGCGAGGGAGGCGCTCGCGTCACGGTGACGGAGAAGGGCGTCGACGGTGTCCTGGGCCATGAGGCCGTCGCGGCCGACGGCACGTGGTCCCTCAAGACCACGGCCCTGGAGGACCGTGAGTACACGCTCGTGGTCTCCCAGACCGGTCGTGGTGGCAACGTCACGACGAGCGAGGTCGTGATCAACCGGGGCCAGTCGGCCATCGCACCGATCACGGGACGCGTGACCTTCCCGGGCACGGTCACCGACGACGCCCACGTCGTGGGCACCGCCGAGCCCGGCGCCCAGATCACGATCACCGAGGGCACGAGCACCCTCGCCCAGGGCAAGGCCGACAGCCAGGGCCGCTACGACATCGCCCTCGCCTCCCCCGGCACCGGTGAGCACACCCTCACCCTCACCGAGACCAAGGGCACCGCCACGAAGTCCCTCGACGTCACCACCGACTTCGGTGCCCCCGTCACCGCGACCGGCCCCGCCGCCGCGTTCCCCGGCAGCAGCACCACGATCACCGGCACCGGTGCCGACGGCGCACAGGTCGTCCTCACCGAGGGCGGCACCGTCCTCGGGAAGACCGTCGTGAAGGACGGCACGTGGTCCGTCGACGTCGACCGCGTCCAGGACGGCGAGCACACCTACAGCGTGACGCAGACCGCCCGCGGCGCCACCGTCAGCACCACCGACGTGAGCGTCACCCGCGACGCCCCCGTCAGCGACGTCACCCTCACCACGCCCACCTCGGGCAGCACCTACCCGGCAAAGACCAGCGTGCGCTTCACCGGCACCGGCACCCCGGGAGCAGCCATCGCCCTCAAGGCACACTTCGGCCTCGCGGAGTACACCACGACCGTCGCCTACGACGGCACCTGGAGCATCGACCGGCCCATGAACACCGGCCGGTACGTCTTCGACCTCGTGCAGACCGCCAAGGGCGGCCACACGAGCCACGTCGACGGCATCGAGCTGATCGAGGCCGGCACCGTCATCGATCGCCCCTTCGCGGTGACCTCGCCCGAGAGCGGCTCGACCCACAAGGACGAGACGGTCGCCTTCACCGGAACCGGCACCCCCGGCTCCACCATCACCATCGACCCCAAGGACCCGAGCCTGCAGAAGGTCACCACCACCGTCGCCCCGAACGGCTACTGGACCGTCAACCGCTACCTCGGTGGCGGCGCCTACGACTTCGACGTCATCCAGAACGCCATCGGCGGCGCCGAGACCGGCCGGCTCGCGAACCTGCGCATCAACCAGCCCGCCACGATCGACCGCCCCTTCGCCGTCACCGCTCCCGGTGACCGCGAAGAGCACAAGGCCGAGTACGTCACCTTCCGCGGAACGGGCACCCCCCGCTCCACCATCACGGCGCACGTGACGAACTTCGCCTCCTTCGACAGCACGGTCACCGTGGCAACCGACGGCACGTGGAGCTTCACGCGCTGGCTCGGCACCGGTGCCTACACGTTCGAGATCACCCAGACCACGAACGGGCAGGCCAACGGCACGAGCACCCTGCAGCTCAACCAGCCCGCCGACCCCGTCGACCAGCCCTTCGCCCTCACCAGCCACGAGGACGGCGACACCTACACCCCCGGATCGATCTCCTTCACCGGCACCGGCGCAGCCGGCGCCACCGTGACCCTCGACCCCGGTGCAGGCCTCACCAAGGTGACCACCACGGTCCAGGACAACGGCACGTGGAAGGTCGCCAAGTACCTCGGCACCGGCCCCTACACCTTCACCGTGACGCAGGACGACGAGGGCACCATCACCACGCTCGCCACGCTGCACCTCACCGCCGCGAAGTGACACCACCCCCGGCCGGCTGACACCCGGCCCGATGGGCGGGGAGCGACACCGCTCCCCGCCCATCACCCCCGACCCCCTCCCCGACCCAGAAGAGGACCCATGCGCACCCGCAGGACCAGCACCGTCGCCCTCACCGCCCTCCTCGTCGCCGCCGGCCTCAGCGCCTGCACCGCCGGGGACACCACCGACCCCGCCCCGACGCCGACCCCGACCCCGACCGAAGCCCGTTCGACGGGCATCGACGGCACGGGCGCCTGCCTCGACGGCGTCGCCACCTGGGCCCAGGACGACGCCACGGCAGAGGTCGACGACTGCGCCTTCGTCGACATCGTCGGCAGCGGGAACGACCTCACCGTCGGCACCGTCGAACAGCTCACCCTCGAAGGCAACGACACCACGGTCGTCGTCGGCTCCGTGCAGCACGTCACGAACACGGGCGAGGGCAACACCGTCTGGTACGACGGCGACGAGCCCTCCTTCGACGAGCGAGGCTCCGGCACCACGGTGATGCCCCTCAGCGC